>ERZ808040.1238-NODE-1238-length-17872-cov-11.374375_pt1 | contig 17872 bp, 15 predicted proteins | sample MGYA00380191_ERZ808040 | MGnify/ENA primary metagenome ERZ808040 (study PRJEB31490, sample SAMN06133395) | mouse gut metagenome | isolation source: J6 | host: mice | place: China: Chengdu | collected 2015-05 ...
TCTGGCATCGGGATAGTATTTCTCCTCCTTCCCAATATCGTGGATGGCGCGGTAGCTGGCGTCGGCGTACTTGTCGAGCTCACAGTGGCCGACACACTGGAAACCGCCCGCGCGGGTCAGTCCGGCCCGGAAGCCGCCGATGCCCGCGAACATATCAAAATAGCGGATCAGATGGTTCGTCATCTCCTTCCTTCTGCAGCCCAAGCAGAAAGCCGAGGACGCTGTCATCCACGTCCCCGGCCTGCGGCTGCTCGGTTTTTTCTTTTGCAGAGACAAATTCCACGCTGTGCAATTCCTCACGGATGACCGCGCGGATGCCGTCCAGCAGATCCTCCCGCCTGTGGCCCTTGCAGATCATCCGGCACACGGCGTCCGTCCGCTGCCCAGCGGGGATGGCGCGGAGGATATTCCACGCCTCCCGCTGGTGGGGGGCGGACAGGTTGAGCGAGAGGTTCAGCCGCCGCTTATCCGCCACCCTTCACACCCCGCGACAACTGGCCCACAAGGCGCTCGTAGCCCTTGGCGTTCAGGCATACGTCGTCCAGGATAAAAGGCCGGCAAAGGCCGTCTGCGGCCCCAACGTGGCGCTTCAGCAGCGCCGCCCCGCCGCCCAGGAAGACAGCGGGCATGGCGCGGGCGTCCAGCCCGCTCTCCGCGATGGCGGACAGCAGGCGGCGGACGTAGGCCCCGGCCTCCCGGTGGATGATCTCCCTGGCCTGTTCGCCGGTGCTGCCAGCCTCGCCCCGGAGGACGCTCTCGATCTGCGCCGCCGTCATGGACAGGCCCAGGGCGCGGCGCACCTGCTCCGCGATCTCGTCCAGACAGCGGATCATACCCAGTTCCAGGCTCCGGCAGGTGGCGGCGCTGGGGATGCGGTTGTCCAGCCGCATCAGGTCCACCGTCCAGCCCCCGATGTCCGCCACAATGACGGAGGGTTCGTCCAGCAACTCACTCTGGGTCAGCACGGCGGCGTAGCCTTGGGGGAACAGGGACACCTCCGCGATGGTGACGGTGTAGGCGATGCCCTCGTAGCGGAAGGATGCCGGCTGACTGTCCCGGAGGAGATACTCCCGAAATTTCTTCTTGTCCCGCCCGAAGCTGGTGAGGGGCAGGCCCGCCGCCAGATGGACAGCGGCGGCGGTGTCGGCTCCCCGGTGGGCCAGTTCCTTGGCGATGGCGGCCAGGGTCAGGAGGTAGTAGTCCTCGGTGGCAGTTTTGTCCTTCTGGAGCGGCTGCCGCCCGCTGCCCACCACATAAAATTTTCCGCCGTATTCCAGCACATCCTTCTGGGTGTAGGGTTCGTTGTCGTACCCCACCAGCCCGGTGGGGAAGGCGCAGTGGGTGGTTTTCATGGCATAGTACCCGTGATCCACCCCGATGGTGATGGTGTCGCTCATCTGGAATCACCCCGTTCCTTTTTGATTTTTCTGCTTTTGGGAGCGTTGGCGCGGGCCGCTCTGACCTCCAGGCTGGTGAGGTTCCAGGTGTCTACCCGCCCCTCCGCCAGCCGCGTCAGTTCCCCCGGCGTCAAGTATTTGGCGCACAGCCGGGGGACATAGGCTGGAACGTCCCACCAGCCGTAGGGATACCCGATCCCATCGCCGTACACGATATCCTTCTTCAGTTCCGCTTTCAGCGCGTCATATCTGGCGGGGTCAAACTCCTCGTATATCTCCCGGTCTGTGAGTTCCTCATAGGCGCGATCCCCCATGTGGGGAAGGCAGACAAAGCGCTGATCCTGATAGTCCGGCGCATCCGCCAGGGAGTCCGGGTCGGCCAGCGCCGCCATGTACACCTCCCGGCCCTGGGCGATCAGCCAGCCCCGGAAGTCGATGAAGCCGTCATCGGTGCAGCCGCCCTTCTCCATAACATTGGCGGCAGTCCACAGCCCGTACTGATAGGCCAAGCTGGTATAGGCGCAGGCAATGTCATCGAACGCTTTTGCCTGCTCCGGCCCCAAGTCCATCAGCCGTTCCATCAGCCACTCGCTGGGGCTGCCCGGATGCTCCTTCGCCTGGGCAATCAGCGCCCAGAAGGTGTCCTTGTTGATCTCGGTGATGCTCATCTGGCGTCACCTCCCCGTTTGGGCTGGTGCGGAGAGCGGCTGGCCGCCCTCGCTGTCTCCAGTTCTTCTTTTGTCAGGATGAAGAAGTCTTTTGCCTGCCAGAAGCTGACGTACAGTTCGCCATAAGACGTTCTGCGGGGACGCTGCTCATAGCCCTCGCCCCAGCCGTCCGCGTACTGCGATGTGCAGTATTCCTTCAGCTCGGCCAGCTCCTCCGGGGCAAGCTCGCCCTTGACCTGGCAAACGGCCACGCCATACAGCCTGCCGTCCACCTCCTCCACAGAGGGGAAAAATGAGACCACCTTTTCATTCACAGCGTCCGAGCCGTCAAAGTAGGCCATCAGGCCCCGTTCCGCCTCCTCCGGCGCCTGTTCATCTTCGATCCCCTTGAGGATCGCGGCCCGAAGTTCCGGGGCGGACAGCTCGTCCCCGGTCAGGGATTGCGGCGGGAACGGTTCCGGCTCCTCAATCCAGTCCCGGACAGGCGCCTCCTCCACCAACTCCGCACTCAGCGGACTGTACAGCTTCAGTTCCGTCACTTTACTTTCAATAGCGCCCGCGTCCCGCTCCGGCCCTAAAATATTCTCAAATCCCAGCCGGGACAGCACCCTCCCATAGAGCTGCTGTTCAAATGCCTGGTATTCGGGGGTGGAGGTATCCACCTCCCGCAGCGTGGCGGACTCGTAGGTGGTGCCGGGGATGATATCCCAATCCACTGCTTGGAAGCGGACGGCGGTCAGCCAGTCCAAAAGCCGGTGTCCATCCATCTCCTCGAACAGCCCCCGGTTGTCCTCATAGGGGAAACAGGACGGCACATCGATCCCCGTCAGTTCCTTCGCCATGCGGTACAAAGTAAAACCGCTGGCGTCCAGACTGGGGGAGATCGTATCGTAGAACCGTTTCAGTTCTTCCCGCGTGGACAGCCTGGGGCAAAACTCCGTCAGGGCCTCTTGGAGCGCCTCCGCCTTGCCGGACAGGAACTTCGTGTAGTCTTTCTGATCCTCCAATGTGAACGACAGGGATTCACGATCCTGTTCGCTCTTTTCCAGCGCCTGTCGGGCCTGCCGCAGCTCAAACCGGGCCGTCTCCAGCTCGGCGTGAACGGCGGGGTACTCACGGATGGCCCGGAGCATATCGCTCAGCCCCATGGTCAGCCCGCCTTTCTGAACCGGGAGAGCAGGTGATCCAGCACACGGATGCGGCCCCGCACTTTCCCGGAAGATACGTCCAGCCCCCTCATTTGGTTCCGAATGCGGTAACGGATGGCTTTGAGAGCCTGCCGGTCAGCACAGCACTCTATCACGATGTACTCGCTGCCGCGGGCCAGCACCTCCCGTCTGCCGTCCTCATCCCGGATGCTGGCCATCAGCCGCTGGCCCAGACGCTTCCGATAGCTGTTCTGGAGGGCTTCCGCATCCCCGGACACGCCGTGTTTTTTCAAAATAGCGGCGATCTCCCCGGAGCTGATCCGCATATTGGCGGACAGCACGTCCATGATCTCCTGCTCCGCCTCCGGGGGCAGGACCGGCCTGCCGGGAGGCCCCGCCGCCCGTGGGGCGTGTTCTTTGCTCATCGTTCCGGCTCCTTTCTTTTCTGAGATTTGGTGGTGTCCTGGGGCGCCAGATCGGGCAGGGGAAGCCCCGCATCCTGCGGGCAGTAGACATACATCCCTTTGATGGCATGGGCCTGCTCCGAAACAAAACCGGCAGGCGCGTCCTCCAGGCTGGCCACCGCCAAGACCGTCCGCCTGCATCGGTCTTTCCAGGAGGTATAGCTGTATTGATGCTCTCCGTCCCGGTAGATGTGGAGACTCTCCGGCTCCCCCCACTGCCGTGCGTAGGCGGTCACAGCGTCCTTTTCCGCGATGAACAGGGGGATGACACCCTGCTGCAGCTCCGGGCCGATGCTGTTGACATAGCGGATCATCTCCCGGATGTCCCGGCAGTCGAACTCCGGCGCGTAAAACCCATACCGCTCTGTGACCAGCGCCCACTTCTTTCGCTCGTGGGGGCTGCCCAGGGCGATCACAAAATATTTTCCACCGCGCTCCCCGGACAGCGGCTCGAAACGGACATCGTCATACAGCGGCCCGTCCAGGGGACAGTTGTTTTTGAACCAGACGTAGTAGTTGTCCAGGATGAAGGGATCAGTGATGCCCATGACCACCTTGCCGATCTTCTTCAGCCGTCCGGCCAGGGCGTTGTCCTGGCAGAACCAGTCGTACCAGCCCGCCTCACATTGGGTGTATCTGTCCTGGGGACTAAAAGCCCCGGCCCGGAACTTCTCCTGCCACTGGCGGACAGACAGTTCATCCGGCATTGCCGTCACCTCCCGGCAGCAACGTCTCCAGGATACCGGCGATGGCGGCGAATACCTCCGCCAGCTCACGGGCATCTTTCACGCTGTCCTCGATCTCCTCCCGCGTCATGCGGGTACACTCCGTCCAGATACGCACGTTTTCCTCCGTGGGGGTCAGCAGCACGGCCTTTTCAAAGGCTTTGCAGAACAAACCGGCGATCCTGCCCCGCCGGTCAGCCTCCGCGTCTGATTGCCGGATCTCCTTTTTCGCCTTTTCCAGCTCCACCGCCAGGGCGGCGGCCTCGTCCCGCTGCTCCTCCGGCAGTTCCTGCACCTGCCGGGTGATGTTGTAGCCCTGGTTGATGGACAGGTCGCCGCTGTCCAGCGCCTCCTTCACGGCTGCGGGGGCGTGTTCATCGATCTGCATGACACGGCTCATCGTCTGGTGTCCGATGCCTACCGCATCCGCCAACTCCTGTGTGGTATTTACAGCAGGGAGCGCCTTTTGCGAATTCACAAAAAGCGCTCCCTGGTTAGATTTATCACCGCCAGCGGCAGATTGGTTGGCTTTCGCTCTGGCCTCAATATCCGGCTTCAGACGAAGGGCGATCTTGCCCAGCTCCCACTTGTCCAGGTTGCGGCGGCCCTTCTGGGTGTCCAGCGCCCACTGCTTGGCCTCCAGCATGGTTTCAAACGAGAACACAGCCATCTGATAGGGCAGGCCGTGCTGTTCGCACAGCCTCTGCCGGTTGTGGCCGTCAACGACCACCATGTCCTCGTTGACGATGACCGGGGAGTAGCAGCCGTTTTTCAGGATGTCCGCCTCCAGGGCGGCGAGCTGCTCCCCCGTCAGCGGGGGGAGCAGCTCGGCCATCTCAGGCAGGACGGTGGGGGTACGCTCCGTGCTGCTGTAGATGATCCCGGTGTTGTGCATCAGGCAGCGTCCGCGGCGCCGCCGTCCTCACCGGCCACGCCAGCGGCCTCCTCCACCTTTCGGGGGGACAGGAACTCCACCTCGGTGGCCTTGATGAGAAAACCGGGCTGGCGGGTGGGGTCCTCCGCGAAGCAGATGGTCTCGAAGTCGCCGGAGGCGGCCAGCTTGCAGCCCTTGTAGGCGAAGGCGGCGCACCGCTCCGCCAGAGCGCCCCGGACCTTGATGGAGATGAAGTCGGTGAGCTTGTTGCCCTCCCGGTCCCGGTAGCGGCGGTCGGAGGCGATCCGCAGGATGGTGTAGGGCTTGCCGTCCTCATGGGCGCGCAGCTCCACATCGTTGGTCAGGTTCCCGATTGCGGTGATCTTCAGCATAGATATTTCTCCTTTTCAAAGTGATGGTTTGATGGTATATTTATAATGTAGAGGGGAGCCGCCTGCTGGCGGCCCCCCTGGGTGCGAAAGGGGATGCGGGGATCAATACCCGGTGGTGGGCAGACGGGTGGGCTTGCCGTAGACGGTGGTCACCCAGCGGCTGATGGCCTGCACCCAGACCCCGTTGTACGTGCCGCCCACGTCAGCGATGTTGACGAAGCTGCTGCCAGCCGTCAGACCGGCAACAGCGGTACACTTGATCTGAGGCTTTTCGACCTGAGCGAAACCGGCCGGGGCCTGCCCGAACACGAACATCACTTCCGTCACCCGCTCATTGGCCGCGAGGCCCAGGGCGGCGGGGGACGCCTGCAAAGTGTAGTTCCTGCTGGTGGACAGGTTGTCCGCCAGCGTCCGGTACTCGCCGCCGTTCACCCGGTAGGTGATCTTATACACGCCGGGGAAGTTGTAGGTCCCGGTGACAATGGTGTTCAGCCGCACCTGCGCGGGCAAGGTGTCGCGCCAGTAGAAATTGTCCAGCCGGACATTGGAATTGTTGGCGATGCCGGACAGCACATAGTTCACCGGCTGGCCCGCCATGGCCTCCTTGGGTCCGGTCTTGGTGATGGACACGCCGGTGGTGAGGCTCTTGTTGGTCACCTCGAAGCGCACGATCTGGCCCTCATGCTCCAGGTAGGCGGTCAGCTCCTGGTCGCTCACGCCGTAATTGGCCGGCGCTTTGGTTTCACGGATGGTATAGCGCGAGAGCGGCAAGGGCTTGGACACGGCCAGCCCCCGCTTGTCACTCTTGATGGTGTCCACCAGATTGCCCGCCTTGTCGTAGATCTCGAACACAGCCCCCTCCAGCAGCGTACCGGCAGGCAGGCCGTTGGTGGAGTTGTAGTCTGCGGACTTCTTCACAATCTGGATCTGTCCGGTGATGGGGATGTTCTCCCACTCCACCAAGGTCGTCTGACCGGCAGTCACATACACGGTTTTCATCTGGGTGTCGGGGACATACCCCTCGTTTTCCAGCTCCCGCAGGTAGTAGCGGCCAGAGGTGGTCAGCCCTTCGATATAGACGTAACCGCTGTTATCGGAGGTGTACTGCCCGATGGGGGTGTTGGTGCTGTCGTACAGCAGGAAGGTCACCCCGTAGATCCCCTTGCCAGTGGATTTGTCGGTTTTGTGGATCAGGATGCCTGAAAAAGCCTTGTTCTTCACCGTCAAAGTGGTGCCGGCGCCATCGTCCTTCATGGTGAAATAATGGGGCGTGGAATCCAGCTTGAATTCCTTCGGGCACTCGGTTTCCACCGCGTAGTAATTGCCCGCGTCCAACTGGAGGGTGGCGCGGCCATCGCTGCCGGTGGTGATGGTGTCCACCAGCCCGCCGTCACTGGCGCGGCGGATCTCGAAGGTCACGTTGGGGATGCGCTTGGTCGGGTCGCTCTCCGAAACCTTGATCAGCTCGAAATTCCCCACAGGCGTGTTATAAAACACGAGATACTGCGTGTCCGAGGCGTTCACCTGTACCGTCTGGGTCTGGGTGGCCGGGTCGATGGTGAACCCAGGCAATGTCTTGAGTTCCTTTGCGATGACGGTGCCCGTGATCCCGGTGATCCGAATTTCGCCCGAGGAGTCCGTCTCATACAGGCCCTTGCTGCTCATGTGGCCGTTGTCATAGTCAACGTAGGAGCCGTCCGCATAGGTGAGCTGGAACTGCACCCCGGCCAGCGGGCTGCCGTCCAGGCTGCTCTTTTTCTGGATGACGAGCGCCCCAGCCCTTTCGTTCCAAAAGATCATCTCCTGGGGCTTTTTGGACGCCTGGATCGTGATGGTCTGGGGTTCGCCGTCCAGGACGAAGCCCTCGACTGTGGCGATCTCACGCGCGGTCACGGTGGTGCCGGGTTCCAGGTCCTCCAGGACGATCTCACCGGCGCTGGTGGTGTAGTACACCCCATTATTGGTGCCGATGGGCTTGCCGTAGCCATCCACCACTTTGAAGCAGACGCCCTTCAGCGGCTCACGATCCGTACCCTTGATGTACTTTCGGATCGTCAAAGTCATCTTGGGGTCGTTCTCAAAATCCAGGTTGTTGCCGCCCCCGGTGTTGCCGCTGGGGGGAGTCACGCTGGTGCTGCCGCCGCTGGTGACGGTGTTTTTTCCGCTTTTCAGCACGATGGTCTGGGGCGTGGGGTTGAGGACGTGGGTATCGGGCACCTTGGTTTCAGTCGCCACCACGGTGGAGCCGGGCAGGAGGCCGCTGACAGTGACTGTCCCATCCTTCCCGGTGGTGTACTTCCCGATCACCTCGCCGTTGGCGTACTTCAAGGTGAACTGAGTGTTGGGCACCGGCTTGCCGCTGAGTGAATCCACCTTCGAGAGCGTGAGGGAACACAGGGGCGCGTTATAAAAATAGAGGTGCTGCGTGTCATCGCCGGGGTTAACGACCACCGTCTGGGTGCGGGTGTTGGGGTCGATGGCGTAGCCGGGGGCGCTGGACACCTCCGTGCAGATGATGGTGCCGGTGACGTTGGAGATCACGATCTGGCCCTCGGAATTGGAGGTATACAGACCGTTGGAGGACAGCTTGCCGTCCGCCGCGTCCACCACCTCGCCGTTGGCGTAGGTCAATTTAAACTGTGCGCCCTCAAGCGGGGTCTTGTCCAGACTGGACAGCTTATGGATCACGAGGTTCCCCTGCTTTTTGTTCCTGAATTCCAGGGTCACAGTCTGTCCGGCCTTGATTTTTGCCACCTGGGGTACATCGTCCATCAGGTAGCCCGGTTTTGCCCTGGTTTCCTTCACCACCAGACTGGTTCCCGGCTCGACGTTCTCCACCAGGAAGCTGCCCGCCTGATCCGTCACGAACTTGCCGTTGGCGTCGCCCACCACGGTGCCATCGCTGGTCGTCACAAAAAACTCAACGTCACTCAGCGGGCTGCCATCGCTGTCCGACACCTTCTTGACCAGCAGACTGCCCATGGCGCTGTTGCCGAAGCGGACGTGGATGACCTCCTGCTCCTCGCCGGAGAGGTACACGGTCTGGGGCGGCGTGTCGATGACGTGCCCCCCGTCACTGGACAGCTCCTCCACGATATAAGTTCCTTTTTTCAGCCCTGTTGCGGTAAAAGAGCCATTTTTTGAGGTCTGATAGGTTCCAATAACGGTGCCGCCCGTGCCGGAGGTATTGCCGGACAGGTAGCGGATCTGGAACACCGCGCCCTCAATGGCCACGTTGGGGTGCTGGGAATCATATTTCCACACGCAGATGGCGGACAGGGGCTGGTTGCGGAACACGAAGGTGTGGCCCTGGCCAGCGGGGATGAACGCCTCCTGGGTGTCGGGGTCCGCCTTGGCGAAGCCCTTCAGCGGCTCCAGCTCCTGCACTCGGAACCAGCCGTCCCGCAGGCCCAGGGTGCCCATCTTGGTGCCGTCCAGCTCGATGCGGCCATTCTCGTCCGTATAGAACACGCCCAGGTCGTTCATTTCGCCGGTGGCGGTGTTGTTGCTGGCGTACCACACCCGGAAGGGGACGTTGGCCAGCCGGTCGAAGGTGACGGCGTTTTCCTTGATGATCTCAATGATGGGGCGCTTATGGTTCTTGAAGTAGGCGGTGTGATCCCGGTTGGGGTAGAGGGTCACCAATTGGGGGTCTGCGTCCTTCAGCCAGGGGGAGGGCACGGACTTTTCAGAAATTTCATATACCCCAGGCAGGAGGTTCTTCAGCTCGGCGCGGCCCGTGCTGTCCGTTTCGATCTCGTCCACGGAGTGGCCGTCCGCCGCGCGGACGGTAAAGATCGTATGCTCGATTGGCGCCCCGTCATCCGCGTCGTTTTTGTAGACATACAAATTGGGCCGCTTCTGGTTTTCCAGCACGATAGTGCTTTCTTTCCCCGGAAACACCTCCACATGGTACTCTTTCAAGTCCCGGATGTGATCGTCCACCGTGGCGGTCTCCACCAGGGAATACACTCCGGGGTCGAGGTTCTCCCACAGGATCTCGCCTGTGCTTGAGGTGGTGCGGTCCAGGTAGCGGGAGCCGTCCTCGATCTTTGCCAGCCGGAAGGAGACGCCCTCCAGGGGGGAGCCGTCCGAGCTGGTTTTCGTGAGCCGGAGGGAGGGCAGCTTGCTGTTGGTGAACACGAACTGCGCCGTTTCGTTGGGCTTCAGCTCAATGATCCGCTGGAAATCATCGATCACATAGCCGGGGCACTCCAGTTCCTCCACCACCACCGCGCCGGTGGGCAGCTTGGACAGGTCGATGGTCCCGTCCTCCAGGGTGGTCAGCTCGACAGGCCCCCAGCTCCCGTCCACCGCCGTGAATTTGAATTTGGCGTTGGCGATGGGTTTGGACAGGTCGGCGCTGTCCACCTTGATGAGGTGCATCCCAGGCAGCTTGTCGTTGAAAAAGACCAGCTCCTGAGTGGCGGTCTGACCCGCTTTCAGCTCGATCTGCTGCGGGGTCGTGTCCACAATGTGGGAGTCATCCGTTGATACTTCACGCACCAGATAGGTGCCCGGTTCCAAGTCATAGAGGTCGATCTCCCCGCTCTCCGGCGTGGTCACGGTGTCGTACAGCTCGGCGTCCTTGTAAATTTCAAATGTGACGTTGGGCAGCTTTTCCTTACTCAGCCGGTCATATTTGATGATCCGCAGGGAGGGCTTGGACAGGTTGACCACGGTCAGCACGGGGTCATCCTCGATGGCGGGATCATAGGGGTCGATATGGATGCCGTGGGAGGTGCGGTCCAGGACGTGCCCTGCCGGGGCCGTCTTTTCCACCACCTCGATGTAGGCTTCCTTTTGGATGCCGGTGACCCTGGCCTCGCCGGAGCTGTTGGTCTCAACGGAGGTGATGAATTTGCCGTCCGCGTACACATCGAACACCGCGCCCTCCAGGGAGGCCCCCAGCTCGTTCACCTTCAGGATGGTGAGGCTGATGTCCCTGACGTTCTCAAAGGTGAGCAAAACATCATTTTCACCCGTCCATTCCACGGTTTCTACCCGCGTATCCTTCAGGTAGCCTGCCGGACTGGACTGCTCCCACACCCGGTAGCTGCCATAGGGCAGCTCATCGCCTTGGAAGGAGATGGTCCCGTCAAAGCCGGTGGTGCCGGTGGTCTTATAGGAGCCATCGATCTGCTCAAAGACGAACACGGCCCCCTGTAAAGACGCCCGGTTCTGGGCGTCGATCTTCTTGACGGTGAAGCCCTTCTCGGTGTCGTTGGGCACGGTGACGTAGGTGGTGCGCCCCGCCTCCAGGGTGATGTTCTGAGGGGCGATGACCTGGTAGCCATCCGGTGCGGAGTCCTCGGTCAAGGTGAAGTTTTCATCGGCGGGCAAGTCGGTCCAGGTCACCTGACCATTGCGGTCGCTGGTGCCGGAGACGGTGGTGCCGCCGCTGCCGGTGAGGGTGAACTCGGCCCCCTCCAGGGGCGCGCCGCCGGCGCCGGTCTTGACGATCTGGAGGGTGGCGTTCTCCGGGATATCCGAGCCGCTCCACTTGAACGGGGCCTGGGCCTCCAGGTCGACATAGCCGGGGTCGGAGATGATGTAGGACTGTTCGGTGGCGGAGGGGTTATAGGCCAGGAACAGGTTAAACTGCGCCACGCCGCCCGCAGCCCGGATGGTAAAGCTGCCCTCATCGGGCACGTTGTCCACGGGGATACAGACCTTGAAGGCGCCGTAATACTCCGTGCCGTTGGAGTTGAGGTTGGTGCTGCGCTGCCTGCTGGTGTCCACCTTGTAGCAGGTGGTCCCATTCTCCGGCACCGTCTCCAGAGGGGAGCCGTTCTCAGCGGTGAAGATAGTCCCCTGGGGTGCGTCCGTGGAATAGACCTTGGTGGTGCGCCCATCGATCCAGGTGGAGGTGGCGGAAGAGACGTACATCACGCGGGTGTAGTATTCCTTCCCGCCGATGGTCTCCTTTTTGATGCCGTCCTCGTTGTCGGCGGCGGCGCCCTCCAGGCCGTACTCGTTGAGGACATCCACGCCCCGGACATCTTTATCCTCCTCGGCCCGGATGGACAGGCCGGTGTGGAGGTTCTTGGTCCAGCCGGCGGCAAGGCGCAGGATGGCCTTGACGCTGTCATACACCCGGATCTTCTGGGCGTCCGCGGTCGGCTCCACCAGAGAGGCGCGGCCAGCGGTGAAGGAGGTGCCGGAGACGGCAAGCTGGCCGCAGGAGGCCCAGACCGCCAATTGGGTGGCGTACTTGTACTCGTCCTCCGTCAGACTGGCGATGCCGCGCACATCGTCCGCGTGAAGCTCCTTGAACTGAGCCAGCGTCCGGTTGGGGTAGCCGTTGGCAAAGGCCCCCATGGTCTGGGGGTTGCGGTTGTACTCCTGGATGGTGAGGGACTTGGAGGGGGACACCCCCTTCAGGCCCCAGTTGACGCAGTAGGCGGTGCCGGTGAGGCCATCGTTGCTGGTGTACTTCCAATAGCCTCCGCCAATACTTCCGCCCGTACTCTTGGACAGGTAGCTGCCGAAGCCGGCCTGCTGGATGGTGACGCTGCCGCTGTCGTTCAACGAGGCGGCGCTGGCAGGCACGGCCAGCAGGCCAGCCAGCGTGGCCACCACCAGCAGCAGGGAGAGGATGCGGGTAAAAGGCTTATGTTTCATAAAGTCTCCTTTCAAATGTGATCGATACAGAAACGAAAAAACCGGCAGACCGCATTGCGGTCTGCCGGTTTGATGGGGTTGTTTTTATTTTGTTGATCCGGGTGCGAACAGTTCCTTGAGGAAGGCGGTGGCCTCCGGGGCCTGATCCTTCCCGGTCTGGTAGGTCTCGATGAGCAGGACGCTGTTCCTGCCGGAGAGGTCGTTGGCGGATACGTCCACATGGAGCCAGCGCCCCTCCACGTACACGAGGTTCCAGGTGTGGGTCTTGCTGCTGACGGTGAAGCAGGGGATGCCCGCCGCCGCGCACAGGAACTTCATCGCTCTGGCGTAGGAACCGCAGGCTGCTTTCAGCTCCCCGGTATGGGGGGCGAAGGTCTGGGTGATGCCGGCTGTTTTTCCTTTTTGATAGGCCAGCAGGGTGCGGATGTAGTCGTTGAAGGCTTCCACCCGCTCCCGGCTACCCATCTCCGCCGTGGCCTCGATGACCGGCTGGACGAAGTCCAGGGGCGCCTGGTAGTTTTCCGGCATCTCAGCGGACACGGCGAAGTAGTCCAGGTACCGCCAGTAGTCGGTGAAGCCCTGGGGCACATGGTGTTCGTACCGTAGGACGCCCTCCATGCGCCCGATGAGCTTTTTCACCGCGCTGTAGTCCTCCTTGCTCACCATGGTGTAGGCGGGGGCGGTATCGCTGGTGCCGTCCACCATGGTCTGGCGGATGGCGTTGTACAACTCCCGGCTGTACACGCCAGCGAACACCTCCGGGTTGGCCTCCTGGGAGAAGTCCTCCCGGCTCCAGTGGTCCGCGCTGATGGCGTAGGGGGCGGTCGTCTGGGGCTGCTGCTCCGCCGCCTGGGCGGGTACGGCCAGCAGGGCGGCGGTCATGGTTCCCGCCAGCAGCAGGGATACGATTTTTTTGCTTTTCATGCTCGATTCCTCCGTTTCGTAATATGGTGGGGCTTTTGCAAACCGAACCATACCACAGAAGGTGGGGAAAGTCGAACACAATCGGCAGACAGTTTTCAGCCGGATTATCTCGCCATGGGATCACGGCGGTGCGCTTTTTGCGTTTTTGCCGTCTGGCGGGCATCCTGCCGCAAAGCGCTGCCGCAAAGCGTCCCAACACACTGGCGGAGGGCGTCATCCTGGGGGCGGTCCAGCCCGGTCATCTTCAGCCACTGCTCCGCTACGGCCTGCAGCGGGTCTTCCAGGTTCAGTAGGGCCAGAGCATCCGATTCCGTGATCAGGTCAGGAAGTTTAGCCGCCACATTTCGGGCGGCCAGGATCTTTTCCAGATCATCCTGCCGCTTACCGGGCGTACTGGCCTCCCAGCCCCGCGCAAGCCGCGCAAAGCGGTTGGCCAGCACCTGCGCCAATTCCTCTATGGCGCTGGCGTATTCCACGCTCATCTTTCCACCGCCGTGACCTTCCAGCGGTACTCCGGCTGGTTCATCACGCAGGTGTAGAGGGTGACGCGGTTGTCGGTGGTGGCGGCGGTGCCGTTGGAGTCGTTGACGCTGACCTTCTCCACGCTGGTGACCGCGTAGGTGCGGGTCCCCAGCAGGGTGGTCAGGGTGACGGTATCGCCCGCTTCCAGGGTGTGGATCTTCCCGAAGTGGTTGTTCACACCTCTGTTGTGGCCTGCGAAACAGGCGTTGCCGTCCCAGATGCTGGTGTTGGTGAAATGACCCGCGCCTTTCAGCAGGGGGGCGCTGCCGGTGCCCTCGTAGATGCCCACCGTCAGGCCAATGGAGGGGATCTTGAGAGTGCCCAGGCTGCCGTCCGAGTAGTAGAGGCCGCTGGTCACCTCCGTGTAGCCGCCCGTGGTATTGCTCTGGGCAATATCCGTGGGGGTGCCGCCGGGGATCTGGGTCATGGTGACGCTGCCGCCGCCCACCGAGGGGTACTGGCCGGGGACGACAGAACCGCCCACCGTGCCCCCGTTGATGTTGGCGCCGCCCACCTGATTCACCAGCCCGCCGCTGAGTGCGCCGGGGACAAGGTTGGGCGTAAGATACTCGCCGCTGCCGGGGAGGTAGCTGGTAGGGGTCCCAAAGCCGGGGGCCACGAGGGTCGTGTTCTTGCTCCGATCCACGTTGGGGTCCTCCCACTCGTAGATGGTATCGTCCGAGGTGGGCTGGCCGAAGAGGTAATCCTCCGGCGCGTCAAAGTCATATTCCAGGGCGCTGGCCTGGGTGACACAGAGGGCGCACAGCATCATGGCCAGCAGAAAACTGCGGAATTTCAAGGGCTTCATCTCCTCTCTTTGAACTTCTTAAAGGCGAACACGCCGCCAACGCCCAGGGCCAGCACCACCACGCCAATGATCACGGGGCGTTTCAGGCCGGACAGATCCACAGGCTCCTTCACGGTATCCGGGGCCTCTGTGCCGCTGGGGTCCTCCGTCTGGCCGGGAGCAGGATCATGCGCGTCATCGCCGCCAGGGGCCTTGGACTCCTCCGGGGCCTTCTCACTGCCGAAGATGGCGGTGTAGGTGACCACGGCGCAGTTGGCCTTGGACACCTCGCCGGTGTAGCTGGCGCTGACGGTGTAGCCGGTGGCGTACCGGCTGGTGGCGGTCCCCGTGTAGCTGGCGGTGGCGGTATAGCGGGTGACGGGATTGCCCTCGCCGTCCACGTCCATGGACTCGCTCCACTTCACATCCCCCAGAGTCAGGGTCTTGCCCTTGTCCTCGATGCTCTTGGGGATGAGGGACACATCCGCTTCCGACAAATTCGGGTAGCTGCGGCTGGCGGTGAGGGTGCTGGTCTTGGTGGCGTAGCCGTCCGTGGTGACTTGGACGCTGGTGTGGTCCAGCCGCAGGACGCCAACGTAGCCGTCCTCGGTGGTCACCTCCATCTCCGCGTCCAGCCGCTGGAGGATCGTTTCCAGGCTGTTGGTATCGCTGGCCTGGGTGACCGTTTTGGTGTGGGTCTGGATGTCCACCCCCACCTCGTCCTTCCGGGTCATGTCCAGCAGGTAATACCTCCGGCCATTGCGGACGAAGTCCCCGGTGGGGATGAGGCTGGGATCGTCCGACAGGGAGAGCTGATAGGTCTTGTTGATCCGCAGCTCGTCAAAGTCGCCGTAGGTGTACTCCTCCACGGAGATGGGGTAGTAGCTGGCGCTCTGGCCACCCTCGGTGGGTTCCGCGGCCAGGGCGGTGGCGCTCCCGGCCATAACGAGGGCGAGGGCGCACAGGATAGTAAAGATGCGTTTCACAGGTATCTTCCTCCGTTTTCAATTACTTTTTTCCCTGAATCATGCTTGTTATCTGGCGTCTCTGTGGGCGGTGGGAGCAGCCCGCTGGGGCGGGGCGAGGCTCTTTTCGATGCCGCCGACCATCTGCTTGCCCATGTCCCGGATGGTGTTCAGCACCTCCAGCCGCCCCTGATCCTGCCGGCCCCGGAACAGCTCCGGCAGCTTGGACAGATCCGGCAGCTCCCGGCTGATGCCGAAGCGGCGGCACAGGATGTAGGCCACGCTCTGGGCGCTCAGTTCACAGCCCTCCCGGCTGTATGCCCGGTTAAAGCCCCGGTCATGGAAGCGGGCCTGGGCGATCTCGGCGGCGATGGCCCCGAACGCCTCGCTGTCCGGGCAGCCGGGGTCCACGGCCAGGACCATGCTCCGGGGGGCGTAGTACGCCGGGGCGCCCAGGTCCTCCTGGGCCGTCACTTGGACGGGGGAGTAGTTCAGCAGGGCGGCCAGCGCCGTCTCCATCTCCTGGGTGTTGTCCTCCAGGTGCGGCGTCCCAATGTCCCGGCCCTGGGTCTGGGTCACATCAAAGGCGGCCGCCAGGGTATACCCCCGGCCCGTGGAGGGCCGGACAAAGATCTTGCTCCCCTTGTCCTGCTCCGTCTCCAGCACAAAGCGGCCAAGGGCTTTCCAGCGGTCGCGGGTGAACACGATGGTGGCCTCCGGGTCCTGCTTCATGACCATGGCGATGTTCCCGGCGCTGTAGGTGGGGTTGTCCCCCTGCATATCCAGGTACCGGGCGAACACCTCCGGGTCGGCGGCGATCTCCGCCACGCTCTCGTCCCGGAGGCTGGAGGCGGCCTCCCGCTCCGCCTGCCGCTGCTCACGCCACTGGGTATCGGCGGCGGTCTTGTCGCTGATGAGTTTCCCTAAGTCTGCCATTGTTTCGATTCCCTCCTTTTTTGATTGAAAATGTTTGGGGTTTGGCGCTGCGATCTCCTTTCCAAAAACCTGGTGCTGCAAAAGCTCGTTCCAGTCCTTGCCCAGGGCGGGAGCCTTGGCGGATACCTCGTAGCCCCTTGCGGTGTACTCCGCCTGAAACTTTTCCGTGGCCTCCTGGCCCGGCCCGTCCGCATCCAGACACAGGACGATCCGCTTCAGGTGCGGATTCTCCCGCAGGTAGGTGTCCAGTGGGCCTTGGTACAGGCCGCACAGGGCCACGGCGTTGCTCCGCACCTGCTGGTGCAGGGTGCAGAAGCTCATCGCGTCGTCGCAAGCTCCATATCCTTCACCCCGCCGCAAGCGGCAGGGCTCACTCATTCCGCTGCTCCTCCTTTCCCCATGCGACCCGCTGCGCTGGGCTCGCATGGGGCCCCCGCCGCAACCCAGCGCAGCGGTTGCGGTGGGGAGAGGAGACGCAAGGGAGCGAACGCAGTTTTCGCCGTAGGCGGAAACGAAGTGGAGCGGACTTTGCGGCGACGAGGTGTAGACTGTCCTCATAGAGCAGGCCGGACTTGATGAAGCCCCGGATCACCTGGGGGGCGATGCCTCTCTTTTGAAGATAGGCAAACACCCTCCGCTGGTCCGGGTGGGGTATGGGCAGGGCGAAGGCGGGCTTCTCCTCCGCCTGGGCGGGTTTGGGGCGCGGGGCGGGGGAGTCCCTGGCGCGCTTGCCGTTGAATTCCAGCAGATAGTTGACGGCCTCCCGGAAATCCTTGCCGCAGAACTCCTGCAGGAAAGTGATGGCGTCCCCACCCTTGCCGTTGGAGTAGCGCTTCCAGGTGCGGCGATCCTTGATGCGGATGCTGTCCATCTCCCTGGTGGTGTGGTAGCGGCTGCCTACCCGCCGGACGCTGTAGCCCAGGTGTTCCAGCAGATCCGGCAGATCTGTGTTCTTAGCGGTCTCCATCTCCTCGTCCGTGAATTTCCAGAGATCCTCCTGGCCTGTTTTCTGTTTCGTGATTCATCACCTCCTCCATAAACGCAAAACAGCCAGGGAGAACGTCCCGCAAACGGGGGCGCTCTCCCTGGCTGTTCGGTCGTTTCGCTTTCGTTGTTTTGACGGATGGCTGGGGCCTTTGCGGGGCTTGTTTTTCTTCGGGCGGGGGCCGTTACGCTGCTGTTATGTACACCATATTTTGGGCAAAACAGGGAAAACGCCACTATGGCTTGTATGGCTGGGGCAAAAGTGGTATACTATCCCTCAGTGAAAAATATAGGGAGATGGGTCAAAATGGTGTTTGTGTGCGATCACTGCCACTTTGAGATCGAGGCCGTGTCCAAGCCCTGCCAGTGCCCGGACTGCGGGAAACTGAACCGCATCCGCACAGCTACGGCGGAGGAGAACCGGGCGTTCCAGGCCCGGAAGCTGGAGGACGTCTGGCGCGA
>ERZ808040.1240-NODE-1240-length-17864-cov-10.342216_pt1 | contig 17864 bp, 19 predicted proteins | sample MGYA00380191_ERZ808040 | MGnify/ENA primary metagenome ERZ808040 (study PRJEB31490, sample SAMN06133395) | mouse gut metagenome | isolation source: J6 | host: mice | place: China: Chengdu | collected 2015-05 ...
GAAAATTTCTACCATATCTGCAGGACGCTGGATATATCCGCAGATGACTGTATCTTCCAGGACAGCCATGACAGGACCGGCTCTACATACCAGGAGCTGTTAAGGCTGCTCACGCTCTGTGACGAAAGGAGCCTGTCCGTTCTGGTGGCCACGGCCGCCGCCCTGACAAAAAGCAATCCCCATGCTGCCCCTTCCGATACAGAAGCCAGACAGACGTAGTATGGCGAAAAAAAGAAAAGCCAGCAGGTCAGACTGGTATCTGTGCCGCTGGCTTTTCTATGTCATGCCCTATGAAAACGCTGTTTCCATACCTGTTGGTTGCTGTGCCTTAAGTTTCAGCTAAATGGTACCGATATTTATAATTCCCCTTTTATTGTCAGTCTTTTGCTGTACTTATCCTCCGTATAACTTTTCTTCGTATAATCATTTTATATCCGTCTGCATAGACAATAGGGTTCCTGTTTTTCTTTGGATACATATCAAATTGCCCTACCAATATGCTACTTTTCATTATATATGCAAAGCCAGAAAAAACTTTGATTTTTCCCAACTTACAGGTTTTTTCCCCGAAATACGGACATGGATCAACTTTATCGGCTTAAAATTCCATATTCTTCAGAATACAATCCTGCCAAATAAGCAAACTGCCCTTATGCAATCTGCTTCTCCAGAATAACCTTTACCATTCCATCCTCTATCTGGAAGAAAAACGGCATCCCCGGCTGCGAATCTTCATATGTTCCAATATACTTCTGAAACTCCGCCGCATCCGTTGTGGTGTACTCCTCCGGGTAATCAGAACCAGTAAAATCGCCATTCCAATCAATAAAAGTATATATGGTCTGCTCGTCCAGCTTCCATGTAACCGTTTCCTCATCTGGATTATATATATAATAGCCGTCCGGCATGTCCTCTTCCGAAAGGTTCAGCTCCTTTATCCGCTCCGTGTCATCATCCGTAATGAACTCAGCTATGTCTACTGTTATGGTACTATCTGTCATGCCTTTCAGGAACGCAGCAATATACTCCCCTCCGTTTTCATCCATATAAGACGGATTTGCTGCCTGGGCCTGGACATCTTTAGAATCTCTTTTCTTAAGCACAGCCACCGACAGGACTGCCACCACTGCAACCAGGACGATCCCTGTCACCACATAGATACCCATTCTTCTTTTTTCATTTCTGCTCATAACTGTCCTCCTTTACTTTTCATAAGCCCAGATTTTCTTAATCTGATCCTCTATTTCCTCAAAAGTCCACTCCCTCCTGCTCCTTGCCACACAGTTCGGGTCATTTACCCAAAACCCGCCGTCATCATAGCCATAAATGACAATAAAATGGCCGGACACCGTAAAATCACCCTGCCCCATGGCACATACCAGTATCTTACCTTTATCCAGCGCCGCTTTTACGGCACGTTCTGTCATTCTTGGTTCTACGGCTTTGATGCCATACATTTCAGGAAAATCCTCCATCAGCCCCCATGCGGTGCCTGTTCCGTTTACATAGTAGCCGTTCTCCATGGAATAGGCAGCTATCCTGTCAGGCGTGAGCGTCTCATCCCTTGTCAGGTAATACAAAATCATCGACAGGCAGGTGGGGCCGCATCCTGCAAGCCCGATACAGCTGTCCCCGCCATAAGGCTCATATCCCCATCGTGGGTCCCATTGAAGCAGCAGCGGACATTCCTGCTCCTTTTCCAGTTCTGTCAGACCTCCTGCCGTGTATTCGTTACCGTCCAGATAGCCCGCCACAAAATCCTCCATCTCCGGATTATTTGCCAGGGCTGTCAGCATAGCCTCCGGATATTGTGAACTGTTCCTGCAGATCGCCGCAATGCCCGTATTCTCTTTTCCCAATTCCTCCAGTCTTTGGATCGTTTCTGCCAAGGTACGCTGTACCGGCTTTTCCACGTTCATTATAGCAATGCTGCTGACATAATCCGTCTCCTCTTGCGGGCCAGCTTTTACTGAGGTTTCGATTCTGCCATATTGCAGCACTTCAATCCGCTTCAAAGCAGTCCGCATTTCTTCCAGTTCTGCCTTTATGTCTCTGATGTGGAACACAAGTATAGCAATAGCGGCCACCGTTGCAAGGAGAAGCAGCCTACTTCCTGTCTGTCCCTTTTTCCTGTACCCCACCCGCCTTTCTTTCATCCTGATATTTCTATTGTTATACTTCATTCTAAGCTTCTCCCATAAAGTAACTCATTTCTGGTTTTCAAAACTCGCTCATAGTGTTAGTACAGACCTCTTTTCCTTTTTACTTTTTCCCATCCTATCGTTGCTGCCAACAAAATTCCTGACAATAAAACTGACACCAGAACGCTCCAACTCATACAGGACAGGCTACTTCCAAACACCCTATATATCTCATTACCCACATAATAATGGGAAAAAGAAGTCATTCGCAGCGGCATGAAATTGGCAAAATAGTGGTTGATTGGCCAGAGATACATCTGTTCAAAAAGCAGTAACAGAATCCAGAAAAATACAAATACTACCGCACTTGTCATGATTTTCTCCATGATGACGGTCACAAGGAGCAGAAAAGAAATAACAAATAACAGTGCAACCAAACCAACTATGACATTAAGTAAAAACTGTTGAAGATTCGTGATATTATAAAGGGAAAAGAATGTCTTTACGTTGCTCTGGATACATTGATTTCCCCCTTTCAATCCAAAAGGCACCATTTTTATTACAAAGTGTAAAGCGATACCTGTCAAATAAAGAAAAAAACCTATTATATATGCTGCAAGGATTCTGGCATGATCCAACGGCACTTTCCCCAACTTTGTTGAGCGGTACAGCTCTGTCATATTGCTTTTAGGGTCAATACCAAAAAGCGGCAGCAACAGGACGGAAATCAGGATCAGCAGCACTGGCACAAAATCATTCATGCCATCATTCAAAACTTTCCATCCTTCCGCATAAGCAAATTCAATCTCGGATACCTGCCCCGCGCTCTGCATAAACTGCTCTATTTCTTCCTGTGTATAACGGATCACCTGACTTTCCTCCAACATTGCCCGGATATTGGATAAGCGTTTTAAATAAAAATTACCAATATCTTCATCAGACAAATCCCTGACGGATTTTCCGTCATAATTAACTGCTACAAGTTCTACCAGATTTCTTTCATCCACATAGGTAAATTCCCCCTCATGCTGCCGCATTAGATTTAAAAATTCTCGGTCTATCTGTGTCTCTTGCTGAGCTTCTTTTGCATGGGACAGATTTTCATTCCATGTCACTGCAATCCCTGCCGCCCCTGGCACTTCATAGCTCCTCAATATGGAATAAACGCTATATATGGAAAATAACGCAACGATTGCCAAAAAAACCAGAAACGCCCTTATACTCAATATCCTTTTTCTTTCTATTCTAATGATTTCTAACATTTTTACCTCATTTCCGTACCTCTCTGGCATACAAGACCTAGTTTATATAATATTTTTTATATGACAGCCGCATTATCAGCCAAAGAACGGCTACATATACAATGCTCAGGATGAGAACAACAACAAAATAGGGAATAATCGCTGTGCCAACAAATAGGAAATTATAAGCCGACTCACTTCCTCCAAACCTTATGGGATTCAGCAGCTTTATCTGGCTGTATGTGTCTGTTCCCTTTCTCAACAGCATCACAACAGCAATACTCGCCACCACAGCAGCTTTGGAGTTCTTTATCTTCATGGACAGCAACATCACGATATTGGCAATGACCAAAGCGCCTGCCAGCCCTCCAAAGAAGATAAGCAACAGCCCTGTTCCAATACTGATATTAAAGATACAGTCAAACCAGAATGTCTGTGCCGAAGCCCCAAGCCCATGCAGGCTGCCTATCATTCCATGCACCAACATAAGCACACCAACATAAATCAAATATGCCGTCAGAGTAAACAGATTTCCCGCTATCCATCTTGCTTTCATATCCTTATTTCTTCCATGCTTAGAGGACAGCGCCAGTTCGTCAATGCCATTCATACTATCCTTTGCATACACCGAAGCCATGCAGAATGCCAAAATGATGAAAAATACAGAATACTCCATTCCAAAATAGCTGTTTAAATTAGCAAGCCCTGTATGGTACGCAACCTTAAAAGGCGCTTTTAAGTGATCGACCTTGTTCTGCAATGCCTCAATCTGATCTTCTGAATACTGAAACACTCCGTTTTCTTTATTCACATACAATTGCTGCTCAATGATGGCATCCTTAAATTTCTGGTAAAAACTCTCTTCTGAATTTAAGAACTCATAATCCAGCCCTATCATATCGTTTCCATTCGACATATAAAGGCTATAATACGCATAGTTAATCACATAGTTTGGGATGATATATTTTGTCATTCCGCCTGTGCCCAAAAAACCCCGGTTATTGTCCAAAAATTCCTTTTCAGGGCTGGAATTATATTCCTCTATAAGATTTTGGATATATTCTCCATCCATTACACCCTCCAGATCTTCCGATGCCTCCTTTAATGCCCTGAAAGCCGACAATCCGGTAACAATATTTCCGTTCTTATCAAGCGCCCTCTGCTGGATATTCAGCGTGACTACAGAAAAAAGAATGGTAAGGACGCTTAATGCAGCAATAGAAACAATGGATACCCCATTCCACAATTTCTTATATTCCAGCTTGATTAAATTCTTCAATTCTCATCCCTCCATTATTCCATATATGAACTGCCGTGATGAATGACTTTCCATGCGCTGCCTTTTCCTTCCCTTACAAGGATCAGGTACTGCCATGTTCCGTTATCACAATACTCAACCACATAGATATTTTCTGGATCATACCCGTTTGCGACACCTTTATCCTCTGCAGAATAAATTGCCCATATCCTCGGATCGACACAATGATATGTGGTATTCCTTGTCTCCACGGAAATTCCGAGAGTACCCTCCACATAGGTATTCGCTGTGCCGTATGCTTCAGCTATTTCCCTCGAATCAAAGGTCTCCAAAATACTTGCATCGTATGAAATGCCATACTCATCCTCACTCACTGAACCACCCATCGTCACCCCATTTCCCAGTGAGGTAGGTTTCGCATTCTCCCTTGCCTCACGGTACGCTGCAAGTTTTTCTTCCAATTCTTCATCGCTGTCCGGTGCTACCTGCTCCTGCGCTTCCTGCTGTCCATCAGATATAGGCTGCGCTTCCTGTGTATCTATTACATTCTGTGCTTCTGTTACCTGCTGCGTTCCTATTTCTCCGTGCTCCTCTATATCACTGCCGTCCTGCTCCATATTTTCCGTAAAAGGGATTGTTTCTACTTGTTGTATATTATTAGCTGCATTATCATCCCCGCTTCCGCAGGCAGTCAGTCCCATAACCATCACACATGCCATTGCTGCAATAAATCTTTTATTATTTCTCATCTCTTAATCCTCACTTTCATTCATGATACCGCCAGTAAAAATATAATAATCTTCCAGTGTCGGCTCTACCTGCTGATTTTCTGCATCAGGATACCTTTCTCCCACGAATCGAACCTGCACCTCTTTCCCCATCTGTTTTAAGTGGATGACAGACCGTTCTTTCCGGAGTTTCTGATATGTTTCCTGATTCACAACAGTTTCCCAAACCTGTCCCTTCACTGTCTGCACCAGATTGTCCACATTTCCGGTCTCCAAAACCTCACCTTTCTTCATAACTACAAGTTCGTTCGCAATCGCTTCAATATCGGACACGATATGGGTGGACAGCAGCACGATTTTGTCCTTTCCCATATCACTGATTATGTTTGAAAAGCGAATGCGCTCTTTCGGATCAAGCCCTGCCGTTGGTTCGTCCAGTATTAAAATCTCCGGTTCATTGATAATAGCCTGTGCAATTCCAATCCTACGTTTCATGCCGCCTGAAAAAGTCTTTACCTTTTTTTCTGCAACGTCTGACAGATTTACAAACTCAAGCACTTCATTTATCCGATGTTTCAATTTTTCTTTCGGCACCCCTTTTAAGACCCCCATATATTCCAGAAAATCCCTTGCTGTAAACCCGGGATATACACTGTAATTCTGCGGCATATACCCTATCAAACTGCGATATCCTTCATCCATTGAAAAAATATTCTTTCCGTCATAACATATTTCCCCTTTTGTAGGGAAATCTACGGTAGCCATCATCCTCATAAGGGTACTCTTACCCGCCCCGTTTTCGCCTAGCAAACCATAAGTCCCCTTATGCAACGTGAAGCTGACATCCCGTAATGCCTCCTTATTTCTGTTATAAGATTTGTATATGTGCTCTACCTGTAATTTCATCTTATTTCCTCCAATCAACTATATTTTCCATAAGGCATTCGCCATACCATAGCAGGTTTCCTTATGTACATTCGCATTTGCTTCATAAACAAAGCACTCAGGCAGAATATAATTCTATTCTACCTGAGTGTTTTGTTTTACTTTCGGTAAGGTTGTGTCATAGATGCAAAATATTTTCGGTAAAGTTGTGTTACGATGCTGATTATTCCTAATATTACTTCGGCGGTTATAAATCGTACTTTTTTGTTATTAAAAACATAATAAATACAGTAAATTGGTAACATTATAATTACGACTTTTAACAGCCGAAGTAATACAATATCAGAACTCTTTGCCTATGGTAAGGGCATAGATAATTCTTACCTTTTCATAATGAAGCACTTCATTATTGTCTATGACTTCTTTTCCATCATAGGTTTGAAATTTCACCTCTACAAATATATGACTGTCATCAATCCTCAACATAGCTTGTGTTCCTTCCTGATTTTTTATTATATCTGTATTGATGATCTGCAATCCGGATAGTTCCACAAAATGCTCTAACTTCTCATATGGTATTCCCTCCGGCATATCTTCATATAAGGTGATATCCGCATTCCAAACTTTTCCAGTAACGGCGTTAAGATGTAAAACTACATACATAGACGAATCAGAAAATTGAACAGTCCAAAAACTATGATATGGTTCTGACTGTACTCCCACAGACACTTTTTGCGTTGCGATACCAAGCGTTGCGGATACGGAATATGTCTCTGTGTCCTCCAGTCCGTTTTCTCCAATTTCCATTTCCACAAGCCATTTCTTTCCCTCTTTTATGGCTTCTTCCATAGAAATCTGCCCACTTACAGGATTATGGACGGTCACTCCTGTTCGGTTATTCCAACAGCTTAGTATCTCTTCCACCTGTCCGGTTGTAAGAGCATATCCGATACTGCCAGATTCTTCATCCGTTTCCCCGTCCTCCCCGCTTTCCTGCCCCTGCCATGACCGGACAGGCGCCTCCACTATGGCCCTGCCCCTTTCTGTCAAAAGCTGCCTTTCCTTTGCCCTCAGGATAAGATTCATGCCAGCCATGCTGCCAAAAGCGAATACAAGCGCAAGAAACAAAGTAAGGATTGTATATTTGTATGATTTATTCATCCCCTGTTCCCTCCTGCAGATGGAATGTAACACTGATCACAGCCCCTGTCCTTCCATCGCTTTCTATCTCCAGCTTCGCCCCATGTACCTCTGCGATCTTTGATACCAGAGCCATTCCAATCCCTGCCCCATGTTGTTTTCTGGAGCGGGACTTATCCACCATATAAAACGCCTCCGTAATCCGTCCCAGCTCCTCCGGGGGTATTCCTTTCCCATTATCTTTAATCCTGATCTGATAGGTGTTCCTGCCCTGCTTCCCTTCTATCCAGACATCCTTGCAGTCTGCTTTCAAAGCATTATCCGCCAGATTTAATATCATTGTCTTAAAAAGGTCATAATCCACCCGGATCATTCCTTCCCCAATCTCCATGTGCAGGGCCGCCCCATACTTCCTGCATACAGGCTCTATGCCCTGTTCCAGATTTTCAAACATCTCCCTGACAGGCATCTTCTCCAGAATGAAGTCCTGCTTGTCCAGCACAAATAAGTCCATCAGCTTCAGAGACAAAGCCTCAAGCCTCATGCCTTCCTTCAGTATATACCCGGCGGCGCTCTTTACTTCTTCCCTCGGAAGGTTCCGCTGGTAAAGCATATCCGCATACCCGATCACGGATGTCAGAGGCGTTTTCAGCTCATGGGCAAAATTCGCAGCAAAATCTTCCTTCTGTTTTGCCACGTTGGACAGCTCACCGATTTTTTCCTCCACCTGCTGCGCCATCTGGTTAAAATCAGACGCCAACTCACTGATCTCATCCTTCCCCTTCGTGCTGATCCTTTCGGAATATTCTCCCCCGGCAATCCTTCTTGTCGCTTTTCCTACTTTATTTAGGGATGCTGTAATCACCTTCGTCAACAGAAATACCACCGGAAAACTGATGCAGAGGATAAACATGTATATTTTTTGGAAATAGGCAATCGTGTTTTTCTGTGCATTTATCACAGAACTGATATCTGTCTGTGTAATAAGGTACATGCTGTTCCCACCCTGGCTGACATAATCACATACAAAAATATAATGTTCCTCATCCTTTTCACAAATCTGGAAAGATATCCTATCATCCTCCCTTTCGTCAAAATCAGGCTCCTCCGGAAGTGCTGACATATTTGAAAAAATATACTTTCCATCTATACCATACATAGAAACCGGAACGGTAAAGTTCCTTGAAACACCTGAGAAATCCGCTTCATTCTCCTCAAAGAACTCCGGATCAGAATACAGGATGGACTGCAGGATATACCTGTTATATTGAAAATTCTGAATGGCAAGTTTCTTTTCCTGGCTGATCGCATTTCCATAAGTATGATTTATCAGCAAATATCCCGCCACCTGGAAAGTGATGCTGAATATGACTACAAAACATAGAAAGATTTTATGAAACAGCCTCATTCCCCATCCTCCAGCCGATATCCGATCCTGAATACGGTCTTGATATAGTTATCCCAATCCAGCTTTCTTCTAAGCCGCTGGATATGGGAATCCAGTGTACGGGTATCTCCTACATAAGGTTCACCCCACACCTTCTCATACAGCTTTTCCCTGTACAATGCTGCGTTTTTGTTCTGGATTAGCTCCACCAGCAGGTCAAACTCCTTCACTGTCAGTTCCACCGGCTTTCCTCCCTTGCTGACCGTTCTGGAAACCATGTCTACCTCCACATCCGCAAAGGTAAGTTTGTTATTGATCTTGCCATATCTCCGGAGCAGGGCTTCCACACGGGCCATCAGTTCCCCAATCTGGAATGGCTTGACAATATAATCATCAGCTCCCATTTTCAGCCCTTTAATGCGGTCATCAATTCCGCTTTTGGCAGTCAGGAAGATAACAGGTGTTCCAATCGGCTTTACATACTCCAGCAGTTCATAACCGTCGATCTCCGGCAGCATGATGTCCAGCAGAATCAGGTCTAAGCCGCCTTTCTCAATATAATCCGCTCCTGTCTTCCCATCATAGGCACAGACACATTTATACCCTTCAGCCGTTAAATTTATCCTTATCAAATTTGCAATAGATTCATCATCTTCTACAATCAAAACATTCATCCCAAAACCTCCAATATATTTATTGTAGCAAATAGATGTGTCAAAGTTGCGACTTTTTCCTATCTCCCCTGCATATCCAGTCATCGGTTCTGCATCATAGCAAACAGCACCCATGTATAAGCGACACAGGTGCTGTTATCTGATCAGTAAATTTTTTGTTTTATCCCTTTCAATTTCCTGCTCCATTACATCCCTGCAAAATCTATTTGGACTAGCTTCTTTCCGTTTGGTAACGGACTTTCTATTTGTGCAATTTTTTTATATCCAATATTGTCCAAAGTCTGAATCAATAAATCTTCCTCCACTTGATGATGAACTTCATCAAGACCATCAAATACATGAATATATGGTGAATCGGACACCCATTTGTCATTTATATTTATCTGAATAATACAGGAGATATATTGGGGCTGCACTTGTTTGACTGCTTTTTGGAAACAATCATATCCGATATATTCAATTAACAAATTGGCAATCAATAATTCTGCTTTTGGAAGCTTATCTGCTTCTTCAATGAGATTTAATTGTATACATTCCAATATATTTGAAATATCTGAATATCTTCTTGTAACCGCTGCCAGATATTCTCTGTTAATATCAACACCATATACTTTTTCAAATTTATTATTATCAATGTGTTCCAAGCCATTCCCACCCGCAATCCCCAAAACCATAACAGAACTTACTGGATTAGTACTGAACTGATCTTTCATCATTTGGTTCAGGTTCTGTAATTGCATAACTGAATCTAATTTCATATGATTTTCATAATCAGATAATGATATTTCTTCCCATGGATTAGTCATTACGTTTCCCCTATAAACTTTTAAACAACTGTCTGACAAACGGAAAGTTGCTTATCCAAAATGAAATGGTACTACAAAATCAAGAGCAAACTCTATACCAACACTTAATGCCAACATAATCATTGTATCCTTTATAACCTTTCGTTTCAAAAACACTATTGCAAAAAGGAATGTTATCAATTCTAAGATTAAATGGTAATTCATTTGTCGGCATGGTGTCTAAAAACTTTGAAAAAGTTCCCAAAATAATTCCAATAAACAATATACATATCGTGTTTATAATTTGCTTATTAAGAGGTATTGGATTTTCGGCACTTCTTATATTATTCAGAAATTTCTTCATTCTTTATCCCTACACAAGACACCCTTTCACAATCAGACCTGCCCTGTTATCAATAAAACATTACCTTTCTGCACCATTCAATAATTTCTGCAATTCTTTCGTACTCAGCGGAGATCCACCATCCAGTTTCAGCTTTCCTGCTTCCTCGTTCAATTCATCCGATAAATCCGGACTCAAATAGGAACACAGCAACTCCTTCGTTATATCCGGTGAATACATCTTTTGAATAGAAAGTGCTCCATCCAAACAAATCAAAGCAGTTAATCCATCCATGCAGTTCACGATAGCTATATTTAGCAGGATGGTTTCAATCATTTGCGGTTCCATTGCATAATGGACAAGACTTAATCCCTTTTTAAGCAAAAAAGGCAGCTTATCATCTTGTATATGTTTTTCTAATGCAGGAAGTCCTTCCTTTATAACTTCCTGATTTATTTTCAATATCTCAATGATCAGCAGAACATATTTCCTTTGCTCATCAATTGTGTCATTATAATTCAGTCTATCTTTAATCGCAAGAAACGTATTAACTTCCATCTTATATGTTCCTCCTGTTTTTGTCCGGGCAAGACTTGCGTCTAAGAGAAAGGTGTTTCATCCAATAATCTCCCAATATGACTGCCTGTTTATGCTTTCCTATCAAAAGAGTGCTTCTCCTCCAGATAATCTGGCAGTTCTGCCCCTGCACTGTTCTTAACACAACTAATATTATTCAATACTAAATTCTGCTGTAAATACATAATCTGTATAGTCCCCTGTCCCTCTAAAATCTGTAACAGTTTTTACAATACGATATCTGCCCGGATCCAGCCTTCCATAAAGCCATTCAAAGTCAATAACCGTTTCATAGGGAGAATCTTTCTGGATCATATATGCAATCGCATTAAAAGCAGCATTGTCAATTACTTCATCCAGTTCCCGCCACTCACCTGTTTCTTCATCCTGCGTTTCCAGACAGAAGTCCTCCCCACACTGTATATCTTTATCTGTAACATTCACAATCCTGACAGTTACACTGGTATCGGAACATTCCGTTACTTCCATCGTTACCCCATCCAAAGGTGATAACATATCAGTATCTATATCTCTTTCCTTCATTTCTATATTTGCAGTTCGTTCCGTACATAAAACCTCCATGGCATTGACACAGGTACTAAATTCAATAGCAGGTATCTTATCTAAGGAAACATCCTCATGAAACATATGGTCTATGTCTAGAATATAACAGGTATCCCCAATAATTCCTATTGTGTTATTATTATTGCATCCTAATATCAAAGGTGTTTCTTCACTTGTCAAATCCATCATCAAGTTTAATTCATTCGCCAAAAGCGGCGAAGCCTGCATACTGATTTTCTGATTCTCTAATTGTTCGTATACTTGATACCCGCCAACAATAACCCCATTCAGAATAACAGGATAATATATAATTCTGTTATTCTGTGCGGCATCATCAAGAGCGAACATTTCTATCCCCTGTCCCAAATAAATCGCATCGCTTTGCTTCTGTGTCCAGCCATCATCATAATAATCCGGAAAATTTTCCAGTGCATAAGCATCGAAGTGCCCTATATTTGATGAGGATACCGCATATAAAGGTTTATTCCAGTCAGCATCAGATACCCATTGTGGAATTTGATTACCAATTAACTCTCTGTCCTCCGATTCTTTCAGTTCACCCAATGTCAATGAATGTGATTCAGACATATTTTTTGAAGCTCCACACCCCGTTATCAACAAAGTACATACTGTTGCCATAATAAATGCGATTTGTTTTCTCATGTTGTCCCCTTACATTACGTTGTTATTCTGGCTACGAAATAAATCAGATAATTTGCACCTTATTGGTGATATGCAGCCATGGCTTCATTTCTTGCCCATAAAATCCCAATATGACTGCCTGTTTATGCTTTCCTATCAAAAGAGGGCTTCTCCTCCAGATAATCTGGCAGTTCTGCCCCTGCACTGTTCTTAACAGAACGGTACTCTGTCCAATAGATAGAATAAAATTCATTCTTTTTGGCAAGTTCTGCCGGTGTCATTTCATAACTCCACCCATTGCCTGTGTTGGACAGGGCTTTTACACCTTGGCATTCAATAACAGCGCCATAACCGCCCGTTGTTAAAATCGGGCAAGTCAACGTGCCACCACCTGCCAATACAAACATTTTTTCAGCAAGACTGCTTCCCCTGCCATCAGCAGCCTCCAAAAAATCCAATAATGTCAATTCCCCAATCCCTCTACATTTAGGGTTATTATTCTGATTTTTCATAACATTTTTAGCCTGTTGATACAACATCTTCCTGTCCGGTGCAACATCAGATAAATATTCCGTCCTTAACTGGAGAACCTGTCTGGAAATATATTCTGATTCTGTTTTATTTGTTGACAGAGCTGCCTTTTTTGCCAGTTCCTTGATTTCACTGGTAAACTCCGCCTTCGATTTATTAGATTTCCCTGCTGACGGGATATAAGACCAGTTCGGCTCTCCCTTTCTGCTTGTTGCAATGGTAACATCCTTTATGCCGCTGACAGAGCCACTTACAGATACGCCCATGAAACCTACCCCCTCATAAACAGTCTTTACACTCCTATTATTCCTCACATATTGGAAAGGGCGTACTTCATTCGCACATTTGAAACGCAGTACACCCTCTCTAATACATATTTTATACTTGTAAATCTAATGAGCTTCCTGAAACAGATGACCTTTTCACAAGTTTGTTACCACTTTTGGCAAGCTGACTTTCTACGCTTTCTCTTGTGATGCCGTCCAGTGCACCGGCTTTAATAGGCTTTCCCGCTGTCCAAGTAGGGTCTGCCGCTTTCGCTGCTGCAATAAACGCCTGTGTATATGCCTTTTCATACCGCGATAAAGTATATCCTGCTTTCAAACGGTCACTTTTGTTTGTTTTCCGATGCAAATCTGTATAAAAGTGCATGATAGTGGGTGCTGTAATAGTTAACTGTTTCTTGTCATTCCTTTTCTTTTTGCACCTCAACATCTGTATTCGCACTTTCAACAGACTTAACCTCAACACTGCCATTTTCTTCTTCCGAGACAGAATTCGTCCCGCTCTCTTTTTCATCTTCTTTCTTATCCAGTGTCTTATCTGTTTTATCCTGTTCAGCATTTTGATGGTCTGATATGGTATCTTGTGTTTCTTTTACCTTATCGCCTATATTCTGGGTAATGTTATCAATCTTTTCCTGCAGGTCTGCTTTTTCCTCCTCTGTTTGGGCAGTACGCAGTTTCCCCTGCAAGTCTGTCCGCACTTTCTTCATGCCTGCAATCTGCTCTTTTGTTGTTGAAAGGGAAATAATCACTCCTGTATCTGCTACGCCTGTTTTCTGGTTTCCGCCAATCATATCATCAAAGGAAGATTGTTTCTGCTGTTTCTCTCTGCGCTGCTCCATTTGGTGCTGCCTTAACTGCACATTCAGGTCACTAATCTGCTGCTGTAATTCCTGCTGCTTCGCCATCTTTTCCTCCTGCGACATATCCTTGTTGGAAGAAAGTTCCTGCAGCTGCTTCTGTGCATCGGCAATCTGGTTCTGAAGATTCCGGCTGTAAGAATCCGTTGCCTGATTCATTCCCATCTGCCGCATTTGTGTATTTATACCATTGATACTGTTAATTTCCATTTTCCTTTTCCTCCTTGACCTTAATTAAAATTGGAAGTCCTTTTCCCGTTAAACCTTTAAGTCCAAATTTGCACCGACCCCCGCCTGTTGTTTTGTATTTGCCCTGCCTGCATTATCTTCTTTGGCTGCTTCAATAATTGTCCGAATATCTGTATCATTCAGATATATTATTCCGTCTTTGGAAGCTGCCAATTTTTCATTTAGAAGCTGTTCCGCTTTGTTTGGAGTTGATTTTTCTTCTATCTTTCCATCTGAGCCATCTTCTTTTACTTCTTTCTTTTCTTCTAAAGTTTCAGATAATTCTTCTTCCTTTTCTGCCGCCTTTTCTTTTGTCTTTTCAATCAGCTTTTCAGAATTTTTCTTCCGTTCTTCCCGGAGCTTATCACTCAATTTTAACATACCATCGTTTCTGCCTTGCATTCTGCAATGATATTTTCCGTTTTCATCAATATAACTGTGCTGATACACTATAGTCCAGCCACTGGCTTTTGCCATGCTTTCTGCCAATTTAGACATAGACTCAACGCCTTTTATCATGTCTTTCATATCCTTCTCTTTTTCGGGGTCATTCTGTATTTTTTCCAAAAGTTTTGGATTAACAGTCAATGACTTGCCGTTTCGGGCTGATGAACAGGCATTTCCAACCTTAAACTCTACGCTTGGGGCAAGTTTCGCCAATTCGTTTGCATACTCTGCTGTACTCTTGGATTTGCTGTTTCCTGCTGTTTCCTGCGTTTTTTCTGTCCCTTTCTTTTTTGTGCCGCTTGTAGCACCGCTTTCTGTCATGGTTTGTGCTGCATAACTGCTGTAATTGTTTGTAATCTCCATTGCCATGATTTTGTCCTCCTTGATCCTGTTCTTAAAATCCGTTTTCACTTCTGCGCATATACTGCACTGTCACTTTTCTTATCGGTAATCTGTCTGTAAAATCCTATACATTTATCCCGAGGTACAGATTTTTTCCCCGAAGTACAGATTTTTATGTTTTTTCTCCAAATCTGCTCTAAATTATCCTAAAGTACCCTTATGGTTTGCGCCATCCCGCCTACCGGTTCAGAATCACATCACTGTAAAATTTCCCGCCATCATTTTTATAGAGGACGCTGCCCCCGTATTTCTCCACACACCGCTCCACGTTCAGGCAGCCGATTCCAGTACCCCTCCCGCCTGTGCTGACCGGTTTGCCGTTCTTTATCCTTACTTCCTTTTCCACACTGTTCTCAATGCGTATGGAAAGCATCTCATTATAGTTTCTGATATGCACCTTAATACAGCGTTCCCCGCAGCATTTTAGGACAGCCTGCATTGCATTTTCCAGAAGGTTCCCAAAGAGCGTTGTCACATCCACCGGCTCTATGAACCCAAGCCCTGTGCTTTCCACCCTTACCACGAACCGGATGCCGATGCTCTCCGCTGCCTGCTTCCTGTCTGCAAGGAGGATGTTCAGCATCGGATTGTCGGAATATTCCTCCGGTACAAGGGGCTTCAGGATGCCCCCGATCTGCCTTGTGTACTCCATCGCCTTATCCGTCATACCTGCTTTATATAGTTCTTCTATGGAGCGGAGATGCTTGCTGACATCATGGAGGACTTCAATGGACTTTCCATATTTCTCCCGCTGTCTCTCATAATGCTCAAACTGCATACTCTCCTGCTGCTTCATCATGGCGATCTGGAACTCCATGCTGTTCTTATCATCCTCCACCTTCAGGGAATAGAACAGGTACAGGTTGGCAAAGACGATACAACATAAATTTGCACAGAGCAGGAAATAGTCCGCTTTCCTTGTGACAGCTGTTGCAAGGATAATAAAATTGACTATACTGTATAAAAACATAACAAGGTAAAGGATCACCTGCGTCCGGCTCTGCCTGTAATCCTTTTTCCACAGCCGCCTCATCAGGGCATAGTAAAAGAAGATCAGCACCAGCTTGGAAAATGCCACCTCTATACTGTTTCTGATTACCATATCTCCCGGCATAAGTGAAAGTTTATCCATCAATAGGTCAATGCCAAATACACCAATCCCCTCAAACAGCGCAACCATCATAAAAAAGCATTCCAACTCCAGCACCCGCCAATATCTCCTGCCGCTTTTATCCTCATAGAAGATAAAGCTGGCAATGCCGAACACCAGAAAGTTTGCTGCCATATTCCACCATGTACTGTGTTTCAGGTTTACCAGTGTCACGATCACCACGGAGGCAGCGGCGGCAATCCGGTAAACCCACGGATTTACAAAGGCTTTCTCATAACGGTCACCCATGAACTGGAACATCAGTCCGGCAACGATCACACATGACAGAAAACAACTGAACAGATATACTAAATTTTCCATGCCCCTACTCCCCACTGTTATGGATGTATTCATTGAGCCGTTCCTTGAACTGCGCCACCCGCTTCTGCGACAGCGGCACTGGCACACCGTTTTTCAATATAACCTCATATCCCTTTGTCTTAGCCACATTCCTAAGGTTTACAAGGATGCCCCGGCAGCTCGTCTCAAAACCGTAAAGCCGCATCCGCTCTTCCAGTCCGCTGATGGCATCCGGGTACTCGTACACCATATTTTCCGTCACGATTTTGACTTTCTTTTTTGCCTTGACATACTCAAAGTACAGAATCGTATCAATAGAAAGTAACAAGACAGGTTTTTCCAACAAGACACCCTTTTCCTCACAAGATACGTTCCGAAACTCCAGCCGTACCTCCTCTTTTTGGTACTGCCGCAGGAATGCCTGCAGCTGTTCCTCCAGCGCCCCCACCGATACCGGCTTTTCCAGAAAGGCAAAAGCATGTACAGTGTTCACCGCATCCATGCAGTATTGCCCGAAATTAGTGGTATATATAATCTTTGTAGAGTGGTTCCGGCTGTAAAGCTCCTGCCCCGTTTCGATACCGTTCCTGCCCTCCATCATTATGTCCATGAAAATCAGGTGGAAGCTGTCACCCGATTGCAGCAGCTCCCCGCCGGAAGCAAAGTTTGTAATCCGGTATTCTTCTGTATATTTGTCTAAAAGCGGTTTCAGGATGCCTATAAGGTTATCCCTGTCCGCCTGTTCGTCCTCGCAGACTGCTATTTCAAGCATTGGTTCCTGCCTCCTTTGCTGATTTATGTTTAAGGAGTGGGTACTGTGGTGTGGCTACAATACCCCTATTCATTACACATAGTTTGTTGCATATATCTAATTCGCGATTTTTATCTTTGGAACTACAAATTAGCTCACATCATTGAATTAACTTAACTATAACATAACCCCTTCCAAACATCATTCACTTTATCCTGACTTACAGATTTTTTCTCCGAAAGACAAGTAAAAAACCAGGAACGTATTTGACACCTCTTTTTGCCAAACCCTTTACAGCTACATATCCGATAACAACTTCTGCCTCGCGCCTGCCATATTCATACATTTTCAGGGATACCAGTCTGATAATCCTCCATAGTCAGGGCGGAATCTGTGCGAATGGTTGGGAGAAGACGAGGAAACATCTTCCTCTGTCCTTTTCTTCTACACTTTCCTTATCAAGAATTATTGACAAGAATAGCAAGCACTGCCTATGTACGGACACATAGGCGAAATTCCCCATACTTCCCTACCGTCCGTATGATGA
>ERZ808040.1241-NODE-1241-length-17863-cov-6.071461_pt1 | contig 17863 bp, 15 predicted proteins | sample MGYA00380191_ERZ808040 | MGnify/ENA primary metagenome ERZ808040 (study PRJEB31490, sample SAMN06133395) | mouse gut metagenome | isolation source: J6 | host: mice | place: China: Chengdu | collected 2015-05 ...
TCCGCAGATGGTCTTTCAGGACCCGTACAGCTCGCTCAATCCGTCAAAAAAAATAGGCTGGATTTTAGAAGAACCGCTGCGCATGAAAAAAGGAATGGCGAGACTGTCAAAGGAAGAACGGACAGCGAGGGTTGACAGGATGCTTGAGCGGGTAGGGCTTGATGTAAAGTTAAAGGAGCACTATCCCGCAGAACTGTCCGGCGGACAACGCCAGCGCGTTGCGATCGCGGCGGCGCTTTTGTGCGATACAGATTTTCTGATCGCAGATGAGCCGGTGTCCGCGCTGGATGTGACGATACAGGCGCAGATTATCCGGCTTTTGTTAAGACTTCATAAGGAACTTGGGATTTCTATCCTTTTTATATCTCATGATCTGCGTGTCGTCTATCAGATATGCGACCGGGTGCTCATTATGAAAAGCGGGGAGATTCTCGAGCATGGAAAGGTGGAGGAGGTCTACCAACACCCGGCGGACGATTATACCCGGCTGCTGCTCGAGGCGGCAAATCTGTAACGGGGACACATGAGGAGGATATTGGATGCTGGAATGTTTTTATCCGAAAGAATATCTGGATTCGACGTATCAGATTGATTTCGAGAAACTGTACAGACAGGGCTACAGAGGGATTCTGTTTGATATAGACAACACGCTGGTGCCGCATGGGCTTCCGGCAGATGAGCGCGCAATGGCATTGTTTCGGCGGCTAAAGACGATCGGTTATAAGGTCACAATGCTCTCGAACAACAAGGAACCGCGCGTGAAACTGTTCTGCGACGCAGTGGGCGCGCCCTATATATATAAGGCAGGAAAACCAAATCCTGCAAAGTACAGACAGGCAATGAAAAATATGGGGACGGACGAGAAGAATACCCTGTTTGTGGGAGACCAGATTTTTACAGATATCTGGGGAGCAAACAAGGCAGGAATTTACTCGGTGCTGGTCAAACCAATCCACCCCAAAGAGGAGATACAGATCGTGCTGAAACGGTATTTGGAAAAAATCGTGCTGGCTGGCTATCGCAGGCATTTAAAAAAGCGATAAAAAAGCGGATGGAGTAAATACAACATGGAGATTAATGGAAAGACAAAAATTTATGGAATCATAGGAAATCCAATAGAGCATACCCTGTCGCCGCTGATGCATGGCATGTTTGCGGACGCGGCGGGTCTTGATATGGTGTATGTGCCGTTTCATGTGGCGGATGGACAGCTTGAGGCTGCACTCAGAGGGGCATACGGGTTAAATATCTGCGGCATGAATGTCACGGTGCCCTACAAAAATGCGGTGATTCCTTATCTGACGGAGGTTGACCAGCGCGCGGCAGCCGCCGGGGCAGTCAATACGCTTGTGCGTGACGCGCGAGAGGACAGGGAAGGGTTTATCGGTTATAATACAGATATGAACGGGCTCTGGCGCGCCATGAAAGAGGAGGGGATCTCCCTCGAGGGGAAGGAGGTCATCATACTCGGCGCAGGCGGTGCGGGGCGTGCGGCGGCGTTTCTGTGCGCGAACAGCGGCGTGAAAAAGGTGTATTTATTAAATCGGGACGCTGCGAAAGCAGAGGAAGTCGCCGCGAAAGTCAACGAGACCTTGAGCCGGTATGGAAAGGACTGTGTGTCCGCGATGGCACTCGCTGCGTACCCGAAACTTCTGACAGGGGCAGCGCACCGGTATATTGTGATACAGTGCACCAGCGTAGGTCTTGCGCCAAAGGCAGAGGCGGCGGTTCTTGAGGACGGCGATTTTTATCGTTCTGTGAAATTTGGCTATGACCTGATCTATACACCGTGGGAGACAAAGTTTATGAAGCTTGTCACCGCAAACGGCGGCACGGCTTTTAATGGGCTGAAAATGCTGCTGTATCAGGGCGTTGATGCCTTTGAATGCTGGACGGGTACTAAAGTGGAGAAGGAAACAGCGGATAAAGTATATCAAAAGTTAAAAGAGCGATTATATGTGTAAACACAGAGAATCATCAGGATGGACACAAATAGGATGAAAAATATAATTTTGACAGGCTATATGGGAAGCGGCAAGACCACTATAGGAAAAAATGTCGCGAAAATAAAAGAGTATCTCTTTGTTGATACAGATGAAATGATTGCGGCGCAGCAGCATAGAAGCATCAGCGAAATCTTTGCTGTGGATGGAGAACAGGCATTTCGGGATATGGAGACAGCGCTGCTCAGGCGGATGGTGGATGATAAAATTGAACATATGGTGCTATCGACCGGCGGAGGAATGCCGCTGCGTGCGGAGAACCGGCAGCTCTTGTCAGAGCTTGGCATCGTGATCTACCTGAAAGCCAGCCCGGAGACCATCTACAGCAGAATCAAGGGAAACACGGCAAGACCGCTTTTGCAGTGCGAAAATCCCATGAAACGGATTGAGGAGATGATTGCAGAACGCGGACCCTTGTATGAGGAGGGCGCAGGGATGATTATCAATGTCGATGGAATCCAGCAGTCGGAGGTGGCAGAACAGTGTGTCAGAGCGGCAGAGCAAATAGAGCAGGGGGAATGAAAATATGAAGCTTTTAGTGATCAACGGTCCCAATCTGAATTTTCTCGGAATCAGGGAAAAGGGAATTTACGGGACACAGGATTATCAGTATCTGGTGAATAAGATACAGGACAAAGCATCCGCGTCAGGGTGTGAGATCGAATGTTTTCAGTCCAATCATGAGGGCGCTATCATTGACCGGATTCAGGAAGCCTATTTTGACGGCACAGAGGGCATTGTCATCAATCCGGGGGCATTCACGCACTACTCCTATGCAATTCGGGATGCGCTTGCCAGCATCACCGTACCAAAAGTGGAAATCCATATCTCGGATATCACAAAGAGAGAGGAGTTTCGGCGCATTTCTGTCACGAAAGAGGTGTGTGACCACCAGATTTACGGGCAGGGGTTAGACGGTTATGAGATGGCGATTGATTTCATTTTAATGAATTGTTCTTCGAAATGTCAAAAATAATAGTTGAAATTTTGCTGATTTTGTTATAAAATGGTTAGCGGATTGTAAACGTGAAAAGTGAATATTAGGAGGAATAGTTTTTATGATATCAGCAGGAGATTTCAGAAATGGTATTACGATAGAGTATGAGAACAGCATCTATCAGATCATTGAATTTCAGCATGTAAAGCCCGGTAAAGGCGCAGCTTTTGTCAGAACAAAGCTCAAAAACATTATCAGCGGCGGCGTTGTGGAGAAAACTTTCAGACCGACAGAGAAGTGTCCGCAGGCGCGCATTGACAGAAAAGAGATGCAGTACTTGTACGCAGACGGCGATTTATATTATTTTATGGATACAGAGAACTATGAACAGATTGGTCTCAATGCGGACAAGGTGGGCGATGCGCTCAAGTTTGTCAAGGAAAATGAGATGGTTAAGGTATGCTCGCACAACGGCAATGTATTTGCGATTGAGCCGCCTCTGTTTGTAGAGCTTACAATCTCAGACACAGAGCCGGGATTTAAGGGCGATACTGCTACAGGTGCGACAAAGCCTGCGACAGTGGAGACCGGTGCAACAGTGTATGTTCCATTATTTGTTGAGACAAACGATGTGATCAAGATTGACACCAGAACAGGTGAGTATCTGTCCAGAGTATAATCGGTCGTCATTGAGACCAAACTGAGACAAGACAATGAGAGAAATGGTTTTAATACGTTTTTCTTATTGTCTTTTTTGTGTTCTCTAACGTTGGTGCGAAGGAGGGGATTGTCTATTAAAATAATCAGAAAAAGGAGTATGAATGATCATGGAATTTAGCTATTTTACAACATTGGTAAGAGAAGAGGTAGAGAGAAGGACAGGAGACTGCTACAAAGTGCGGCTCAATGATGTCACGAAAAACAATGGCGTTGTGCTGAGGGGGCTCACCGTGACGCAGGATGACAGCAACATCTCGCCAACCATCTATCTCAACAATTATTATGAGGAATACATGAAGGGCAGGGCGACGCTGCTCAATGTCGTGAATGATGTGATGGATACCTACCAGAGAAACAAAGTCAACCAGAGTGTTGATATGCGGTATTTTCTGGATTATGAGCGTGTGAAGGACAGCGTGGTCTACAAGCTGATCAACACAGAGAAAAATAAAGAGCTGCTAGAGGATATCCCGCACATAGAATTTCTGGACCTGTCCATCGTCTTTCAATGTATGGTTGCGCAGGAGGACATTGGCACAGCGTCGATCCTGATACATAATGTGCATCTGAAATTGTGGGACGTCTCGGTGGAGAAGCTGTATCAGGCGGCAAAAGAAAACACACAGCGGATTCAAAAGTATGAGATCAAGAGCATGTCCGAAGTGCTGTGTGAGATCACGAGAGCAGAGAATCCAGAGGGAGTTGATGAAAACAGCGAAGAATCATTTTCAGACAGTGTTCCGATGTATGTGCTCAGCAATCAGCGCAGAGTCGAGGGTGCGGCCTGTATGCTGTATCCGAATCTGGTACGGGACTTTGCAGAAGCAGTGGGCAGCAGTTTTTATATTATTCCATCCTCTGTACATGAACTGTTGCTTCTGCCGACGGCACATCTTGAGGAGAGCAGTGAGATCAAAAATATGATCAGAGAAATCAATGATACACAAGTCAGCACAGAAGAAATACTCTCCTATTCGTTATATTTGTATGATAAAGACGAGAGAAAGATCATGAAGCTGTAACAGGCAGGAAAAAAATAACAATTTTTTATAAAATTCCTTGATAAATTCTTGACAATTAGACATATTATGTTTATCATTTATACATGCGGTGTGCTTTTGTATGGCAAAGGCACCAAATGAAAAGTAACCAATTCAGTAAAGGAGAAAAACAATGAGTAAAAAGTGGGTATATTCATTCAAAGAAGGCGACATGAGCATGCGTAATCTTCTCGGCGGCAAGGGTGCAAACCTTGCGGAGATGACAAGCATCGGACTTCCTGTACCACAGGGCTTCACAATCACAACAGAGGCTTGTACACAGTATTATGAAGACGGACGCAAGATCAACGACGAGATCATGGCACAGGCTATGGATGGTGTAAAAGAGATGGAAGAAGTAAACGGAAAGAAATTCGGCGATCTGAAGAATCCTTTACTTGTATCTGTACGTTCTGGCGCGCGTGCATCTATGCCCGGTATGATGGATACGATCTTGAACCTTGGCTTAAATGATGAAGTAGTTGACGCGATGATCAAGGGCAATCCTGATCCTGCATTCGAGCGCTTTGTATATGACTCTTACAGACGTTTCATCCAGATGTTCTCAGATGTTGTTATGGAAGTTGGCAAGAAGTATTTTGAGCAGCTGATCGACAAGATGAAAGAGGAGAAGGGTGTTCAGTACGACGTAGACCTCACAGCAGCAGACTTAAAGACACTGGCAGAGCAGTTTAAGGCTGAGTACAAGAACCAGCTTGGCAAGGACTTCCCTTCCGATCCTGTAGAGCAGTTAAAGCTTGCCATTGAGGCTGTATTCCGTTCATGGGACAACCCTCGTGCAAACGTATACCGCCGCGACAACGATATCCCTTATTCTTGGGGTACTGCTGTAAACGTAATGCCGATGGTATTTGGTAACTTGAACAATGAGTCTGGTACAGGTGTTGCATTTACACGTGACCCGGCTACAGGCGAGAAGAAGCTCATGGGTGAGTTCTTAAAGAACGCACAGGGCGAGGACGTGGTTGCTGGTGTTCGTACACCGATGCCAATCGCACAGATGGAGCAGGAGTTCCCAGAGGCATATGCAGAGTTCATCAAGGTTTGCGAGACACTCGAGAACCATTATCATGACATGCAGGATATGGAGTTTACAGTTGAGAACAAGAAGCTCTATATGTTACAGTGCCGCAACGGTAAGAGAACTGCACAGGCTGCTTTGAAGATTGCCTGCGATTTAGTAGATGAGGGACACAAGACAGAGGCTGAGGCAGTAGCTATGATCGACCCTCGTAACCTTGACACCTTACTGCATCCTCAGTTTGATGCCGCAGCATTGAAGGCTGCTACACCGGCTGGAAAGGGACTTGGCGCTTCACCGGGTGCTGCATGTGGTAAGATTGTGTTTACAGCAGAGGATGCTGAGAACTGGAATGCAAGAGGCGAGAAGGTTGTCCTTGTACGTCTTGAGACATCCCCAGAGGATATCACAGGTATGAAGGCTTCTCAGGGTATCCTTACAGTCCGCGGCGGTATGACATCTCACGCAGCGGTAGTTGCACGTGGTATGGGTACATGCTGTGTATCTGGATGCGGCGACATTGCGATGGACGAGGAGAACAAGAAGTTCACACTGGCAGGAAAAGAGTACCATGAGGGAGATTTCATCTCGATCGACGGTACAACAGGAAATATTTACGATGGCCAGATTCCAACAGTTGATGCACAGATCGCTGGCGAGTTCGGCAGAGTTATGGCATGGGCTGACAAATATAGAACATTGAAAGTAAGAACAAATGCAGACACACCAGCAGATGCTAAGAAGGCAAGAGAGCTTGGCGCAGAAGGTATCGGTCTCTGCCGTACAGAGCATATGTTCTTTGAAGAGGACAGAATCGCTGCATTCCGCGAAATGATCTGCTCTGACACCGTTGAGGAGAGAGAGGCAGCACTTGAGAAGATTCTGCCTTATCAGCAGAGCGACTTCAAGGCACTGTACGAGGCTCTGGAAGGAAATCCTGTTACAATCAGATTCCTTGATCCGCCTCTCCATGAGTTCGTTCCGACAGAGGAAGCAGACATCGAGAAGCTCGCAAACGCACAGGGCAAATCCGTAGAGGAAATCAAGACACTGATTGCTTCCCTCCATGAGTTCAACCCGATGATGGGTCACAGAGGATGCCGTCTTGCTGTAACCTATCCTGAAATTGCCAAGATGCAGACAAAGGCTGTAATCCGTGCGGCAATCGAGGTAAAGAAAGCTCATGCTGACTGGAACGTGAAGCCTGAGATTATGATTCCTCTTGTATGTGAAGTAAAAGAGCTTAAATTTGTTAAGAAAGTTGTTGTTGAGACAGCAGATGCTGAAATCGCAGCAGCAGGCATTGAGTTAGAGTATGAAGTAGGTACAATGATCGAAATTCCAAGAGCAGCGCTCACAGCAGATGAGATTGCTAAGGATGCTGATTTCTTCTGCTTCGGTACAAATGACCTGACACAGATGACATTCGGCTTCTCAAGAGACGATGCAGGCAAGTTCTTAAATGCTTACTATGACACAAAAATCTTCGAGAACGATCCGTTTGCAAAACTTGACCAGACAGGTGTCGGCAAGCTGATGGAGCTGTCTCTGAAGCTTGGCAAGCCAGTAAATCCGAAGCTCCACGTAGGTATCTGCGGCGAGCATGGCGGAGATCCTTCTTCCGTAGAGTTCTGCCATAAGATTGGGCTGGATTATGTGTCTTGTTCACCGTTTAGAGTGCCAATCGCAAGACTGGCGGCGGCACAGGCGGCGATAAACAATGTAGGAAAGTAGATTACAAATTGTCGTAGGGCACTGTAATTTATTCTGAAAAGGGCAAAATCACATAGCCCCCGACATAGAAAAAAACGACTTTGCAAAAAGAAATGCAAGGTCGTTTTTTTGTTCTGCGAACTATCCTTTCCTTGCATAAACACTGGATTCAGGGAATAATCCGCGCACAATCACCATGGAGTAGGGGGCACGCTTTAGCAGGATAAAGTGGATAAACAAGATTGCCCTTTATAGAATAAATTACAGTGCCCTACGACATGGTGATATTTCCTGATTGCGTTTTTGGGAAAGTGATGATTGTCTTGAAACTCTTATAAACAGAGGATTGTAGATTATTCATTTCCCAAAAAGTGCAGGCTTCAATTCCCCAAAAGCGGATTCATTTTGTTTTTGGGAGTTGTTTTTGGGAAAGCGGCAGGATGTTCCCATATGGGAGGTTTTGCAAGGATGAGAAAAAAGAACTTTAAAGGGCGATGTGAAAAGCGGATGATTGAAAAGTGCGGGGAGGTGTGCAAAACGTATGATGCGATCCAGTACGCTTATGCCGATCTGCTACAGGCGAATAACGGGATTCAGGAGATCAGATGTAATGTTTTACTGGATGGGCTTGATGCAGGAGAATACACATCGGATTTTGTCTGTGTCAAGTCAGACGGAGATTTGATGGTAAGAGAGTGTGTATTTCGTAAATTTTTGATGAAGCCTATGACGGTGAAACTGCTGGATGCTTCAAGAGAATACTGGCTCAGGCATGGTGTTATGGATTGGGGTGTGGTCATTGATGAAGAAGTATGATTTACTCCGTTCTGGCAGCAGGATTGTTCGAGTGTTGGAGATTCAGGAAAAGTGGGTTCTGATTATAGACTGTAAGAAACAGACCATGCCTGTATGGGTGGAATTGGAGTCTTTAAAATCTTATACCGAATGTATTGAAGATGATTTGTCAGAGGTTATAGGAATTACTATAGCTGATGCCGATACTTTGGATGCAGAGCAGAGGAAGATTATGTATGAGCGGTATACGATGATTGCACCAATTCTGTCTTTCATTGCAGATGAAAGTGTGCGGTCACAGTTGATTGGCAGTATAGCAGCAGAAAATAAGATATCAAAGCAGACAGTTAGAAGTTATCTCTGCTGTTATCTGGTTCATATGGACATAACTGCTCTTGCTCCGAAGAAACGTCAGGATAACAGGGAGCTGACACAGGATGAGAAACATATGCGCTGGGCGTTAAACAGGTTTTTCTATACCACAAAAAAGCAGTCTCTTATGACTGCATATACAATGATGCTCAAAGAGAAGTAGTGTGATGCAATGGGAATATTGGCAGAAGAATATCCGTCATTTTATCAGTTTCGATATTTCTACCGTAAGACAAGGAAGATGCAGAACTTCTATATTTCCAGAGATGGATTAAAGAACTATCAGAGGAATAACAGACCCCTTACAGGCGAAGGAGTACGGGAGTTTGCTTCATCTGTTGGTGTAGGGATGCTGGACGCTACTGTTTGTGACATTTATCTTGTCAATGATACAGGAAGTTTGGTTGGCAGACCGATTTTAACAGCCTGTATTGATGCCTTTAGCAGTCTGTGCTGTGGATATTCCCTTTCATGGGAAGGTGGGGTGTACAGTCTTAGAGGACTAATGCTGAATATCATATCTGATAAATGTGAGTGGTGCAGCCGCTTTGGTATTTCGGTTCAGAAAAAAGATTGGGACTGTGACATGCTGCCAGCCACGTTTGTTACCGATATGGGGAGTGAGTATAAGTCGGAGAACTTTGAGCAGATTGCAGAGCTTGGGGTTACTGTGGTCAATCTTCCATCGTACAGACCAGAACTGAAAGGACAGGTAGAGAAATTCTTTGATCTGATACAGGATTTATATAAGAAATATCTGAAAGGAAAAGGTGTAATTGAGCCGGATTATCAGGAACGTGGGGCACATGATTACCGCAAAGATGCCTGTCTGACCATGATGGACTTTGAGAAGATTATTCTTCATTGTATTATCTATTATAATTCCCGGCGGATTATAAAGAACTTTTCCTATACCGAAGTCATGATTGCCGATAAAGTAAAACCCTATGCATCCTGTATTTGGGAATGGGGGAAATCACAGATAGGGGCTAATCTGATAGCTGTACAAAATAAAGAGCTGGTATTAACGCTGCTGCCGAGAACAACAGGAAGATTCGACCGGACAGGTCTGAAAGTAAACAGGCTGCGGTATTATTGTGAGGGCTATACAGAACAGTATCTATCCGGCAGTATAGTGACAGTGGCTTATAATCCAGAAGATGTGACCTTTGTTTGGGTCTTGGAAAATGGAATATATACAGAATTTAATCTGATAGAATCACGTTTCGAGGGAAAAGACCTTGGAGCAGTAAAGGAACTTCAGGACAGTCAGAGGAATATTACAAAAGGTGAAATGAGAAATAATTTACAGGCACAGATTGACCTAGCACAGCATATTGAGACTGTTGCTGGTAATGCTTGTGTTCATACAGATGTGAATATAAAAGATATCCGCAGCACAAGGAAAAGGGAACAGAGAAGGTGTCATCAGGATTTTATGGAGGAGGGAAGAAAGCATGACTAATCTTTCAGATATTATTAACATTCTGCCAGCAATGAAATCAGGGGATGACTTACTGTCTGCGTTGGAAGTGCTGCCAGAGTACAGTGCTGACATTCGTAATGCGGATGTTCCTGTACGTCTTATGGAACTTTCTGCTCTCTACAGAATTTACGTCCCATCTCAAATGTCATTGGAAATCTATAGCAAACTGTATCTGGCACTGCTGCGGTCGTTACAAAAGAAAGGAACAAAACTAGCAGTACAACAGCAGAATCAGAATTACAAAGCTGTTATGCAGCAGGAGTACAGAGGTATTATAGGAGGTTCTGATAGCTTTACAATTATCGGCGCATCTGGTATTGGCAAAAGTTCAGCGATCAGCAGGGCAATTGCGCTGATTACCGAAAATCATGTGATTGAAGTGGAGAATCCATATTCGAAGATTATTCCCTGTATCTGTGTCCAGTGTCCCTTTGATTCTTCTGTGAAAGGGCTGCTGCTGGAGATTCTCAGGAAAGTAGATGAAGTCATAGACGGAAAATATTATCAGAATGCATTACGTGCGAGAACGACAACGGATATGCTGATCGGAAATGTAAGTCAGGTGGCATTAAACCATATCGGACTGCTGATAGTGGATGAGATTCAGAACGTATGCAGCAGCAAAAATGGCAGAAGCCTTGTAGGAATGCTTACACAGCTTATCAATAACAGCGGCATATCAATCTGTATGGTGGGGACACCTGAGAGTGCAGTATTTTTTGAACAGGCGGTGCAGCTTGCCCGCAGGTCATTGGGATTACGGTATGATGTTATGGAGTATGGGACAAATTTCAGGAAATTTTGTGAAACGGTATTTTCTTATCAGTATGTGAAGCAGAAAACAGAGATAACAGATGCAGTCATGGAATGGCTCTATGAACATACTTCTGGCAATATATCGGTCGTCGTTTCCCTTATTCATGATGCACAGGAAATAGCCATTCTCAACGGTAAAGAAGTTCTGAATCTGGAATCCTTAAACGAAGCATATCAGCAGCGGCTGTCTATGCTGCATGGATTTATACACCCGAAACAGAAAAAACAGACTACCAAGCCAAAAAGAAAAGCAGCTGTTAAGGATGTAAATCTTCCAGAAAAGGATGTGAATAAAGTAGGATTTACAATCGCTGATTTGGTAGTTACAGCTAAAAATGAAAATATGGATATTGTGCAGCTGTTGAAAGAGCATATGACAGTCGTGGAGGTGGCAGTATGATTGTTTACCTTCCTGTCATATATCCTGATGAATTGGTGTATAGCTGGTTTTGCAGATACTATGTCCACTCGGGCTGCTTTTCACACAAGATGGCTATGGAGGAATTATACTGCAAAAGATCTGATAATCCAAGCAAGGAGTTTATAGGCAATCTGAATCCTGAAGCGAAGAGACAGATTGAAAAAATATATTCGTTGGATGAGTTGATTTTATATCATACCATGTATTCGCAGTATGCACGTTTTGTATCATTAGAGCAAAAGAAAAAGGCACTATACCATCTAAAACATGATTTTTGTGACATACATTATTTGTTTCCCGTTCTTCCCAGAAATGAAGGGGAGCGGTATTTGCGGTATTGCCCATTATGTGCCAGAGAGGACAGGGAAATATATGGTGAAACATACTGGCACAGGAAGCATCAGATCCGAAACATGCGTATTTGTCCAAAGCATAAGTGTATGCTCATGGAATCAAGTGTGTTTGCAAAGAGCGAGCAAAGCTTTACTTTTTGTCCGGCAGAAAACTATACATACAATAGTAATGTAGTCTTTGAAAATGGTTCACTGATGATCCGGTTTGCACAATATTTAGATTCAATATTTAGTGCTCCAACAGATTTTGATAATGATATTTCAATTAGTTCTATTCTGTATGACGGAATGAGCAGGACGAAGTATCTGAAACCATCTGGCCGGAGCCGATATACAAAGATGCTTGCTGACGATATGAAGGAATTTTATGGGGGAATGGGAATATGTAACATAGCAAGTATATACCAGATCCAAAGGGCATTGTTAGAGAATGGGGTTGATTTTTCGGTAATTTGTCAGATTGCTTTTTTCTTGGGGATGAAAACAGAGGAATTAATAAATCCCTCCCTAACAGTAGATCGGATTAAACAGGAACAGGACAGCCATTATATGAGAGATGCTATTCCTGTGGATTGGGAGTTGCTGGATGCAGAAAATGCTCCCGTACTGGAAAAGTTGGCCGAAAGCGTGTATGCTGGCACAGCGAACGAGAGCGGCAGACCGGAACGGGTATCGGAGAGGCTTGTGTATCGGGAATTGGGGTTATCAGGACATCAGTTGGACAACATGCCCAGATGCAGAGCCATTTTTGAACGATATACAGAATCATATCCTGAAAGCTGGGCGAGAAAGATCATTTGGGCGTATAAAAAACTAAAGGAAAGCGAGGAAGCTTTTTGCTGGACTGATATCAGGAAGATTTCGGGAGTTAAAAAGAAGAATCTTCAATTGACTATTCCTTATCTGGTGGAATATGCAGAGGAAGATATTGTCAATCAAATCATAGCTACAATTGAGCTTTGGTGATTATATAGTTTGATGTCGCTTATTTAGTAAGATAATTATTTATAAAAAGGAGTGTGACGACCTTATTATTGGGATAAATAAATCAGAACTGAAAATTCTATCTTTTATAAGGTGGAAATTTATGGTATACTAATAATGTATAAATTTTGTATATATTTAATTACTAAGTGGGGAAATACAATGAACTATATAGAAAAATTTAAAGCAGAAATAGAATTAAAAAATAAATTTGGAGAGGGTAATGCATATTTATGTTGGGTTATGGCGTTATATCTTGATAGAAATGATGTGGTTGGTTTGGCAACGGATGACCTAACAGATGGAAAAAATGATAAGAAAATAGATTTTGTAGATTTAGATATAGGAAATGGGAAGATAACTTTAGCTCAAGGATATTATTCTCAAAAAGATAGGGATGAAGCTCCGGCTAATAAAGCCTCAGATATGAATACGGCTATTGCGTGGTTGCTGTCAGGAAACATTTATGAGATTCCTAATTATATGAGAGAAATTATTATTGAGTGCAGGGAAGTGATAAAGAATAATGAAATAACACTTATAGATGCGGTATATGTACATAATTTGCCGGAATCAAAAAACTGTAAGAATGAGCTTAAAACAATTGAAATGCATCAATCGAAACTTTTTGAGCAACATAATATTGAGATTGTTACACATGAGTTGGGGAAGGAAACAACAGAAAATTTGTATGTTTCAAAAGAATCACAAATTTTAGTTACAGATTTAATTGAAATGGAAGGTTCTCCATTGTTTGAAGAAAATACAGAAGGATGGAAGGCATATGTTTTTTCAATAAGTGGTAAATGGCTTTATGATCTTTTTAAGGCGTATGGAGATGATTTATTTTCTGCCAATTACCGTGGCTTTTTGGGAATTGGAAAAAGGAAAAAGATTAACAATTCTATAAGACAAACAGTGGAAACAGATCCAGAAAATTTTTGGGTATATAATAATGGAATAACAATATTAACATTAGGAGTAGGTGATACTAAAAATGGCAATAAAAAAATTGAAGGTATATCTATTATTAATGGAGCACAAACTACTGGATCAATTAGTATGGTCGATGAAAATAAAAAAGAAAATTTGGAAAAAATGAAGGTTTTGTGCAGAGTTATAAAATGCAATAATACAAGTTTGATACCAGCTATTGTTAAGGCAAATAATACTCAAAATGAGATTACTTCGTGGGATAGATATAGTAATGATCCGATTCAAGTAAGCTTACGAGATAAGTTTGCAATGTATGGAAAAGAGTATTCACTTAAAAGGGGTTTTGATGATGTGTCCGATGGTTTAGGTATTTATACTATTGCACAACCTATATTGGCATTTGAAGGAAATTATATGGAGGCAAATAGAGGAATAAATAATATATTTAATCAGAATTACTTGTATAAATCTGTCTTTGAAGAAAAGAACGCAAGACATCTTTTATTGATATATTCGTTGGCAAAAACAGTGGATGAAGTAAAGTATGAAATTAAAGAAATGGCATCTTCGAAGGATGACTTGAAGGATAACGAAGCTGTCCAGGTATCATTATTTAGAAATTTGAAATTTAAGATGTTTTTCATAGCTGTTATTGCTGAATGTCTTGAAGTAATTGTAGATTTTAAAGTGGATAAAAGAAAAATTGCATTTACAGATGAATTTGCAAAAGAAGAATTTGAAGTTATGAAAGAGCGTTGGAAAATTTTTGCTAAAAGTGTTTTGTCTTTTATGGTAGCTAAACTTAATAATTTGGATATAAATGCATATATTCAAGATAGAGAGAAATTTGGCAGTTTATGTAGAGAAATTAAAGCATTATTTACTGTAATGATTCAGGCAGGGCAGGGAACATATAATGAATTAAAGGTAGTTTTGTGGCAAGGATAAGTTAGTATGAAGGTTTAGAGCTGATTGAGTTATAAATCAAGAATTGGTCAGATATGTTTATTGTTGAGACCGTTTAAGAAACATAAGTAAATATGTAAAAATTATTATGCAAAACAAATTGTTTTTGTGCTTTTATGGCATATGAATTTGTTTGATTCAAACAGAAGTTTATGTTGGATTAAGGAATGTTTCCTATCTTTTTTGGATATATCGAATATAGTACGTTAATAAGTATATATTTTAAGTTAGATATTATAAAACAAATATCGTTTAGACTATATAAAGAAAAAATTTGTATGAGGAATAATGATTATGATGACATTAAAGAGATTTAGAGTGACAAACTTCCGTTCTGTAATGGATAGTGGTTGGATAGATTGTGATGATATTACGACATTAGTAGGAATTAATGAAGCAGGGAAATCTAATGTGATTTTGGCTCTTTGGAAGCTTAAGCCTGTAAGAGATGGAGAAATTGATCCGCTCCATGATATGCCTACAAAGGAGTACTCAGTATGGCGTTCTATTCCAGAAGAGATAATATTTATCTCAGCTCAATATGAGTTAGATAATATATTAGTTGATAAAGTTATTGAATTATGTCATTGCGATAGAGAGGTTGCCTCTATTGTAAATATTCAGAGAAGATATGATGGAAAATATCTTGTATCATTCCCTAATTATAAGAAAATTCAGAATATAGATTCTGCACTCATAAAAGATATTGTCTTTAAAGCGAATATTCAATTAGAAAGACTTAAAGAGAAGACAAAGGCTGAGAAAGGTATCAAGGATAAGGTTTCTGCTTTATATAAGAATATCCTTGATTACTTAAATAAGAAAGAAACTCTTATTGCTTCAGATTTAGATGTCATTGAAAAAATGTATCCTGTTAAACTTGTTCATTCTGCAACATCAGAGATTTTTCCAAATATGGAAAGTACAATGGCAGCAATAAAAGATGTTTTTACAGTCTTTAATACGGTGAATCCAACATTAAAGAAAGATGCACGCGAATTGATAATTAAAGAAATGCCATCTTTTGTTTATTATTCTAATTATGGTAATCTTGACGCACAAATTTATTTACCACACGCTATAAAATGGTTGAATGGTGAGAAGGTTGACGGGATTAGTAATGAGTCTAAAGTTCGGACCTTGCGTGTATTATTTGATTTTGTCAAGCTTAATCCCCAAGAAGTGTTAGAACTTGGAAAGGATCCTATAAGAATTATTGAAGATCGTTATGGAAATAAGGTTGAGAAAAAACCTACGGATGATGAAATTGCAGAGGCGACGGAGCAAAAGGCAGCAAGGGCAATTCTGCTCAATTCAGCATCTTCTGATTTAACTCGCAAGTTTAAAGAGTGGTGGAAACAAGGAAATTACATCTTCCGTTTTCAGGCGGATGGAGAATTTTTCAAAATATGGGTTTCTGATGATAAACGACCTGAGGAAATAGAGTTGGAACGTAGAAGTACTGGTCTGCAATGGTTTTTAAGTTTTTATTTAGTATTTCTTGTAGAGAGTCAAGAAGCACATAAAGGAGCCATACTTTTGCTTGATGAAGCGGGGCTTTCACTTCACCCACTTGCTCAAAGAGATTTGATTGCTTTTTTTGACAATCTTGCGACTACTAATCAGATAATTTATACTACTCATTCTCCGTTTTTGGTGGATACATCGAATATTGATCGTGCAAAAGTGGTCTATTCTGATCAAGACGGATTAACGGTGGTATCAAGTAATTTACGAGCTTCTGACGATAAGCTCAACGAAAAGTCTATTTATGCTGTCCATGCAGCACTTGGATTGAGTGTTTCTGATATTTTACTTCAAGGTTGCCAGCCGATAATTGTTGAAGGTCCGTCTGATCAGAATTATTTAAATGCAATTAAATTGTATTTGATTCGCAATCAAAAATTCTCACCTAATATGGAAATCGTTTTTATACCATCAGGCGGTGTACGAGGTGTTCCTGGTGTTGTAAGTATCGTAAGTGGAAAAAATGGCGAATTACCGATAGTAATTTTGGATTCAGATCAAAGTGGAAAGGAGGCAAAGAAAAAATTATTGTCAGGTTTATATCAAGCATCACCTGAAAAAGTAATCGAGGTTGCAGAATTTTCTGCTATAGAAAATTGTGAATTTGAGGATATAATTCCATTTGACCTTATGAAAAGACAGCTTGATCGTTTATTTAGGGATGTCGAGGATGAAGATATTTTTGATGTTATATCTGAAAATGAGGCAATCATTCCTCAAATAGAAAGGTTTGCCAAAAATCATAATATGGAACTTGGAAAAGGGTGGAAAGTTGATTTGTCACGAAGTGTAAAGCAACAACTGCTAAAGTCAAAGAGTATAGTGAGTGACTATATCGAAAAATGGATACAATTATTTGAAAAATTTAATTTTTTGAGTGTATAAGGAAGTAGTTTGCAAAAAGAAATTAACACATTGAACTATAGAAAGAAGAGAAGTATTTTAGGAGGCTGAGTGCTCATTCTTTAGAACGAATGAGACAGATTTACAGGTATATATTCTTATTATGACACAATAGCGATCCCTGTGCCAGTAATGGCATGGGGATTTATTAATTTCACTTTAGGGTAACTCAGGTGCTTATGCATCCGAGTGTCCCTATTTTATTTTAAGGAGGATTTGAACGATGACAAAACCAATGACAACAGAAGAACTATTTAACAAGATCCATGACATTTTAAAAGAGAAAGGCAGAATCCCAGACATTTTCGACTATGGACTGGCGACACACAGACCTGTACCAGTCAAAACCTATGAATTTGATCTGGTCAATAAACTTGCTTATGGCGGTAGTGAGGGGATTTATCTTGATCTTTGGATTGAGTATCTTGTCAATAATGAAAAGCAGAGAAAACGTCTTGGTACATTTAAGACGCTGCATGAAGATAATGATGCAATGTATATCATGGCACGATTACTGGCAGATTTTATCATTGAGGAACAAAACTATGTCAATGATCATCTTGACGATTTTACCTGGGAGGGCGTGGAAGTTTATGTGCTTGATGAGAATGGAAAACGTTACAGCTGGAGTTGCACCTACTGCGACATGGAGACAGCGCTGCGCAGAAAGGATGAATTGTTGAAAAAATATCCGCAGGTAGTCGTGAGGGACAATGAGACCAGGAGGGAGGAGAAGTTTGTATGTCCGTAAGACTTCATGAACGTATTGGCAGGTAGTGTAAAAAAGTTTGTGTCTATGGAAAAAAATACCTCTTTTTTGGCAAGAATTAGTATATGACAATTCTTATC
>ERZ808040.1242-NODE-1242-length-17863-cov-4.139267_pt1 | contig 17863 bp, 9 predicted proteins | sample MGYA00380191_ERZ808040 | MGnify/ENA primary metagenome ERZ808040 (study PRJEB31490, sample SAMN06133395) | mouse gut metagenome | isolation source: J6 | host: mice | place: China: Chengdu | collected 2015-05 ...
GACACTTTCTGTTCCCTGCCAATGCCCAGTCCCGCTATATATGCGGCCAGGCGGTCGGTAATCTCATCCGTCTGGGCATAGGTATAGGTTCTGTCCAGGTAAACGACGGCAGCGTCTCCCGGCCTGCTTCCGGCCTGCTCCCGGAACAGATCCACAACCGTCTTCGTCCTGTCAAAAGGAACCTCCTGCCCGTGAAAGCTGTCCAGAAGCTGGACATCCGACCCTGAAACCAGGGAAATCCGGTTCAGGCTCCGGCAGGAAATCATACCCCGCAGTACCTGTACCAGCATCCCCAGCAATCCTTTGGCCGTCTTTTCACTGTATAAATCCCTGCGGTAGTCTAAAGAAATTTCATAACCGCCCTGTCCCTTCATCACCATCACGGAAATATTCGCCTGCACCTGTCCTGTTGAAAGAGGCTGCGCCGGATACCGTTTTCCGTCCAGGGACAGGCCTTTCAGCATTTCTCCCTGATAGACGAACAGAATATCCGAAGCAATACCGTAATCCCGCGCCAATTCCTCAAAGGAGATCACATCATGCTCCATGGTTTCATAAAAGTTCTTCTGGAATCCCTGTAAAAACTCATCCACCGACAGGCTTTCTTCCCAGGACTGGCATATGGGAAGCGTCCGCACGAACATTCCCACGGATTCCGACAGACCTGTACAATGCCTCCCGTTGTTGACCGTGCAGAACAGGCTTTTGTTTTCCCCTGTGTACTTTCCAAGGGCATAGGCAAAGGCTCCCAGAAACAGTGTGTTTTCCGAAATTCCCTTTTGTCTTACAAACTGCTCCACCACCAGGGCGGAAAGTTCTTCCCTAAGGGACATCCGCACGCTGCCGCTTCTGGCGCCGGGGGACTTCATCCTGTAATCCTTCAGCAGTGCCTCCCCCATTTCCCCGTCTTCCAGCTTAAACCTGAAGTATTCCCTGGCCGCCTGATATTCCGGCGAATCCTTTACCGTTTCCTCATAAACGGCAACATCCATCAAGGATATTTCCTCCGGCCCCGGCTCCTCACCTTTGTAAAAAAGAGAAATCTCTTCCAGGAATACGTTTACCGAAGTACCGTCAAATATCAAGTGGTGTACGTCAAAAAAGAAATATATGCGGTTTTTCCCGCTTCCGTCTACCATACGGTATAAGGCCATGCGGTATAAAGGCTCCTCCCCCATGGCAAAGGGACGGACAAAGCCTTTCTCCGCTCCGTTCATATCCCTGGCCGTACATTCTCTCACCGTTGCGTCCATATATGACGGACACAGCTCCATAAACGGTGTCCCTTCCTTTTGCACAATCCTGACGCCGAAAGCAGGGTGCATGGAAACCGCCTTTTTTACTGCCTCCCGGAACCTGGCCAGGTCAATGTGCTCCGGCAGTTCACAGCACATGGGAATATTATACATGGTGCATTCCGGTTCACTGATGCACTCCAGGTAAACCCCCATCTGGGAATCCGTAAGGGGCCATTCCTTCCGCTCTCCCGCATGCTCCCTGTTGTCAGCTTTTCCCGATCCGCCGATACTCTTCCCCGCATCCCTGTTATCCGGTTTCTCATCAGTTTCCGGGCCGGCCTCTTTGATCCCTTCTGCTTTTTTCTCCTGTAAAAGCGCGGCGATCTTCTCCGGCGTCCTGCCCTTTAATATCATCACCGGTGTAAGGGAGAAATCCGCAAGACATTCCACCAGCTTTAACACATTGATGGAATCCCCTCCCAATCGGAAAAAGTCATCCCCGATCCCGGTCTTCCCGCAGTGCAGGATCTCTTCAAAGGCTTCACAGATCCGCCCCTGTATCTCGTTCTCCGGCTCCCTGTACGCCCTTTTGTACTCCGAGATCCCCGGCGGAAGCAGCGCCGTCCTGTCCAGCTTCCCGTTTGCATTCTTCGGAAGCTCCTCCAGCCTTTTCAGGAAACGGGGGATCATGTAATCCGGCAGCGTTTCCTTAAGGCAGGCCAGGATATCCTCCGTGGAGGTTTCCCTTTCTGCCACATAAAATCCGCACAGGTAATTCTGGCCGTTTTCATCTTCAAAGGCTTTCACTACGGCATTTTTCACTCCCGGCGCCGCAGCCATGCGCATTTCGATCTCTCCCGTCTCCACGCGCTGTCCGTTTATTTTCACCATCCAGTCCCGGCGGTTTACATAGACATAATTTCCATCCGGCAGCTTTCTCCCGATATCCCCCGTGTGCAGCAGGATACGTCCGTCCCCCTGGGGCCGGAAAGCCTGTGCACTCTGTTCCTCCATATTCAGATAACATTCGCCCAGGACTCCCAGGATACAGATCTCCCCGTCCTCACCGTCGGGAACCTCCCTTCCCTGTTCATCCAGCAGGAACATCTCCACCCCCCGGGCAGGTTTCCCGATGGGCGTGTTTTCCATGGGTTCCTCCACCAGAAAGGCCGAAACCATGGACGCCGACTCGCTGCTACCGTAGAAATTATACAGCGCATAGCCGTCGCCGCCCAGCATGGATACCCGCTCGCTTCCAGTCATTACCTTTTTCAGCGCCTTCCCACGATTCTGAAAATAACGCAGCATCTGGGGACTGATGAAGCCGCAGGTAATGTTCTTTTCCGCGTAATAGGCCTCCAGCAGACGCACATCCCTGCGAACCGCCTCGGATAGCATGTGGACACAGCCGCCGCTGCTTAAAATAGCATAGTACTCTATCACCAATACCACAAAGGACAACGGCGCCGCTGCCGCCAGCCGTTCCGTCCCATCAAGACCAAGGGTTTCCACATTCCGCATGGCGCCCTCGTAGAGACTTCCATGACTGTGGACAATGCCCTTGGGACGTCCGGTGGAACCCGATGTATATATGATCATGGCTCTGTCCCTGGCCGTCGCCGTATAGTCCGCCACCGGCTCATACTGCATGGTATCTTCCATCCATCCGGCATCGATGGTGCACACTGCTCCGCAGTCTTCCCGGATAAAAGCAATTCTCTCCGCCGGATATTCCGGGAGCAGCGGCACAAAAACCGCCCCTGCCATCATAATTCCGATTTCCGCCGCCACATACTCCATCCGTCTGTCCATGCACACTAAGACTGACCGCCCGGCCATATCCCCCATCTCCAAAAGCTTGGCCGCAACCTGGCCGCTCCGGCGGGCAAGCTCCCCATAGGTTGTGCTCCTTGCCCCTTCCAGGTCAACAATTGCCGCCTTGTCCGGCTGTTCCTCCACAATCTTTTTAAACCCGTCCAAAAAATTCATCCCTGTTTCCTCCATTAAAGTTTCACTTGCAAATAGACGCTTGTTCTGTTGAACACCTGATAAGTGAACATCTAATAAGACAAAAACAGTTTACCAGAAAACCTTCCTGTTTTTTCTGTTTGGGTATACATTGCATCTTTTTCAGCACAAATAGTTTATTTAAAAACAGGGGGGCAATTGACAGTTAATTGACAGAAATAAGATAATTAGAAACAAACGCCGTATACGACGTTTGCTTTGCCGGACTCCTGAGTGTTATTGTAATGGCGCTGTGTATCTGTCGGATCATTGACGCAATCCGGAAAAAGGAGAAAGAAAGCGGACGTCATGGCTGCTGACGCAGATAATCCTTTATATCTCCCGCAAACTGGTTTCCGCAACGGGCCAGTTCGCCCAGGACGCGGTCAATTCCGGCTTCGGTCTGATGCCAGTTATCCCTTGTGATATTGTAGCAGCATACAGGGCAGACTCTGATCTCTGTATCAGGAAACGCCATCTGATACAGCATAAGGCATCTTCGGGCATGAAATGCCTTGCAGACAATGATTGCGCTTTTTATCTCAATCCCTCTTTGTTCAATGAGTTTTCGTGAATAGAACGCATTGTCACGGGTGTGCCCTGACTGGTCTTCACCGACGATTGCCGAAGCAGGCACACCGTTTTTTAACAGTACATCCGTAAAGAACTCACAGTCAGATTTATAATCTCCGTCATAAATATCCGCCTTTGACCGCACACCCGGCCACTTGTCACGCTTTATGCTTACGCCGCCGGACGGAATCACCCATTTTGCATAGCCTTCCCGGTACAACCCGGCGGCATACTCCGGCGGCATCGGATGGGACCCGCCTGGCAGAAAAACGGCGTCGGCCTTTTGGGGATCATCGGAGACAAATATATAGTTTGAGATATCTTTGATAATACGGTTCAACAAAGTTCATCTCCTATTCTTATTGTCATTTCCATAGCTTCCGTCCAGCTTTTGAAACTCACCATATCCCGTAAAATGCAGGCCGCATTTCATTATAAGGAGCCGGAACCAGGCGGTGTTACACATCAAAGTCTCTCGCAGAATAAGGAAATAGCGCCTACTTCACCACAATATTCACGATCTTGCCTTTGACATATATCTCCTTCACAACCGTCTTGCCGTCTATGGCCGCTTTGACTGTCTCAATCTCCTTTGCCTTGGCGATGGCGGAATCATTGTCCTCGTCCACGGCCAGTTCCACCTTGCCCCTGACTTTGCCGTTCACCTGTACGCCGATGACAACGGTATCCTCCTTCACCGCCTCCTCGTCGTACACCGGCCATGGCTCAAAGGCGATGGTATCCTGATGGCCCATGATCTGCCAGAGCTCCTCCCCTGCGTGAGGGCAGATACAGGAGAACATCTTGACGAAGCCTTCCGCGTATTCCACAGGGCATTTCCCTGCCTTGTACGCCGCGTTCATGAAGATCATCATCTGGCTGATGGCGGTGTTAAAACCAAGCTGTTCGAAATCATTGGTGACCTTTTTAACGGTCTGGTGGTAAACCTTTTTCAGCGTTTCGTCCCGGTCGGTAGTAAGGTTGTCCCCGTTGGTATAGTATGCCCACACACGGTTGATAAACCTCCTGGCGCCCTCCACTCCCTGCTGGCTCCAGGGTTTTGATACCTCCAGGGGGCCCATGAACATCTCGTAAAGACGCAGGGTGTCTGCGCCGAAATCCCGGACAATGTCACTGGGATTTACCACATACTCGGGATACCTCTTCCCCATCTTAATACCGTTTGCCCCAAGGATCATCCCCTGGTGCACCAGCTTCTGGAAGGGTTCCTTCACAGGGGACAGTCCCTTATCATAGAGGTAACGGTTCCAGATCCTGGAATACATCAGGTGTCCCACGGCGTGCTCCGGCCCGCCGATATACAGATCCACGGGCAGCCAGTGCTTCAGCAGCTCCTGATTGGCAAATTCCTCCTGGTTGTCGGGATCGATATAACGCATATAATACCAGCTGGACCCGGCGCTTCCGGGCATGGTGGAGGTCTCCCTGGCGCCCTTTACGCCGTTTTTGTCATATGCTTTCCATTCCTGGGCATTTTCCAGGGGCGCCTTGCCGTTTTTGCCCTTGTAGTCCTCCAGTTCCGGCAGGATCAGGGGCAGCTCCTCGTCGGGCAGCACATAGATCTCACCGTTTTCTTTGTGGACCACAGGAACCGGCTCGCCCCAGTAGCGCTGCCTCGCAAAAATCCACTCCCGGAAATGATAGTTCACAGTCTTACGTGCAACGCCCTGCTTCACCAGCTTATCGGTGATGGCTTCCTTGGCTTCTTCCACGGTCATTCCATTAAATTCTTCGGAATTCATCAGCTTACAGCCTTTGCCAAGGTACTCTCCCTTTTCAAAAGCCTTCTCGCTCACATCCCCGCCGTCGATGACCTGGACCATGGGAATGTTGTGGGCAACGGCGTATTCAAAGTCACGCTGGTCATGGGAAGGAACCGCCATTACCGCGCCGGTTCCGTAGTTGGCAAGCACGAAATCGCCGATGTAGAGAGGGACTTCCTTTCCGTTCACCGGGTTCACCCCATAAAGGCCCTTCAACACACAGCCGGACTTGGTTTTATTCAGCTCCGTGCGGTCCATATCGTTTTTCTTCAGGGTCTCGTCAATATAGGCCTGAACCTCTTCCTTATTTTCCACCCGGGGCATGATGTCCTTCACGATCTGTCCGTCCGGCGCAAGCACCATGAAGGTAATGCCGTAAATGGTTTCGATACAGGTGGTATAGATGGAAAAGCTGCCGCCGCCCACGATCTGGAAATCCACTTCCACACCTTCCGACCTGCCGATCCAGTGTCTCTGGATATCCTTGGTGGACTCGGGCCAGTCGATCTCCTCCAGTCCCTCCAGGAGTTTTTCCGCAAAGGCCGGCTGGTTGATGACCCATTGCTTCATGTTCTTGCGTACCACAGGATAGCCGCCCCGCTCGGATTTGCCGTCAATGACCTCATCATTGGACAGCACGGTTCCCAGCTCCTCGCACCAGTTTACGGGCATATCGATATACTTGGCATAACCGTCCAGATAGAGCTGCTTAAAGATCCACTGGGTCCACTTATAGAAGGACGGATCGCTGGTGGCAATCATTTTCGACCAGTCATAGTCAAACCCCAGCTCTTTTAACTGGTTGGAAAAGGTCTCGATATTTTCCTGTGTAAAGCCGTTGGGATGGTTGCCCGTACTCACCGCATACTGCTCCGCAGGCAACCCAAAGGAATCATATCCCATGGGATGCAATACGTTGTAACCCTGCATACGTTTCATTCGCGACATAATGTCCGTGGCGGTATAGCCTTCCGGATGCCCGGCATGAAGTCCCACACCGGAAGGATAGGGGAACATGTCCAGGGCATAATACTTGGGTTTGCCAAAATCCCACACGTCAGTCTTAAAGGTCTCGTGCTCGGCCCAATAGGCCTGCCATTTTTTTTCAATCTCTCTGGGATTGTACACTTTTTCCATAATTTCCTCCATGTCGAAGCATTTTCGTAGGCACTCGGGCCGAATGCCGGATTCGTGAAGCAGCGCCTGCACAAGTCCTTGAATGAAAGATAATACCGGGCAAAAGAAAATCCTTCCGCCTCAAATATATAATATAAAAGAGACGAAAGGATCTTAAATCCACCGCGGTACCACTCTCATTCAGGAAATTTCCTGCACTCGGATTCTGTAACGGGAATTACCCGCCGAAGGCTACCTGCCATTGCTTCCCGGCCTGCTGTCTCATTGTGCCGGCGGGATAACTTTCAGCCAAATAACCGCACATGAAACCACTTACCGGAAGACACCATTTCACCTTCGGAGCTCAAGGATGAGTTCAAAGCTTTCCGGGCCGTCTCCCACCAACCGACGGCTCTCTGCACCGGAGTACACTCCTACTGCTTCCTGTCACTGCCTTTGCCATATCTAAAGGTATTGTACCTTCTGGACCGGAAATTGTCAAACAGAAAAATTCGAATGCCAGGTGGTGGTGGCTTTGAACAGATCCCCGTCCACCTCCAGGGAAAGCTCCCCGCCCTGAAGCTCCATAAAGCTTTTCACAATGGCAAGGCCAAGGCCCGACCCCTCGGTATTCCGGGAGGCGTCCCCCCTGACAAATCGCTCCGTCAGCTCCGCAGTATCCACCGTGATCTCCTGGGCGGAAATGTTCTTCATGGTAATGATCACCGTATCGTCAATGCGGAAACCGTTGACATAGACCCTTGTGCCGGGCATCGCATATTTGGCAACATTACCCAGAAGGTTCTCATAGATCCGGTAAGTCTTCTGGCTGTCCAGGGGCAGGATGATCTTCTCGTCCGTAAGATTTATGCGCACATCCAGGCCGGAAGCCGCCAGTTTATCCGTCATCTCGAAAGCCACCTGTTTTACCAGGTTCATAATATCCACATCCATGATGTTCAGCGTTATCGTCTGGGAATTGGCCTTGCTGACCTCAAACAGATCTTCAATTAAAACCTTAAGGCGCAGGGACTTCCTCTCCAGTGTATCCAGATAATCCCTTCTCTGCTCCCCTGTGATATTCTCATCCTTCAGCAGATTAATATATGTGATGATGGCCGTCAGGGGCGTCTTCAGGTCATGGGACACATTGGTGATCAGTTCCGCCTTCATCCGCTGGCTCTTCGTCTCCTCCTCCACAGCATTTCTGAAGCCGTTCTGGATACGGATAAACTGCGGCTTAAAAGGCTCAAACACTCCCAGGTCCTCCGTGATTGCCACGTTTAAATTTCCCGCCGCGATCTCATTGATGGCATGGAGCAGTATCCCGTATTTTTTCTGCAGGTCACTGACATATTTTCTCAATATCACATACAGAAGGATGGAATAAGCCACGGTGAGGGGAAATCCGGTAACCCAGAAACAGCTGACCACAAACAGGATCACACCGTTTAGCAGCACGATCTTCAGTATTATATTATGGGCGTTTTTGGTCACGTCAAAATGGCTGACGGCATCATAGGTAGCCACGATTTTACTCTTGATAAAAGGGAATATCCTGTAAAAAATGCATTTCTGCTTTATATATTCCTTTAATCCAAGCTCCCTTGCCGCCCTGGCGCAGATGCCCAGGTACCATCCGCCGAAAAAGAATGCGGTCAGGCAGACTATATTGATCAGGGTTTTCATTGCAAATATAAATTCAGACGCATAGGCGTTGAAAGAATTGTTTAAAAAATTCTCCATATTGCCGCTTGCCGTATAGACCGCCAGATCAAAAATCATTTCCCCGCAGCCGAAAAAGATTACCATTCCCGCTGTCAGCAAAAACTCCAACGGCAGCCTGCAGATTTTTACATCCTTCCAGGGTTTCTCTTCACCTGACAGCGGCAGGAAAAGACCGGCACACAGGGCAAGGGTAAGAAGCATTAACAGAAAAACTCCCATATGGGCGTCGCGGTAAGATGCTGCGGCGGTTCTTCCGTTATATATGAAAACAGGATACTCCTGGACACTGCCGGGCATGGCTGACCAGTACAGTTCACTCCTCGCCGTTCCGTCGTTCCAGTCACTCTCCGGAATGCGGAATGTCACGGTGCAATTGACCGGACCGCTCAATGAACAGTAATTCTGCAGTGCATCGATACCGAATATTCCCAGATTATTATCCGGGGAATTTGAGCGGACAGCCTCGTTGGCAAATTTCCTGATCTGTGCCGCGTTTCGCCCGGCCACATCATCTTCCACGTTCACGCCGCCATGTTCGTTAAAGGTAAATGCCACCTGAAAATACTGCTGATCCACTCCTCTGTTCAGGTCTTCCTCAGACATATTTGTCAGATAATATCCGGATAAATTATCCCGGATCACATAATCATATGTGCTGTTTAAACTGCTGAATTGACTTTCAAGCTCCCCAAAAGAGCTTTCTACGTCCCCTACACTGTTCCGCAGCTGATAGAAAGACATTTCATTGTCAGAAGCTTCTTCCACCATTTCATATCTTTCTGAAAAAGTCTCGCTGTCCTCGTCCCATGCATCAGAATCGAGCATCCATTCATACCCCTCTTTAGGCTGCAGAAAGAGCTCCCGATAGCTTTTCGGCTGGTCTGCCTGGGCATTATATAAATCCTTGTACAGCATGTAGCAGGAACGATAAAGCCATGATATATTGTCCCGGTTTTCCAGAGGGTTATATTCGTATTCTGACGCTTTGTCGCGGAAGAATCCGTACATACAAAACATGAGTACTGCCAGGGGGACGCTGACCAGAATCCCCCGCCGGATCCAGGAACCCTTTTTTCTGCCCCCGGTTCTTCCCTCCCTTTTGTCCCACGCATCCCTTGTCGGCTCTTCTGCCGTCTTCTCCCCGGTCATCTCTTCTGCAAGGCTCTTTTTCGCCTTACCGACAGTTTGATTCTTGTCTTTTCCGGAAGTTTCATCCGTATTCTCCCAGCCCGCTTCGGCAGGCATACATTCAATGTTAGGATCTATCCTGTTTTTCATACCGGCAACCATAACCTTTCACAAAAGCATCACTGCTTATCAATCTTATAACCCACGCCCCAGACCACCTTTAAATATTTGGGATTCTTGGGGTCGATCTCAATCTTTTCCCTGATATTCCTCACATGCACCATTATGGTATCTGTATTTACCGCTTTCTCATTCCAGATGCGCTCATAGATCTCCTCCGCGGAAAAGACTCTGCCCGGATTCTTGATCAGAAGCTGTACGATCTTGAATTCCATGGGTGTCAGCCTCACCGGTTCCCCGTCCACAGACACCTCCACCGTATCTTCGTTCAGCTCCAGGCCGCCTATTGTGTATATATGCTCCTTATCCCCGGACTCATTCACTGCGCTGAGATACTTGGAGTACCTGCGCAGATGGGAATTCACCCTTGCCAACAGCTCCAGAGGCGTAAAGGGTTTCGTCACATAATCGTCCGCCCCCATATTCAACCCCATGATCTTATCTACTTCTTCCGACTTCGCGGACAGCATGATTACGGGGAATTCATAGTTCATAGAACGGAGCTTCATCAACATGGTAACTCCGTCCATCACGGGCATCATAATATCTACAATTGCAAGATGCAGCTCCTGCTGCTGAATCACCTTCAAGCCCTCTGCGCCGTTGGCTGCCTGGAAAACCTCATATCCCTGATTGCGCAGGTAGATTTCCACACCTTCCCTGATTTCTTTGTCATCCTCAACAATTAAAATACGGTATTTACCTTCCATGCCTTTTCTTTTCCTTCTGCTTCATTGATAACACTATTATAATAGCGGGACGCCTGTAAAGCAACCGCTTCTTCCCTGTAAGCCAGGGCCGACTGTCCTGCATTTTCCTCCATACGCTTCCGGGCCGGCGCAGATTTCAGGAAAGAACACAGTTCTTTGGCAAATTGTTCCGTATTTTCCTCCGTCAGAATGCCATTCCACCCGCTTTTCACAATATCCTTCACACCGGAAGCCTCCACCGCGATCACCGGCGTCTTTCCTGCAAAGGCTTCCAGGATCACGATACCCTGGGTTTCCGTCCTGGAGGCGAAGAGAAATGCATCCGCCGCGGCAAAATAGGGTGGGATTTCCCGGTTGGGGATCTTACCGGTAAAGCAGATTTCTTCCGACAACCCCAGGCGGGCCGCTGTATGCTCGTATCTTTCCCTGTCAGGACCGTCCCCGATCATCAACATGCGGAAGGGTTTTTTCCAGCGCTCCCGGAACAATGCCAGACTTTGCAGCAGGAAGTCTACATTCTTTTCCTGAGCCATCCGGGACACGGTGATGAGCAGCGGCATATCCTGTGCCTGATAGTCTTCCCTGATCCTGACAGCCTCTTCTTCCCGCACCAGGAAATTCGCTTCTTCGATTCCGGTGGGCAGAATACCGATCCTCTCCGGATATACCTTGCAAGTTTCCGCCAGATAATCCTTTATTCCCTGTGTGGGAGCAAAGACAAAGCTGCAATGCTTCAGAAAGGCACGCAGGTAGAGAGGCGTCAGCTTTTCGATCAGCCTGGACTTCGTATAACATTCCACATACTGCTCATATCTGGTATGATAAGTAAAGGTAAGGGGCACGTGATATTTTTTCGACAGATATACCGCAGTCCTGCCGATGAGCATGGGATGATGCACATGGATGATATCAAAGTCGTGGTTTTTAAATTGTTCCTCAATCCGTCGGTCAAAAGGATTGGGCAGCACCACTCCTCCGATGAATTTCTTCATACAGGTGGCATAGCGGAATACATTTTCCTCCTCTTCCTGTTCCTCATAGGTGGGAGCGAACACTGTTACCTGATGCCCCAGTCCCTCCAGGCCATTCTTCAGCCTTTCAATAGAAATGGGCACTCCCCCCATAAACGGTTTATAATTGTTTGTCATCAATGCTATTTTCATTTTCCGTTCCTCCTATCTGCTGTATAACGCCTCATCCGGCTGTACTTTGGGGCATCCTGTTTCATCCTGTTTACACTTTTCCAAGCAACTCAAAGATCTGATCCCCCATAAGGTATCCGGCGCCCACAAAGACCAGGTTCCACAGGAATATCCCGCAGGTGGAAGCAGCCACATACTTTACCGGGTTCATGCGGATCACTCCTGCCGGGATTGATACGATCGTCCGGATCATGGGAATCAGCTTCCCTACAAAAACACCCATGCCGCCCTTTGAACGGATCCATTCCAGATTTTTCTCCAACGGCTCCTTTTGCTTGGGAAAACGCTTTGTGTAGGCCTTCAGGAAAACCTCTCCGCCTTTCCTGCCCAACCCGTACAGCAGCATGCTTCCCAGAAGACCTGCCGCAACGGTGATCACCATGACCCAGAAGAAGCTGATATTCCCTTTAGCCGCCATAATCCCCGACAAAGGCATAATGATTCCCGCCGGAAAGCCGGGCAGATTCATATACTCCAGAAGCACGATCACAAAGATTGCCACTGCTCCGTATTTTGTAAAGTAAAGGGTTAATGTAGAAATGTCCATATCCGCTCCTCCTCATCTCTCCAGAGCATTCCTGAAATATCTTTCTTCCGGCCTGCACGGGCCAATGGAAATACGGTATCTGTCTCCTCAGGAAACTCCTCTTGTTTGGTTTGATAAAATCATAGACCTTAAAAATAAATGCCTGCGTCAGAAAAACCAAAAGAAATTCTAAAGAAATCTTGTAATCTTCTTTAGATTGTGTTCCAGACAGAAAAAAGGCATAATCCGGAGCTATTCCAAAATGCTCCGGGCTATGCCGTTTTCAAATGCAAACCATATTCTTATTTCACAGGAAGTTTAACTTATCAACAATCCCTAACCGTTCTTCACATGTACGTCCAGCTGATTATAGGGAATCTCAATTCCCGCCCCGTCCAGCGCCAGCTTGCAGTTTTCCGTTATGCGCCACTTCCCGCTCCAGAAATCTTCCTGGGCAAACCAGCATCGGACACCCAGGATCACAGCGGACTCCGCCAGCTCGTCCACATACACCAGCATATCCCTGTCCTTGACCGTCTTCTCGTCTTCCTCCAACATCTGCCGAAGTACTTCTTTTGCTTTCCGCAGATCTGCCCTGTAAGAAATCCCTACCTTGATATCCATTCTGCGGAAGGCTTCCGCTGACACATTGACCAGGCTGTTATTGGCCAGGTTCCCGTTGGGAAGGATCACCGCCTGGTTGTCAAAGGTCAGAAGCTTCGTGTAAAAGATTTGGATCTCCGTGACCGTTCCCTCTTTACCGGAGGAGTCCTCCCGGATATAATCGCCTACTTTAAAGGGTTTTAAGATCAGGATCAGAACACCTCCCGCCAGATTTGACAGGCTTCCCTGGACCGCCAGGCCAATGGCCACCCCGGCGGAACCCAGGACTGCCACAATACTGGCCGCATCCAGGCCAAAGGAGGAAGCAATCATCAACACCAGCAAAACGTAAAATGCCGCCTTCACAAAGGAATCCACAAACTGTACTGCTCCCACCTCCGCGTTGGCGCGGTTCATGGACTTTCGGATAATGCTGCGGACCAGCTTGATCAGCTGCACGCCAATGAAAAATGCCACCACCGCAAGCAAAACCCGGATGCCGAGATTCCATGCCTTCTCGGGAAGTTGGGACAGGAATGCCTTCAGCACCCCCGGCTTCATCAGCTCCTCAACTTCCTCCATTATTTCACCTGACCCTGCCGAAGCGGCGGACAATGCTGACATATATCCCATCATCTTCTCCAATCTCATATCGAATTTATGCCGCCCACGCTTTTATGCGGTTTCCTCTTTCGCATCCGGCTTTGCTTTTTTCACCGTCTCCTTTTTCTTCGCGGCCCCTGTCTTCTTCACAGTCTCCGCCTTCTTTGCTGCCTCCGCCTCTTCCATGGCCAATGGCTTCGGATGATCCGGCTCCTTTTCGGCAGCCTCGGTTTTCCCCTTGCCGAATGCCTTATCTGCGGTCCCTGCCTTGTCCGGTTTCTTTTCTTTCTTCGCAGATGCCGCCCTCTTTGCAGTTCCCGCCTTCTTCGCTGCTTTTTTCACCGGTACGTTCTCCCGGATCCGCCTCTCGATCTCTTTCTCCAGCTCTTCCTCCGTAAAAGGAATGAACTCCAGGATACTGAGGGAAAGGGGCGCCATTTTTACCGTAATGGACTGATACCTGTCGTCACACTCCCTGGGTTTGGTCTTCCGCAGCCTGTTGTTTACCACATTGGTACCGCCGTACCTGGCGTCATCCGTATTCAGGATTTCCTTATATTTTCCTTCAAAAGGCACTCCTGTTGTGATCTCCTGGGGAATACCCGCAAAATTGGCTACCACCAGGAGTATCTCCTCCTGTTCCTTGCCCTTTCTCACATAAGTCAGGTAACAATCCTGTGCCGACACATGGTTGAGCCACTCAAACCCTTCCGGGTTGTCGTCCAGCACAGATAACTCCGGCCTTGTGCGATACAGATGGTTCAGGTCGCTGACCAGCCTGGCAACACCCTCATGGTCTTCCACCTTACGCAGCTCCCACTGGACGGTGCGATTCTCGTTCCACTCGTCAAACTCACCCAGATCCTGCCCCATAAACAGCAGTTTCTTTCCGGGATGGGTCATCATATAACCATAAGTAAGACGCAGATTTGCAAACTTCTGCTCCCTGTCCCCCGGCATTTTCCCCAACATGGTGGCCTTGCCGTGGACTACCTCGTCATGGGAGAACACCAGCATAAATTTCTCCGAATAAGCATAGATCATACTGAATGTCAGTTCCCCGTGATGGTGGCTCCTGAAGTAAGGGTCGTATTTGATATATTGCAGATAATCATTCATATAACCCATGTTCCACTTCAGGTCAAAGCCTAAACCGTCCTCCTCCAGGTCACCTGTGATCCTGGGGAAGGCAGTGCTCTCCTCCGCAATGGACAGCACGCCGGGATTGCGCTTTTTCAAAATGGAATTCAAATGCTTGATCATTTCAATGGCTTCCAGGTTCTCATGGCCACCGTAAATATTAGCCACCCACTCACCATCATTTTTACCGTAATCCAGATAAAGCATACTGGCAACCGCATCCATCCTGATTCCGTCCGCATGGTACTTTTCCACCCAGAACAGCGCGTTGGCAATCAAATAGTTGGACACCTGGGGACGGCCGTAATTATAGATCAAAGTGCCCCAGTGCGGATGGCAGCCCTGCCTGGGATCCAAATGCTCATAAAGGCAGGTTCCGTCAAAATTGGACATTCCGTATGCATCCCTTGGGAAATGGGCAGGCACCCAGTCAAGGATCACGCCGATCCCCGCCTTGTGCAGCTCATTCACAAAATACATGAAATCCTCCGGCGTGCCGTACCGTGCGGTAGGGGCATAGTAACCGATCACCTGATACCCCCAGGAAGCGTCAAAGGGATGCTCCATCACAGGCATCAGCTCCACATGGGTATATCCCATCTCCTTTACATAATCTATGACCTTCACCGCAATCTCCCGGTAGTTAGCAAACTCTTTCCCAAGCTTTGCCCTGACGAAAGAACCCAGATACATCTCATAGACGCTGACAGGTGCGTTTCCTTTCTGGAACTTTTCCCTGTTCTTCAAAAAGGCTGCATCCCCCCATTTGAAGCCGTTGATATCGGTCACCACGGATGCCGTGTCCGGGCGCAGCTGCGCCGCGTTTCCGTAAGGGTCCGCCTTCAGGTAAGTCAGTCCGGTCTTAAGCTTAAACTCAAATTTATAATTATCCCCTTCCTTTGCATCAGGAAGGAACAATTCGAAAATACCGGAATCCCCCAGCCTGCGCATCTGGTTCGTCCTTCCGTCCCAGTTATTGAAATCACCCACCACGCTGGCACGAAGCACATTCGGCGCCCAAACGGCAAAGTAAACGCCTCTTACACCGTCCAGCTCCATGGGATGGGCGCCCAGCTTTTCGTATATGGTATAATGGATACCGTTGCAGAACTTGTCCATATCATTTTGGGTAATCTGGGGCGCAAACCGGTAAGGATCACCGTGGATGGTCTCGTCTCCCTGGTTATCCGTCACCAGATAATGGTAATCCTTCAGGTTCCTCTCCGGGATCAGCACGGCAAAATACCCGTCCTCATCCGCCATCTCCATAGGCACCGAACGGCCGGTCTTTTCCAGCTCCACAGATACTTTCACGGCTCCCGGGAAGTAAGCTTGCAGCAGAGTCTGCGTACCGGATTTATGAGGGCCAAGCAAAGCGTGAGGATTGTCGCTCTCCGAATAAGTGATCTCCTCTATCCCTGCCCAATTCATCAGTTTATAAATTTTGTTGGTCATATCCGTTTTCCTTTCTTATAAAGTGTGTAAAAACAGTCCGCTTCTCAGCTTCGGCTCAAACCAGGTGGATTTCGGCGGCATAAGCCTGCCTGCGTCCGCTACCGCGAAAAGCTCCCCTATGGAGGTGGGGAACATGGAAAACGCCACCTTCATATCCCTGTGCACTCTTCTCTCCAGCTCTTCCAGCCCCCTGATACCGCCAACAAAATCAATCCGCCTGTCGGTCTTGGGATCCTGTATTCCCAATACCGGCTCCAGCAGATGCTTCTGCAGCAGGGAAACATCCAGTCCCTCCACCGCATCCGATGAGAGAATTTCTTCCTTTGCGGTGAGACAGTACCACTGGTCTTCCAGATACATCCCAAACTCGCCCTTCCTGCCGGGCCTGAAAGGCTCCGTTCCCTTTTCCTCCACCCGGAAAGCCTGCCCGATCTCTGCCAGGAAGCCGTCCGCATCATATCCGTTCAGATCCCGGACTACACGGTTATAATCCATAATGTGGAGTTCTTCGTCAGGGAACAGCACGGAGAGAAAATAATTGAAATCCTCCTCCCCGGTATAGTCCGGGTTCTCCTCTCTCCTCTTCAGGCCTACCTTTACGGCGGAAGCGCAGCGGTGGTGGCCGTCGGCAATATAGACGGAAGGAATCCGGGCAAATTCTTCATGTATATCCGAAATCTGTTTCCCGTCATCTATGATCCAGACCTTATGCCCGATACCGTCCTCGGAAACAAAGTCATATACCGGATTTCCAGCCTTTACCTCTCCCATGATTTCCCTCAGCACGCTGCTTGCGCGGTAAGCCAGGAAAATAGGGCCTGTCTGCATATTACACACATCCACATGGCGGATACGGTCCTGCTCCTTTTCCTCCCTGGTGTTCTCATGCTTCCTGATCACATTATTGCGGTAATCGTCAATGGAAGCGCAGGCCACAATGCCGGTCTGGCTCCTGCCGTCCATGGTCTGTTCATAAATATAATAGCAGGGTTTCCCCTCCTGAATAAATTTCCCCTCTGCTATCCTTTCCCGGAGCAGATCTGCAGCCCTCTCATAAACCTCCGGTGCATAGGTGTCCACCTCAGGCCCGAAGCCTGTCTCCGCCCGGTCGATGGCAAGGAAAGATTCCGGGTTTGCCGCCACCACTTCACAGGCCTCCTGTCTGTTATATACGTCATAAGGTAGTGCCGCAATTTTTGCCTCCTGTCCGGGAGCCGGACGATAGGCGGAAAAAGGTCTGATTTCTGCCATAATAGAATTCCTTTCTGTAAAAGCTTTCATGATTTGATCCGCAACCTCATCCGGTCCAAGATTCGGATTATCTATTTTCAAATGATTTTCAAACCGGATCCGGTCAGGATCCGAATTCAGCCTGTGCGGCGTTTCATTTTTCTTAAGCCTTGTTTCCAAATCCCAGCCAAGCTCAACAAAATAGAAATTGCCTCCGCCATGACACACATGCATAATTTATTTTAACAAAATAAACTATACATAACAAGCATCAGGTGCTAAAATTATGAAAAAGTAAAATGCACATTCCGGAATCTTATGAATGGCATGGTTGAGCTGTGATATAAAACGATATCAGAAAGGACAAAAAAATGACGGACGAAAACAAGAAAATTTTAGCCAGAATCAATTCCTATGCGGAAAGCACCCTGGGCGAGATCGATCCCCAGAAGGTTCCTGTATCCATGCAGCTGGAGAAGCTGAAGCCTGTTATGGAGGAAATCGCCAGGGAAAAAAATATGAGCATGGAAGATATGTTTATTCTGTACATGGATCTCCAGAGCGAAGCCTCCTGCTCGGCCCAGAAGAAGCTGGAGGACAGCCTGGTGGATTTAAATGACGGAAACGACGGCGGCATGCC
>ERZ808040.1244-NODE-1244-length-17854-cov-8.469033_pt1 | contig 17854 bp, 12 predicted proteins | sample MGYA00380191_ERZ808040 | MGnify/ENA primary metagenome ERZ808040 (study PRJEB31490, sample SAMN06133395) | mouse gut metagenome | isolation source: J6 | host: mice | place: China: Chengdu | collected 2015-05 ...
ACATCATATCGGTTCAAATGTTCCTCGAACGCCGGGTCACTCTCAATCCTCAGCCCGGCAAACAGCTCCCGGGAATCACAGGAACGGCTGTAATAGGCGGCCAGCATTTTCAGCGCCATGGATTTCCCGAAGCGCCTTGGACGGCTGACGCATATAAATTTTTGTTCTGTACTTAAGCACTCATTTGTATAAGAAATCAGCCCTGTCTTGTCCACATATATTTTGGAACGGATGGATTCACGGAATCCGCCGTTCCCCGGATTCAGGTAAACTCCCATGCAGCGCACCTCCTCTTTCAGAAATCTTGATTTATAAACCGGTTCTCTGTTTTTCTAATTATCGGAAATTGTTCCCTTTTTTGCGGGCGTACCGGTTCCCGCCTCCATTCCTTCTTTCTGTACCGCCTTAAAAAATCTTGTCAGCACAGCCACCGCCACCGCCGATAAAATTATTTCCGCAGCGCACTGCGCGTATGCGATGCCGTACAGCGGAACAAGCGCGTTAAGCAGATACAATGCCGGGATCTCAAGCACGATTTTTCGCAGGATCGCAAATACAAACGATTTCATGCCCATGCCGCACGCCTGAAATACGCCCACCGCAAGGAAATCCATGCACAGAAACGGCATTCCGAGAGCAAATCCGCGCAGAAACTGCGTGCCGTATCCGATGACCGCTTCATCCTTCATAAACATGCGCACCACCATGCCGGAGCCAAGGCAGAGAAGTGCCGTCACGCAGGCCATAAAACCAAGCGAAATTCTCGCGGTATACCAGAAGCCTTTTTTCATGCGCGCATGGTTCCTGCTCGCAAAATTGTAGCTGACCAGCGGCATAATACCCTGTGAAAGGCCAAAAGCGATCTGCATCGGCACCATGCTGATTTTATGCGAAATCCCCATTGCCGCCACGGCGCTTTCCCCGAAGGAGGCAGTCATATTGTTCAGGATCGTCATGCCCGTCACGTTCAGCAGATTCTGGATGGAGGCAGGTATGCCGACCGCACATACCCCCGCAAGCACGCGCCGATCCGGCTTTGCCATCTGCGGTTTTACACATACGCAGGTGGTTCTCCGCTTGAAATACAGCAGGCAGAAAAAGTAAAGACAGGCGGCGCAGTTGGAGATAAATGTTGCCAGCCCGGCTCCCGCCGCACCCATGTGCAAGCCCCACGGCAAAATAAAAACCGGATCAAGAATAATATTTAAAAAACAGCCGCTCATTGTCCCGAGGCTTGCGTGAAGCGAAGCGCCCTCCGCGCGCACCAGATATGCCAGCACCACGTTCAGAATCGCCGGAGCAGCGCCGAAGCTGACCGTCCACTTCAGATATTCCGCCGTTGCGGCCGCAGTTCCTTCATCCGCCCCCAGAAGAGTCAGAAACGGGTTCTGCAGCAGAGTGTAGACCAGGGAAAATATAAGGCCGCTCGCCAGCGCATAGTAGAAACCTGCTGCCGAGCTTTTTTTCACCGTCTCGATATCCTTCTGCCCCAGCGCCCGGCTCATCATGCTTGAAGCGCCTACGCCGAAGAGATTGTTGACCGCATTGAACGCAAGCAGAAGCGGCGCCGCCAGCGTTACCGCCGCCGTCTCCTTCGACAGATTCAACAGCCCGACAAAATAGGTGTCCGCAAGATTGTACAGCACCATGACAAGGGAACTTAAAATCGTCGGAATGGCAAGCTTCCGCACGGCACCGGGAATCGGCATCTGCTCAAATAAATAAACTCTGTCCTCATTTGCACCCTTTTTTATTCCCATGAATGAAAAACCTCCTTCTGTCCTCTCATCATCCCGTACCCAATCCTTTCCACCGGTTTCCGCACGGAATCCTTTCCTAATATTATACCATCTTTTCTCTGCAATGAAAAGGAATCTGAAGGAATCGGATTCCGCTTTGTGCTGAAAAGAGCTTCCGCTTTATTCCGAAAAGAAACGGCAGCTCAAATTCCGTGCCGGGATGCCGCAGATTATCAAAAAATGTCCGAAACACTGCCTTATAACAGCATCCCGAAATACGGCCGTATTGAAAAGCGCCCGGCGCACTGTTATAATATTTTAAGAAATCAATTTCATACCCCGCAATCACATATCCTACGGAGGTAACCCATGCTGTATCACTATACGGACTTCGCCGCCTTTGACGGCATTATCCGGTGTGCGGAGCTCCGGCTCAACAATATTTTAAATATGAATGACGCTGCAGAGATGCGGCTGTTTATGAACGGGATCTGCCGGGCCGTAACCGAAAAGCTTGAGCAGGACGGAGAATATGAGAAAGCTCGCCAGACGGAAGACTTTTTTCAAAAAGAAATGGCTGAAGAATTTCATTATTCCGCTTATGCGGCATGCTTTTCGCGGTACCGCGACGACGCCGCCCAGTGGGAGCGATACGGCCATCTCGGGCGGGGCGTATGCATCGCACTGCACGAGCGGCTGATGCAGAAAATGGTTGGCGGCGCGGTTGCGCTGCAGGAGGTCTATTATCAGAACGACATGCGGGAGCATCGGCTGGTGAATGAGCTCTACCGCGCGGTGAAGGAGCCGGAAGCATTCGCAAAAGCCCCGTCAAAGCTGCAGGCGCTTATGAACGACGCCTGGGTGCAGTCGGCGGCATTCAAGCACCCCTCCTTCGCAAGCGAACGGGAATTCCGGCTGGTCGTATCCCCCTTTATGGCCAACACATTCGCAATTGAGCCGAAATATCATGTAACCGCCGAGCGGATTAAAAAATATTATCCGCTCGATTTGAACAAAATGTGCGGCCGGATGAACCTGCATCTGTCTGACCTGGTCGGAGAAATAATTATCGGCCCTACCTCCTCCCAGTCCCTCCCGATTCTGCAGGACTATTTAACCGACTGCGGGCTGAATTTTCTGAAGGATAAAATATGCCTGTCGGAATGCCCGCTCCGGAAACCGTCTTCCTGAATTCCGGGCCTGTCTTCAGAAACAGGAAAAAACAGGAGCCCGGTTAAAACCGGGCTCCCGCCTGCAGCCTGCACGCCGAACCGGCGGGGCTTTTTATACTCCCGCTGCCGCCGGCAGCTTTCTCTGTATTTCCTTATGGTTTCTGTTTAAGTCCGGATGCCGTCTTTCTTCCGGTCTGCCGGCATGCTTCCCTTTCACGGGCGGCCTTTCTGCACAGTCTGGCTGCCGGCCGTTCCTACTTCGCTGCCGTTACCGACGTAATATGCGGATTCACACCCTCATACCAGTACAGGAAGCCTTCCATATCAATCTTGTCGCCGATCTTCAGCTCCTTGACCGCCTTGTAGACATCCGTATCCTTATCGCACAGGTAGGACTCCACGGTAAAGGTGTATGTCTTTCCGTCCACGGATACATTGAAATACAGATCGTCACCCTCCTGGCCGGAACCGTTCCATTTGTAAAGGTAGGCAACTTCGTTGCCGTCCTCATCCTTCTGCGCCTCAACCGTCATGCCCTTGAACGCAACAAATTCGTTCTGATGCTTGATCAGCTCGGCCTCGTCCGCAAGCAGCGAGGTAACATCCTTTGCCTCTGCGATGTAGCTCCCCTTGCCGATCTCGAAGGTCGCATCGATAATCTCGACCTCGCCCGACCATTCCGCCTTGGAGCCGGTCACTTTAATTTTCGTGCCCTTCGTCAGCTTCTCATAATCGCTCTCGGAGCATGCCATCTCATACACGTAATAAGCGCCGTCCTTATCCTGCAGATAAACGGTGGCCTTATCCTCCCACCACGCCTGTTTTGCCTGCACATAAGCCTCAATGGTGACCTTTGAGTCCACCGCCGCTGCGTTGTACTCCTCCCAGGTCATAACGCCCTCGGACTTCTTGTCCTCATCCTCCTTCGAGCCGCAGCCCGTGCCGAACGCCATTGTGAAAACAAGTAGCAGTAATGCAAGTTTCTTCATAATATCCTCCCGTTCCGCCGCCGAAGCGGCATTCTGTTCCGGAAAACCGTATGCTCCCGCAGGCAAAAAGCCTTGTGCCCGGTTCTTCCGCTCCTCTGTCCTGCTTCCCGCCAATCTTCTGGAAACCAATCGTCTGGAAACATTGAGATTATTATACATGAAATCGACAGGAAATCAAGTATGATATTGCTGAAAATGATTTTTCCCCTGATTTCAACGCACAGACGATGCCTGTCTTCGTTTTTTTACCGCCCGCCCGACAAGATATGCCAGCATCAGCAGCCATGTGCCCGCCAGGCCCGCCAGAAGCAGGACGGCGGTTCCCGGAAGCCTTCCGAACTCCTCCCGTATACCCGCCGTCTGCCGGCCTCCGATCTGGTCAAGGCGGTACAGCGACGCGATATCGCTGTAAAGGCGTTCCATATACGCATCGTCCACGGTTTCCTTGCGCCGGACGGATTTGGCCGTATTTTCAATCAGCTGGCCCGCGGCGTCGCGCAGTGAGGCGGAGCCGCTGAACACCGGCGTGACAAAGGTGTGTCCGACATTGTCCAGCAGCAGCCGGGATGCTTCGATCTTGACATGGTAGTAAAGGCTGCCGTCCTCGCCGCCCCGGTTCAGATAGTCCAGATACTCGGCCGATTTCTGCGCCTTCTCTGTGACGGGCACATAACCCTCCGTCTGCGCATAAGCAATCTGCACCTTATTTGTAAGCAGATACTGAACAAACAGCCAGGAGGCCAGAACTTCATCCGGGTCCGCCTTGTTGAAAATACAGACGGACGGCCCCTGCGAGATCATTTTCGGATTTGCCGTATCAAACTGCGGAATCGGCATGACCGCCGTCTCAAAATCCACCACCGAATCCTCGCTGATATCAGAGAGCGGAGCCCCCGAACCCATCCAGGTCGCACCCGCCGTGGAATCAACTGCAAAAATACACTGTCCTGCATTCAGAAAATTCGCCGGGTAGCTGGAGATTTTAAAGGTAGAAAACGCCCCGGTCGCGGTGTGTTCCGCAATTGTGTACAGCAGCTCCCTCGTCGTATCGTTGAACAGAAGCAGCTCCCCTTCCTCCGTGGAATAACCGGCCTCCTTTTGCCGGAGCATCTGAATCATCATATTGTCGGTCGATTTGTAAATAAACGGGATCATAACCTTCTGCCCGTTGACCAGGAACCTTCCATCCGCATCCTTCGCCGTCGCCGCCTCGGCCACCTCCCAGACAAAATCCCAGGTCAGCGCCTCCGGCAGCTGAAACCCCAGGGCTTCAACGAAGGTTTTATTAATATAGCAGGCCTCCGTGGATCGCATATACGGAACCGCGTAATAATGCCCGTCAAAGAAGCATTCCTCCAGAAACTGCGGGACGATCTCCTCCTTGTGCGGGGAATCAAAGAGAACCCCGCTCCCGCCGAGTCCGTACTTTTCGTCTGCAAACAGCTCCTCCAGAGGAACCACGAGATTCTGCCCGGTTACATAAGTTGCAATATGGTCGGGATAGGTAATGCAGATATTCGGCGTCGTGTCAGTTGCAATGTTTGTGATAACATCATTATAAATTCTGCCGTAATCCGTATAAAGACGCAGGTTTACGCTTATATTTGGGTAGAGCTCCTGAAAATCAGCAATCGCCTGCTCATAGATTTTGGTCTGCGTCCGGTTGGTATCGTTCTTTGCCCAGAAGGTCAGCTCGTACTGTTTGCCGGTATCAAAATTCTTTGGGATCTCAAACTCAGTCAGCCCTTCCCGGCCGTGACAGCCGGTAAAAAGAAGCGCCGCACAGACGAAAAAAACCGCCGAAAACAAACGGTGCGCCGGCAGCGCTGCCCGCCTTCCCGCAGGCCCTTTCAGCCCGGCCGCCATCCTGCGCAGCCGTGCTCCTGCTCCGCTTTTCATATAACATTTCATTTTTCTGCCGCTGTCCCCGCTCATCCCTTCGTCCCCCCTCTGGATACTCCCTCCATAATCTTTTTCCGGAACGCGAGAAACAGAACAATAAGCGGCACCGAAATCACCACGACCGCCGCCATCATTGCCGGGACATTCTCCCGGCCGAAACCGTTCTCCCGAATCTCCTGAATGCCGTTTGACACAAGATAGTAATCCTCGTCGTCCGTAATCAGACGCGGCCACACATAAGAATTCCAGCACTCAATCACCTTGAGGATCGTAATTGTGACAAGCGTCGGCTTCGCGATCGGAAGCATTACCCGCAGAAGATATCTCAGGTCGGAGGTGCCGTCCACCTTCGCAGCCAGATACAGATTGTCCGGGATCTGCTCAAAATTTTCTTTCAGCAGATAAATGTAGAATACAGATGTGACGGAAGGAAGAATCAGCCCCGGAAAGGTATTCCGCATATTCCAGTCCGTGATCGTTACAAAATTTGTAATAATAACAAGCTCGTTCGGTATCATCATCAGGGAAAGAAAAATAACAAAAACCGCGTTCTTCCCCCGGAAATCCAGACGCGCGAAGGCGAACGCCGCCAGCGTAATCACAACAAGCATAACCGCCGTGGTAACTGCCGTAAAAACCAGCGTATTCAGCAAATATCTCCCGAGCGGGACGGCGGTAAACGCATCAGCGTAATTCTGCAGCGTCGGCGACAGCGTAAAAAACTTTGGAACATACTCCGCATTATAAGAGCCGTAGCTTTTTACCGAGGTCAGCAGCATCCAGTAAAACGGAAACAGCACAATTACGGCCCACAGCCCCAGCAGTGTGTAAGTAACAGCACGGATCGCTCTTCTGCGCGCTTCGGCCGCCCTTTCGATCTTTTGATAATCCTCCATAAACACTCCTCCTGTCCGCCGGGAGCCTTTGATTGCTTCCCCGCAGAAACGCCTGCGTTCTCCGCTGCACAGGCCCCGTTTGAAAGAAATCATTTCTGCTCTCTCTGCAGAAACTGCCGCACCTCCGGCGGAAAGGCGGGCTTTTCCTTCTCTACAAGGTTTTTCTCCTAGTCACCAGAAGATTGACGCAGGTGATGGTCAGCACAATCGCAAACAGAAGGATCGCCGCCGCGGACGCATAGGACGGATAGCCGCCGCTGTCGCCGTACAGCATGTCGTAGACATAGCCCACGATCGTGTTCATTTCCGCCGCATTCAAATTGGTGCCGAACAGCGCAACCACATCGCTGTACGCCTTGAATGCGCCGATAAACCCCGTAATTACCAGATAAAAAATCATCGGCGAAATCATCGGCAGCGTGATCCGCGCGAAAATGCGGAAGCGCGAGGTACCGTCCACCCGGGCGGCGCTGTAGTAGACCGGATTCACGGAGGCCATCGCGCTTGTCAGAATCAGGATCTTGAACGGCAGCACAACCCATACCGTATAAAAGCACAGCACAAACATTTTTGCCCAGTACGGACCCTCAATAAAATCCACCGTGTTCCCGCCGAAAAAGGAGATCAGCAGATTGATCAGACCGTCGGAATACGCCGTCTTCTTAAACAGGATCATAAACACTAGCCCGACCGCCAGCGTATTTGTCACATAGGGCAGGAAAAAAATTGTCTGCAGCGCGCCGCGCAGCCGCACGATCGAGGTCAGCCCGAGGGAGATCAGCAGGGCCAGCCCCGTGGAGAGCGGCACCGTAATCATTACCAGAAGCAAGGTATTTTTGACCGCCTGCAGAAAATAGGGGTCGTGCAGAACATAAGAAAAATTGTAGGTTCCCGTGCCGAAATACGTCTGAGATGCGGAATTGTACCCCTCCTCAAAGGAATAAACAAAAACGTCAACCAGCGGATACACCATAAAAACGCCCAGAAAAAGAATCGCCGGCAGAAGATACAGCCAGCCCTTCAGATTATGATTTCTCAATAATTTTTTTATCATGGCTGCGCTCCTCAGAAAAGAATCCGTTCTTCGGTTTCCCGGTCGAACAGAAACACCTTATTCGGCTTCAGGGCAAAACAAACAAAAGGTGCATCCGCATCCACCCGGCTTTCCGTGCTGATAATGGAACGGATCACGGGATTCTGCGAGGCCGCATGCATCGAGACAACGCTGATATCCCGGCCCATCACCTCCAGCCCGCTCAAGGCGCAGCAGAGCGGGCCGTCCTCCTGCAGCAGAAAGCCTTCCGGGCGGACGCCCGCAAAAACCTCCCGGTCAGAAACCCCGGGAACATCAAGAACAGCCCGGGCTGCCTCGCCGGTTTTCATACCAAAGAAAAGCTTTCCGCCCTCCACACGTCCTTCAAATACGTTGATCGGCGGGGTTCCGAGAAACTTCGCCACAAAGAGATTAACCGGGTTGTCATAGACCTCCTGCGGCCTGTCAATCTGCTGGATCACGCCGTCCTTCATCAGCACGATCCGATCCGAGATGCTCATCGCCTCCTCCTGGTCGTGCGTTACGAAAATGGTGGTGATGCCGGTCTCCCGCTGAATCCGCCGGATCTCTTCCCGCGTCTGCAGCCTCAGGCGGGCGTCCAGGTTGGAAAGCGGTTCGTCAAGCAAAAGCACCTTCGGCATCTTCACAAGAGCCCGTGCGATCGCCACCCGCTGCTGCTGTCCGCCGGAAAGTTCACTTGGTCTGCGATCCATCAGCTCCCCGATCTGCACAAGAGCCGCAGCTTCCTCCGCTTTTTTCTCCATCTCCTCTTTGGATAGCTTGTCCTTCCCTTTCCGGTTCTGCAGCGGAAACAGGATATTCTGCCGCACGGTCAAATGAGGATAGAGCGCGTAATTCTGAAATACGAGCCCAATGCCGCGGTGCTCCGCCGGCAGCTCGGTCACATCGTCCTCCCCGAAAAAGATTTTTCCGCTCGTGGGCTTGATCAGACCGCTGATCAGATTCAGCGTCGTGCTCTTGCCGCATCCGGAGGGGCCAAGCAGGCCGATCAGCTTGCCGTCGGGGATCTCAAAGGTAAAATCGCTGACCGCCGTCACCTCCCCCCGGTTTTTTCTCCCGCGGGCCGGAAATTTTTTTGTCAGATTTTGCAGTACGACTCTCATGCGTCCTCACATTCCGCCGCTCCGGCGGCACAAAGCATTTGTTATGCTTCTTCCGGCGCTTCTGCGCTCCGTTCCGGGCGGCACTGCTGTTATTCCGGGAAACGGATAAAAACGCTTCCCTCACCTGATTTGCACCGAAAAGCGGCATATTCTCCGCAAATCGGGATGTTTCTTTGTTCTTGACTTATCGCAGTAAATTATACTAAAAAAAACCGAAAATAGCAACCTCGCCTTTACAGGCGCAGTGCTGTTTTCGGTTTTCAGGATATTTCGGGCTGACCAGCGGACATAGCAGTCTTCCGTTCGGCGGCCTTCCTCACGTTTCAGCAGGCCGCCGACACCTTCTGTCCTGGTCTTTGCGGATCATCCGGTGGCCTGCCCCTGCTCCGTATAATACTGCGCCTGTGCGTTCCAGAGCTCGCTGTACTTCCCATCTCCGTCGGCAAGCAGCACTTCATGGGAACCCTGCTGCACTATGCTTCCGCCGTCAAACACAAGGATGCTGTCGCAGAAGCGGCACGAGGCGAGCCGATGACTGATATATATGGCGGTCTTCTCCCCTGCCAGCTCATTGAACCTGCTGTACACCTCGTACTCGGAAACCGGATCGAGCGCTGCCGTCGGCTCATCCAGCACAATAAACGGTGCGTCCTTGTACAGCGCCCGCGCAAGAGCGATCTTCTGCGCTTCCCCGCCGGAAATCTCCACGCCCTCCTCTGCATAATCCTTGTAGAGCCAGGTATTTGTCCCGTCCGGAAGGTTCTTCAGCCGCTCTCCCAGGCCGGCCCGGGAAAGGCAATGAATGACGCGCTCCTCGTCGTACTCCTCCGACGCCGCCACATTCTGCCCGAGTGTAAAGGAAAAAAGCTGAAAATCCTGAAACACAACAGAAAAAATTGACATGTATTCATTGTAGTCATATTTTTTAATGTTTACGCCGTTCAGCAGGATCTCGCCCTCTGTCGGATCATAGAGGCGGCAGAGCAGCTTGATAAAGGTGGTTTTGCCGCTTCCGTTCATGCCGACCACGGCCAGCTTCTCTCCGATTTTAAACTTCAGGCTGATATGCCGCAGTGCGTAGCTTTCCGTGTTCGGGTAGCGAAAGGAAACATCTTTAAATTCTACATAGTATTCTGTATCCAGCCGCTTTTCCACCGTGAGCGTTCCCTGATACATACGGTTCGGAATATCAAAATAGGAAAAATAACGCTTCAGGTAACTGCTGTTGACGACCGTTCTCTGCAGGGTTCCCGCAAGCCCGGTAATCGCCTCCAGCAGGAGCATAATGCAGGCGACATACTTTGCGATGGAGCCGATCGACACCGCTCCCGCAATCGACGCTGAAATCAGAATCAGATAGGCTCCGAATTTCAGCAGCTGAATCAGCACCGTCCCCGGTATGGAAAGCAGCACGCGCTTGGTATCCACTTTCATGCTCCCCTTGCAGTATTCCAGATTGGCCTGAACCAGACTGGTGGAAATTCTTTCCTCCATCGCATACAGCCGGATGTCCATGCCCATGCTGTAATCCGAAAGGCATTCGCTGTATTTGTTGCTGAGCACGTTGAGATGTACACAGCCCCCGAAGAACTTCAGGCGAAGCTTCTCCTCCCTGGAGGTTGCAAACGCGCTGCAGAACACGGTGACCAGAATTCCGGCCGCCAGGCCGAGCTTCCCGTAAAGGGGCACGGCATCCAGTAGGAAAAAGGACAGGATCATGGACAGGGACGCGAGGATGCTTGTAGTATGATGAACAAGATTCTGCACGGATTGTATCAGATCCCAGCGGTTGTAGCCCGTCTGGCTTTCAACCCGGATGCGCTCCAGCAGCAGCGCCACATCCCGGCTCTCAATAGCGGCGTACTCCATATCCATTTCCTTTCTGGAATACTCCCATTCCTCTCTCCGGTACAGACTTTCAGATTTTTCTTCCGCCGCCGCCTGAACCCATTTGCGCAGAAGGCCGAGCAGAAACGTAAGTCCCACCGTCAGCGCAGCATACATCGCAATTTTCTCCGCCGCCGCACCTGCCCAGATAGCATCAACCAGCTTGGCGGAAAACCAGATCGGTACAAACGGCATCAGCGCGCCGAGCAGCAGCCCGAAAATCATGCATAGCATATATGAGCGGCACCATTCAAAAAGAGTTTTCAGGCCGCGCCGAAAAATAGAAATATGTTCTCTCAGTTTCATAATTTTTACCCCGTGCGTACCGCAGATCTGCCTGCGGTACCATATCAATAAAGAGTTTAAAATGTCTGAAATGCTTCTCTTTCAAACTCAGCCTCCGTACTGCCGTGTTTCCGGGAGCGGTCTGCAGCTCGGTTCCTGTGCAGCGCAGTACCCGCGGACGGAAATCCGGGCATTCCGCAGTATCTTCCCAGAAAACAGTGCAGTACCCGCCTGCCATTTTACTGCTCATCAGCTCCGTCCTGGTACCAGCAGCTTTGAAGCTCATACAGCTGTGCGTATTCGCCCCCCGCCGCAGCAAGCGATTCATGGGTGCCCTCCTCCGCGATCCGTCCTTCCTTCATATAAAGAATCCGGTCACAGAAGCGCGTGGACGCCAGCCGGTGAGAAATAAACAGCGAACTTTTTCCCGCCGTCATATCCTTGTACTGTTCGTAGATCCCGCTCTCCGCAATGGGATCAAGCGCCGCTGTCGGCTCGTCCAGGACAAGAACCGGCGCGTCCTTGTACAGCGCGCGCGCCAGCATCAGTTTCTGCAGCTCACCTCCCGAGAGCTCAACCCCGTCCTCATTTACCTGCTTATCCAGCTTTGAGAGAATTCCCCCGGGCAGAGAATCCAGCTTTTTCCCCAGGCCCGCCCGCCGCATGCACTGTTCGGCTCTCGCCAGATCGGTTTTTTCGGGCGCCTCGCCGGAAACCGTTTCCGCCAGCGTAAAAAACGCTGTGTTTACCTTCTGAAATACCGCTGAAAACAGCCGGTAATAATCCCTTCTCCGAAACTTTCCCGCAGGTGTGCCGTTGATGCGGATCTCTCCGGAGGTCGGCCGGTACAAACCGCAGAGAAGCTTGACCAAAGTCGTTTTCCCTGCACCGTTCAGGCCCACAAGCGCTACCCTCTCACCTTGGCGGATCGTCAGACAAACATCGTGCAGTGTATCCCTTTGTGCTCCCTCGTAACAGAAGCTTACATGGTCAAACACAATCTCCGGAGCGCTGTCAAGAAAATCCTCCGCGTGTGCCTCGCCCGTGCCGTCCTCATCCGGCAGATCCAGATACTCTCTCAGATCGCAGAGCTTCAGGCTGGCAAAGCGCATCCCGTTCCATTTGCTCAGAATATTTCCGATCCAGCCGGCAAAGGAAGAAATCGCGGCAAAATAAAGCACAAACTGATCCACCGTTATTTTCCCGTCCAGCGCCATGAAAATCAGGATGGCGTACGCTGCGCTGTCCCTCACCAGAATCACCGCCAGATCCGCAAAGGAGGGAATATATTTCCTGGCTATCTTTTTTCTGTCCCATTTTGCCCTCTCCGCAAAAAGCGACTGATATATCCCGGTCAGCCACCCCGTCATCCCGTAAATGCGGATATCCTTCGCCACTGCAAAATCCGCCGTCCTCCCCTGCACATACCACATCCGCCGCTCAATCTCCATCCATTTTCGGCGGTTCCGATATTCCCACCTCTGATATGCTCTCTCACAGAACCAGTTGACTGCCGGGGCAAGGGTCAGCAGCACCAGCAGCCACGGACTGACAAAGGACACAACGGTGCCGAACAGCACATAGCAAAGAATGCTCTCGGCAAGGCCAAATGTGAACTGCGGCATATCGTTGATCGGCTGCACGCCGTCCCACATAAAGGTTGCCCGCTCGGCCCGCTCATGCAGATCCCGTATTTCCTTTTTTTCAAAAGTCTGATAAAAGCAGTCCGTAGTTTTCCGGTTCAGCTCATGATTGACCTGAACCGCATACGGCAATCTCAGGGAATTCAGCAGGCGCCCGATAATGCTTTTAAGTATCCCGCCGCACAGAATCGCAAACATCAGCGCGCCCACTGTACGCACCGCATGTGCTGTTCCCCTGCCCCCGGCCGCTTCAGCCACAACAAGGGACGGCAGGTAAATGCCCGCCCAGGCAAGCCCGATATTGACGGGCACTTCGAGCAGCTGTATAAAAAATGCTGCCGGAGCATATTTCAGCTGCTTTTTCGTAACCCAGACAATATTGTTCCACATCGAGCAGTAGGGCTTTTTTACATTTTCCTTTTCGTTTTTTTTCTTTTTCACAACGTTTTCCCCCTTCTGTTCCTTCTGAAGGTTATTATATCGCGAAAAAATAAAAAAACGCAATCCGTGCACGAATTGCGTTCATACAGGCACGAATTGCGGGTATTCCTGAAAAACTCTTTTTTATATCTTCCCGGACGCGATGCGCCGGATCAGCTCCGGCAGGATCACGCAGCGGGATCGCTCATATATCTTCTGCTGCTCTTCGCTTCTCCCGGCCAGCGGAATGCCGGTGGAAGAATTGTCCGACACGACCAGAAGAGCAATCGCCGGGATTTCCATCAGCTTGGCAATTGCATAGAAAACGGAGGTTTCCATCTCGATCAGGTCCGTGCCAAAGGCTTTGATCTCGTCAAGATGCGAATATTCCATCGCAATCGAATCCGTGCAGAATACGCTGGCCTCACGGATCGCATATCCGCTCTCCTGCGCCGACCGCACCACGCTTTCAACATACTCTCTGTCCGGATAAATTTTCTCAAACGGAACATAGTCCCGCAGGCTTTCCTTTAAGTAAGTATTGGCAAGCGTCCCGGCAACGGAATAGCTCGGCGTACAGATATCTCCGATGCCGAATTCCGGCTTCAGTGCACCGACCGCACCGATAAAGATCAGGTGTTTGAACCGCAGTTCTCCGCAGATCAGCAGATAATCAAGCATATTGCAGCCGCCTGCCGCCGTTTTGATCCAGGCTATTTTAAGACCATCCTTCTCCACTTGATAGCCCGTGCAGTAGCTCTGCGATCCTAGCTCCGTTATTTTCCAGCTGCCGTCCCTCAAGACCTTCTGCGGAGCATAGCTTGGCGCTACCACCAGTGCGTCATAGACTGCGGCATCCGTCAGGCCGAAATTGATATATGCCATATTGGTTGTGTTGTATTTGTGAACATTGTCCAGTATTTTGCGAAGTCTCTCTGTCATATTCTGCTTTTCCCCCCTGCAAAAAAGATTCTGTTTTCTGAATATTCCTCTGTACGGCCCGGTTCTTTGCGGTTTCTGTACCGTTAATCGTCCGACCCGGTTTTCTTGAGTTTTCCGTACCGCTCATCGTCCGGCTGGCTTTTGCTGTTTTCTGTACAGTCCATTGTCCGGCCTGATTTTTGCTGTTTTCTGTACAGTCCATTGTCCGGCCCTGTTTTTGCTGTTTCTGTACAGTCCATTATCCGGCCTGATTTTTACTGTTTTCTGTACAGTCCATTGTCCGGCCTGATTTTTGCTGTTTTCTGTACAGTCCATCGTCCGGCCAGATTTTTGCTGTTTTCTGTACAGTCTCTTCCCGGCCCGGTTTTCAGCTGTTTTCCGTATAGCCCTCCGCCTGCCTAGTAAACATTTCATAATACCTTCCGCGCTGTTTCATCAGCTCCGCATGCGTTCCGCTCTCCGCTACCTGCCCGTTCTCCAAAAACAGAATGCAGTCTGCATCCTTAGCCGCGGACAGCCGGTGCGAAATATAAATAACCGTTCTCCCCTGGGACTCCTTCTGCAGGAACTGATTCAGCTGATATTCCTTCAGCGGATCGAGCGAAGCGGACGGTTCATCCAGAACCAGCAGCCCGAACTGCTTGATAAACACGCGCGCCACTGCCACCAGCTGGCTCTCTCCGCCGGAAAGTTCAAGACCTTCTCCGCTGAATTCCCGCGTCAGCTGCGAGTCAAGGCTTCCTTTATTTTTGTTCAGAATCCCGTCCAGGCCGATCCGTGCTGTCAGCTTCTCCAGCTCTTCCTCGCTTACCTCCGGATCATAAATCCGTATATTATCCCGCACACTCATCGCATAAATCATGCTGTCCTGAAAAGCCGAACCGATCTTTCCCCGCAGCTGATCTAGCCTGCAGTCCGCAATGGGCGTTCCGTTGATCCGGATTTCCCCTTCCTCCACATCATACAACCGCAGAAGAAGCTTCAGAATCGTCGTCTTTCCGGCCCCGTTTTCCCCCACCAGAGCTACCCGCTGCCCCGCCGGAAGACGGAAGCTCAAACCGCTCAGAACCGCCTCCTCGCGGCCCTGATAGCGGAAGCTTACGTTGTCAAACTCGATTTCCAGCGGTCCGTCCTCCACCTTCTTTCCTCTGCCGGTGTCCTCCTCAATTACGGAAGCCATCCCGAAAAATTTCCGGATTTTCTCTGTATATAACTCCAGATTCTGCATTTGATTCACAAATTGCAGAAAGCTCTCCATATTGTTTTTCAGGGTTTCCGAGGCATAAAACAATGCCGTAAAGGTTCCGAGCGACATTCCTTTTTCCAGGACACAGTACACCAGGTAGATCAGGATACTCATCTTCATCGCCAGTGTTGCAATGATACTGCCGCTCCCAAGCAGAGCAATTCCTCCTCGATATTTCTTTAATACATCTATCATTTCATCAGAATTCTGCTCATATTGTTTCATGAATACATTTCCAATGTTAGTCGACTTCAGGCCAAGACTGTGCTCCCTGCGGTAAAATACATTCTGTATGTAATTCAGGCGCCTCTGAAACGGCTGAATCGCACAGTTCTTCTGATAGATTTTTTTGTTCGACCTCCAGTTGAAAAGCGCACACAGCAGCACCGTCAACAGCACAAAAAGAATGGTCGCCGCGTCCATGGACGCCATCACTGCTGCTACTGTCACCACCGTACCGGCCACATACAGAAAACGCCAGATCAGCTGTACCGCAGAAAAGGTCTGCTGGTAAAAGCGTCCGAGGGTCCATGTATAGTTGTCATAAAATTCCGGTTCGTCAAAATACTTGTAATCTGTTTTCAGAACTTTATCGTAGATATCCTGATTAACACGATTGGCAATCTTCACATTCACCGTCTCGCCGAAATACACCTCGATAGCCTGTTCAAACAATGTTGTGAGCAGATAAACAAGCAGGAAAAGCAGGATACGCATAAGAACCTTGCTGAACCGCTCTCCCCGGCCGACAGCATCCATCGTGTCCCGCAGCAGAACAATATCTATGTAAGCGTGAAAGGGCGGCACAAGGCAGCTCAGCGCCACAACCCAGAACCATTTTTTCGCGTACCGGAAATAAATTCTCAGAAAATAAGCTATGTTGGAAAATATCTTTTTCATTTTTGTAATATCCTCTTCCTGACAATACAAACTTTTAACTGCCAGCTTCGGAAAACAGCCTGTATCAAGAACAGCTTCGGAGAGAGGCTTTCCTCCAAATCTGCTTCCGGAAGGAGGTTATCTTAAGGGCAGCTTCAGAGAGGTTTTCCTCCAAATCTGCTTCCGGAAGAAACCTTATTAGGGTCCCGATCCTGTTCAACCGCCAGCTTCACGATGCTTCCCGGTTATTTTAACACAGCTTATCCTGGTCGTCCACTGTTTTTACAAGATATGAACCAGACAAAATTCAACCTGCAGGCGAAAATATTCTCCGGTTTATACGAATACAAATGACAAATACAGGCAAATGAAGCCTTCTATCTTAATTCTTTGAACTGTTATTTTTCTTTCCTGCTCTGTCCAACTCCACAATCAGCAATAGTTTTACAGTGCTTTGAAGGCTCGTCCTCGCTACTAAATTTTGTGCCTTTGCCACATTCAGTAACTGCTTGATATATGGTGTGCTTACTGTCTGATTATCAATAAAAATCCGTTCAATGCCTTTATTCAAGAGTTCCATATACTTCATATACCAACTTCTGCTTCTCTTGCAAATCGGCATATATCCTTAAAGACAATCATATCCCCCGGCTGTACTATGCTCTCTAATTTTTGCCATTGCTTACGCTCTGTAAAATTCTTTTCGCTTTTATCTTCCCTAAACTCTGACAGATATTCAATATCATTTTCTTTTGCATATCTTTGTAATGCACTTTCCTGACGGGTAAACTTCTGTAAATCTCTTTCCTCTGATGTACTTATCCTCATATAGCTATATATTATACATAATAATACAGTCTTTTTTGTCAAATAAATTATGGATATTTTAATTTTATATTATATTATTATTTAATTTATTTATCAATATAATTTGACTTTTTTTACAACAAAACAACAAGAAAAGATATTTTGACGGTTTATACATCACCTAAGGCCACTTGACAAAATTTAATAGGGAATTGTCACAAAAGAAAAAATATGGTAGAAGACCAAAGAGGAACAATCGTGTTGCAGGGTGGTAGCCTCCCTAAACTTGAAAAAGAGGGGAGGTGGTGCAGATGGATGCATACCAGATTTCTAAAAGCGGTGTGCTTCTCTCAGCAGATTTAGCCCTGTGCGTACATTCTGCGATATACTCCTGTTTTCGTGTATTGAGTTTTCCATAGACCATATTCCCTCGAATCTATCAAGGTTAACGAGCATCATCGAAAAGCAACAAAACGGCGGCTCTGAAAACCAAAGCCGCTTCATAGACGTGTGGAAATGTGTCTGCTTTACGACGGTTTTTTCTTTTGCCGTCGTAAAGCAGATCATTCGGTTTATTCTGTTCTCAATCGCTCAACAATGCTCTGCTTTTCTAAATTCTTGAAACACAGAAACGGGATCAGCACCGCAAAAGCCAGGAGGATAGGGGTACAAATCATCAGCGGCATCAGAGTAAAATGGAAAGTGCTGAACTCATTGGCTGTCATGGCATGAACACCGATCCCAACGGCCAGAGTGCTGACAATATAAGAAACGATCAGCGTAATCGCTGCATAATCCAGTCCCTCACAAATCAGCATCTTCCGCAGCTGGCGCTTGGTCATGCCCACGGACTGAATCATGGCAAACTC
>ERZ808040.1245-NODE-1245-length-17838-cov-3.637689_pt1 | contig 17838 bp, 12 predicted proteins | sample MGYA00380191_ERZ808040 | MGnify/ENA primary metagenome ERZ808040 (study PRJEB31490, sample SAMN06133395) | mouse gut metagenome | isolation source: J6 | host: mice | place: China: Chengdu | collected 2015-05 ...
ACTCATTCATAAATTTCATCGCCCATTCATCTACGCGTTCGGTCATGAGCAGAACTTCAATGCCTTTTTTCTTGAACAGTTCTAACTGCGGTGAATTCTTTGCAGCATTCAGGCTGTCTGCAGTCACATAATAGATGGCTTTCTGACCGTCTTTCATGCGTGCTTTATAGTCTGCCAATGAAGTGCTGACTTCATCATTGTTCGAGGTTGCATAACGCAGCAGTTTCAAAATACGTTCACGGTTGGCAAAATCTTCGCCTAGGCCTTCTTTCAAGACTGAAGCAAATTCCTGATGGAAAATCTTGAATTTTTCCTGATCTTTTTCATCTTCAGATTTGGCCAGATGATCCAGAATCGTCAGGATACGGCGGGCATTCCCGTCACGAATGGTTTTCACATCGCGGCTTTCTTGCAGCAACTCACGGCTGACGTTCAGTGGTAAATCCGCACTGTCTACCACGCCTTGTACAAAACGCAGGTAATTCGGAATCAGATTATCCGCATCATCCATAATAAAGACGCGTTTCACATACAGCTTGATACCAGCTTTGGATTCGCGGGTGAAAATGTCATGTGGGGCTTTGCTTGGAATATACAATAACTGGGTATATTCAGTACTGCCTTCCACCCGGTTATGCGCCCAAGCCAATGGCGCCGTGAAATCATGGCTTAAGTTTTTATAGAACTCGACATATTGTTCTTCAGTAATTTCAGACTTGCTCCGTGTCCAGAGTGCGCTGGCCGAGTTAATCGCTTCCCACTCATCAGTCTTGACATACTGGCCACCTTTCGGTGTTTCACCTTCAGCCGCTTCTTCCTCCTGCCAGACTTCTTTTTGCATCTGGATTGGCAGGCTGATGTGGTCTGAGTATTTATTAATAATTTGCTTAACCTTATGGCTTTGCAAATAGTCCAGCGCATCTTCACGCAGATGCAGAATAATATCGGTACCACGGCCTGCTTTTTGAATTTGCTCAACTTCAAATTCACCAGTGCCGCCACTAATCCAGCGTACACCTTCAGATGCATCTGCACCGGCACGACGTGATTCTACCGTGATTTTGTCTGCCACAATAAAACCGGAATAGAAACCGACCCCAAACTGGCCAATCAACTGGGCATCGGCCTTCTGGTCACCGGTCAGTTTAGACATAAAGTCTTTGGTGCCCGATTTGGCAATGGTGCCTAAATTATCAATGGCTTCCTGTTCGCTTAGACCAATTCCGTTATCTGAAATGGTAATGGTTTTATTCTCTGCATCAAGGCTGACACGAACGCGTAAATCCGGATCATTTTCATAAAATTCGGGATGATTGATCCCTTCAAAACGCAATTTGTCACAAGCATCCGAGGCATTCGAAATCAGTTCGCGCAGAAAAATTTCAGGGTTTGAATAAAGCGAATGGGTCACGAGATGTAGTAACTGAGCCACTTCAGCCTGGAAACTATGTTTTTGTGCGTTAGACTCGCTCATTAATCACTCCTTTTATTTTAAATACAGGTCAATACTGTTGCCTATATGAATGGAGTGAGTTCCTCAATTTTCAATAGTCAGTTGTATATTTTTTCACAAGATATTTTTGAGCACTTGATCTGGCAGGGTTTTAATCTTTGCCAGACCGACTGTCAGACTTAATAAGGCCCAAGCTTATAAATGCGCTGAAACTGCAAGTCCAGTTGCTGTTGCCGCATATTATAGACTTGGTTCAGGCAAGAGACCGATTCCAGACACTGGTCGCGAAACTGCAACCATTTGACCTGATCACGCTGAATCACTGAACGCGTGCCCATCGGAACCATACGCCGTAAGATATGATAGCTGGTACTCATTTTGACATCGGCATCATTAAGCAGACGATGTTCACAAATGGCTTTTTCGGTCACGGTTTCAGCTTTCTGACAATCAAAACTTGCGGCATAGGCAGGTGCGACCAACAGGCCGCAGAAGATCACTATACTCTTCATTAAAAATCTCATGCTGATCTTCCTTATTATTCAATTATTAAGTCGTATTCAATTAATATTTACTTTATTCGTTTTAATATATTTGAACATTGCCAATCTGCTCAATTTCAATAGGTTATAAATCGTTGTTATTTTGAAAAAAAAGCCTCATACAAGATGAGGCTTTTGGAAAATCAATCCAGAAAAATGCAAGCTTAGAATTTATAGCTATAGCCGACTGTATATACCCAAGGATTTACCTTTAATTCACCCAAGTCGACTTTTGTACCATCAGGCTTTGTCAAAGTAAGATCTGTTTCAACTTGAGCGTAGCGAACATCTGCAAATACACCCCAGTTTTTAGCATCGGCTGGCTGGAAGTTAAAACCAACCTGACCGGCTACACCATAAGCGACATCTGCATCAAGCTTATGACCTGGTAATGCAATTTCCTCATCCCAAGGAACTACAACAGTAGCGCCAACACCAATATACGGGGTAAAGCGAGTTGAATTTTTAAAATTATATTTAGCAGTAATCGTTGGTGGTAAGTGCTTAAACTCAGCTGTTTTCTCACCAAAAGCTTCAGTTGCAACATCATGCGTAAATGGCGTTGCTAAAAGAACTTCTACTGACAGAGGTGAATTTTCAAAAAAATACTCAACAGATGGAGTAAAACCAATTTCATTACTTACTTCTGCTTTTCCAGCAATATTCAATGTCCCGTTGTCGTCATTCTGTGGCGCCAAAACAGAACCACCAACTTTCACTTGCCATTGACCTGCCATCGCCGATGCAGAAAGACCCATTAATGCAATTAGAGCAACTTGTTTTAACATTTTAAAATACCCCACTGGAAGATTATTTATTAAGAATTTAAATATTAATTTAATGATAAACGTGGAGGGATTTAACATGCAATAGAGATTATAAAACTAAATTATAAATATTATTTAAGTTATTGTTTTTATATATTATTTATTTTAAATATACTAAATTGGTTGGTTTTAATACCAACCAATCTAATCAGATTTAAATAAGGTTATTTAAAGAAATAAACTCATTTTTATATTTAAAACCATTAAAACATGTATTTTAAATATATATTATAAAGCCATTTAAAATACCCCTTGAGTGAATTTAATATTCACTCAAGTCCGTATAATTAAATTACAGCACCATCGCCGCGATCCAGCCAAAAATCATCAGCGGGATATTAAAATGAATGAAGGTTGGAACCACACTATCCTTCATATGGTCATGCTGACCATCGATATTCAGACCGGATGTTGGGCCTAGAGTTGAATCTGACGCTGGAGAGCCGGCATCGCCTAAAGCCGCCGCAGTCCCGATAATGGCAATGGTCGCAGCCGGGCTGAAACCAAACTGGATACACAGCGGAACATAAATAATCGCCAGAATGGGAATAGTCGAGAAAGACGAACCAATGCCCAATGTGATCAGCAAACCAATCAACAGCATCAGAAATGCGGCCAGTGCCTGACTATTACCAATCCAGTTTACTGATGCTTCAACCAAGGTTGGTACCTGATTAGTCGCTTCAATCACCGCGGCAAAGCCTTGTGCCGCAATCATGATAAAGCCAACTAGCGCCATCATGCGCATACCGGTAATGATCACATCATCCGCTTCTTTCCATTTAAAGATCCCGGCACAACTCAGGATTGCGACACCGACCAGACCGGCCAGAATCATCGAGTCTGAATAAAGCTGTACCGCCAATGTGGCAATAACTGCAAGGCCGGCCATCCAGATGGTAAATTTGGCAATCTGCGGTTTAACCTGCTCAGCCACACCCAATTCAGCGGAAATACTTTGCTGTTCCTGGACATGAATATCTTGATATTGACGTGGTTTGCGATAGCTAATAAAGATCGCCACCAATAAGCCCACAAACATACCGAATACTGGAATTGCCATCGCAGATGGAATCTGGTCATAGCTAATTTCAAATCCATATGGCTTACCAAAAGTATTGATGTTATGTCCGAGAATATCATTCAGGAAGATGGCACCAAAACCGACTGGAATCAGCATATAGGTTCCCACCAGACCAAATGTCAGCAAACAGGCAATCAAACGACGGTCGAGCTTTAAATGGTTAAATACAGTCAATAATGGTGGAATCAGGACTGGAATAAAGGCGATATGTACCGGAATCACGTTCTGGGAAAATACCGCAGCAATGGCTACTGTAAAAAAGATCAGATATTTCACCCGGTTTTGTGCTTTAAAATCAGCCTCACCTTTTAAGGTGTTGATCATTTTATACGCCAACAAATCCGGCAAACCTGAACGTGCCAACGCCAAAGCAAATGCACCTAAAATACCGTAAGCCAAGGCAATTTTGGCACCGCCGCCCAAGCCATTGTTAAACGCGTCCAAGGTTCCCTGAAGGCCAAGACCTGCCAGTAAACCACCCGTAACAGCACCAATGACCAGGGCAAAAACCACAGGTACACGTGCCAATGAGAGTCCGAACATGACTCCAATAGCAGCAAGAATTGCGAACATAATGAATCGGAATAGAGAGAAAGCGGCTATTTTATCAGAAAATTCGGATAAAAATTCCGCCACTTTTCCTTTCAGCAGTCATGTTCAGTGCTGAGGCTGATTAAACGACTTCAGCAGATTGACGCTGAATGAAGTGATCAATTAATTGAGCCACTTGTTCTGGCTGGCTCAGAATTGCCCAGTGATTGGCGTCCAGTTCCACTTTAGAGAAATTATCGACCCATTTTGCCATCTCATCGACCAGATCAGGCCCGACAAACTGGTCATATTTCAGCACAATCGCTTGTACCGGACAGATGGCAAAGCGCTGCCGTGGTCGAGCCAAACGCGGTAAAAAATTGGCCCGATACAGGTTTACCCCATACTTGCCATCTTTGACGATTTTCGGGTTCAGCGGCAGATCGTCCCGTCTTTCTAATTGCCGGACAATCTTGGCCCAGCGCTGCGGATTAAAAAAATTCCAGGCCAAGGGGGCTAGTAAAGGCAACTGAAATACCGCGATATACCAGGACTTGCTCATTTGCTTTAAAAATTTTGCTTTGTCTTGATTGAACTGCTCGCGCATCCAGAAAGCAGCATGATCCAGACAAGGGCCAGACAGCGTGCTATAAGACAGAATTCGGCCTTTGAATCTTAAATCTGTGACAGATTCCCAAGACTGAATTGAACCCCAGTCATGCGCTGCCAGATGAAAACCACGATTTGGCAATACCTTGCTCACCACCTCTTCCAGATCCTGACTTAAGCGTGCCAGGCGGTAATCCGAGATTTTTTGAGGAATACTGGACTCACCTGCGCCGCGCACATCGTAGCTCACAACAAAATAATCCTGACTCAAATAAGCAATGACTGGCTCCCAAACCGCTTGATGATCGGGGTAGCCATGAACCAGTACCAATGCCGGCCGTGTGGGCTGTCCGTAAGTTTTAACGCAAAGACGCTGCTGATCCGTGGTATCGACCCATTGCATTTCCATGTTTTGATCCTGTTGTTGTTATTGACCGCATAGTTTATAAATCGGAATAATTTATCAATGCCAGCGCATTTTTGTTGCTCTAGTATGCATAACTACACAAGAAAAAAGAATGTCAGCATGAGCCTATTCCAGAAAATTCAAAAACTGCCTTTGGTTTCAAAATTTATTCTGAACCGCTATGCCCCCTATCGTGGTGCAGGCATCGAAATTGATAAAATTGATTTTAATCATTATCACATTCGGGTCAAAATGCCACTGACCCGTAAAAACCAGAATATTGTCGGCGTCCATTTTGGTGGCAGCTTATATTCAATGGTCGATCCATTTTATATGCTCTTACTGATGCATCATTTAGGGCCGAAATATATCGTCTGGGATAAGGGCGCGAGTATCCAGTTTTTAGCACCGGGTCGCGGCACCGTCTTTGCTGATGTGCGCATCTCTGCTGAAGAAGTCAGTACTATTATTGACCTGGCTGCTGACTATGCACCGGTATATCGCCATTACCAGCTCAATATCTATGATGAGGCTGGCGTTCGAATTGCCGAAGTACAAAAAACGGTTTATATCCGGCGCAAACAAAGCAAAGGAAAAATTCAAAAAACTGGATAAGGTAAAAGCGCCACATGGGCGCTTTTAGATCTGAATCGATTTAAAGTCAGTGCAGACTTAACGACGGCGGTTATCCTGTTCGATCGCAGCACCTGCGCCACCACCGATTGCACCACCAATCGCAGCACCAGCATTCCCACCGAATATGCTTTTACCTACAGCTGAGCCTACAGCACCGCCGACACCACTATAGGTTGCATTACGGTTTGAGCCACCTTGGGACTTACTTCCTACGGCTGCGCCTGCACCACCACCGACTGCAGAACCAAGACCACCCCCGACACTATTACCCACACCACCACCGACTGCACCACCTAAAGCGGCAGCACCGATACGCTGCTCATTGGCAGACATACTTTCACAACCTGCCAGCATAAAGGTGGAGAGAGTTGCAACTGCCATCACACCCATTAATTTTTTCATGACTTTGGCCTTCCTTTTCATACTTTAATTTAGCTTATCTTCATTTTATAAAACTAAAACATGGAGCGTGTTACTTCTCTCGGTATTCCTGCTGAGTTTTGTAAGTATCAATGGATTATTCCGCTGTTTAGCCTTTAATTAGCTTTTAATTTTTATGTATTTAAGACAAAAAAGACGCCCGAAGGCGTCTCTTTTTTAGCTTTAACTTGAATTAGAATTCTTCGTTAAATGCTTGACTTAAAGCTTGATCAACATCAGAGAAGTCATTGTGCAGTTCAAATTCTGCAGCTTCTGCTTCTTGACGACGACGCTCGAGATGGTAAGCCAAACCTGTACCCGCTGGGATCAGACGACCTACAACCACGTTTTCTTTCAGACCGCGTAAGTCATCTTCTTTACCTGTTACAGCCGCTTCAGTTAACACACGTGTGGTTTCCTGGAACGATGCAGCAGAGATGAACGAGTCAGTCGAAAGCGACGCTTTGGTAATACCCATCAACAGACGTTCAAACTTCGCAGGGAACTTGTTTTGTGCAAGAACTGCTTGGTTTTCTTGTACAACACGGATGTAATCCACTTGTTCGCCTTTGATGAAGCTGGTATCGCCACCATCAGTGATATCCACTTTACGCAGCATTTGACGTACGATGACTTCAATGTGCTTGTCGTTGATTTTTACACCTTGCAGACGGTATACGTCCTGAACTTCGTTCACGATGTAGTTGGTCAACGCCACTTCACCTTTCAGACGTAAAATGTCATGCGGGTTCTGTGGGCCGTCAGAAATGGTTTCACCACGGTTCACATGTTCGCCTTCGAACACGTTAATGGTACGCCATTTCGGAATCAGCTCTTCGTAAATCTCAGAGCCATCATCCGGTGTAATCACCAGACGGTTCTTACCTTTGGTTTCTTTACCGAAGCTCACAACACCCGATACTTCTGCAAGGATTGCATGCTCTTTCGGCTTACGTGCTTCGAACAAGTCAGCTACACGCGGTAGACCACCGGTAATATCACGGGTACGTGAAGATTCTTGTGGTACACGACCAATAACGTCACCGACACCAATCGTTTCGCCATCACGGACAGAAAGAATGGTGTTTTGTGGCAAGAAGTAGAACTGTTCAGTGCCTTCAACTGTGTCTAACACTACAGCAGGACGCAAATCTTTACCTGACGCAGGACGTGAAGTCACTGGCAAGATTTCGATGGTTGACATACCTGTTGCATCATCAGTTTTCGAAGTCACGGTCACGCCATCAGCGATCTGGCTGAAACGCACTTTACCTGCAACTTCTGTTACCAATGGATGTGTATGCGGATCCCAAGTCGCCACGATACCGCCTGCTTCTACAGCTTCGCCATCTTTTAGCAAGATAGACGCACCGTAAGGCAGTTTATAACGCTCACGCTCACGACCTAAATCATCCGCAATACCGATTTCACCTGAACGTGAAGTCGATACCAAGTGACCTTTGGCATGTTGTACTGTTTTCACGTTGTGGAAACGCACTGTACCCTGGTTACGAACTTGTACGCTGTTTGCAGCAGACGTTCGGCTTGCAGCACCACCCACGTGGAAGGTACGCATAGTTAACTGTGTACCTGGTTCACCAATCGATTGAGCTGCCATGACACCAACAGACTCACCCGGGTTCACCTGATGACCACGCGCCAAGTCACGGCCGTAACATTTCGCACATACACCGAAAGTAGACGCACAGTTTACAACCGAACGTACTTTAATTTCGTCGACACCTTGGCTTTCGATAAACGTCGCCAGTTTCTCGTCAATTAAAGTATTACGTGGAAGCAGAACTTCGTCTGTACCGACACGTTTCACATCTTCAGCAACCACACGACCCAATACTCGTGCACCCAAGTTCTCGATGACATCGCCACCTTGAATGAATGGTGTCATTACTAGACCGTCGAAGGTGCCACAATCTGGCTCGGTAATCACCAAGTCTTGCGCAACGTCTACCAGACGACGCGTCAAGTAACCAGAGTTCGCAGTTTTCAGTGCTGTATCGGCCAAACCTTTACGCGCACCGTGTGTCGAGATGAAGTACTGGAGTACAGTCAAACCTTCACGGAAGTTCGCTTTAATTGGGGTCTCAATGATCGAGCCATCCGGCTTCGCCATCAAACCACGCATACCCGCCAACTGACGAATCTGAGCTGCCGAACCACGGGCACCCGAGTCAGACATCATGTAGATCGAGTTGAATGATTTTTGCTTCTCGTCTTCACCCTGTTTGTTTTTAACAGTCGTGAAAGACAAGTTGTCCATCATCGCTTTAGCAACCTGGTCATTGGTACGCGCCCAAATATCGACCACTTTGTTATAACGTTCGCCGGCAGTTACGAAACCTTGTTCGAACTGTTGTTCGATTTCACGAACTTCAGCTTCCGCTTTACCAATAATGACTTGTTTTTGCGGTGGAATAACCATGTCTTCCATACCGACAGATACACCTGAACGCGTCGCCTGACGGAAGCCTAGGTACATCAATTGGTCAGCGAAGATAACAGTATCTTTCAGACCCAATTTACGGTAGCAAGAGTTAATTAACTTAGAGATGTTTTTCTTGGTCATCTCAACGTTAATTTGCTGGAAATCCATACCTTCAGGCACAACTTCCCAAAGTAGGCAGCGACCAGGTGTGGTATCTACAATAATGGTTTGATGTTCACGGTTGCCATCTTCATCGATGACAGTCTGGTGTACACGTGCTTTAACGCGAGCGTGTAGATCAACCTGACCTGTTGCCAGTGCACGGTTTACTTCGTGAGTATCCGCGAACACCATGCCCTCACCTTTGGCATTAATTGCATCACGCGTGATGTAATACAAGCCCAAGACAACGTCCTGAGACGGCACGATGATTGGCTCACCGTTCGCTGGAGACAAGATGTTGTTGGTCGACATCATTAACGCACGCGCTTCTAACTGCGCTTCAAGTGTTAATGGTACGTGTACCGCCATTTGGTCACCATCGAAGTCGGCGTTAAACGCAGCACACACGAGCGGGTGTAGACGGATCGCCTTACCTTCAATCAGGATCGGTTCAAATGCTTGAAGACCTAGACGGTGAAGTGTTGGCGCACGGTTCAACATCACTGGATGTTGACGGATCACGTGAGCAAGAACGTCCCAAACTTCTGGCGTCTCGCGCTCAACCATTTTCTTCGCAGCTTTAATGGTGGTTGCTTGACCAGATGCTTGTAGTTTCGCGAAAATGAATGGCTTGAACAGTTCAAGTGCCATTTTCTTCGGAAGACCACATTGGTGCAAACGCAGGTTTGGACCAACGGTAATGACCGAACGACCTGAGTAATCGACACGTTTACCCAATAAGTTCTGACGGAAACGACCTTGCTTACCTTTGATCATATCTGCCAAAGATTTAAGCGGACGCTTGTTTGAACCGGTAATTGCACGACCACGACGACCGTTGTCTAACAATGCATCGACAGACTCTTGCAACATACGTTTTTCGTTACGTACGATGATGTCTGGCGCTGCAAGGTCAAGAAGACGCTTCAAACGGTTGTTACGGTTAATCACACGACGGTAAAGATCGTTCAAGTCAGAAGTCGCGAAACGACCACCTTCAAGTGGTCCCAACGGACGAAGGTCTGGTGGCAGAACTGGAAGTACAGTCAACACCATCCATTCTGGCTTGTTGTTCGAATCGTTGAATGCTTCCATCAACTTCAAACGCTTAGAGGCTTTTTTCAGCTTGGTTTCCGAAGTTGTCACAGGAATTTCTTCACGAAGACGCGCAATTTCAGCTTCAAGATCGATGTCTTTGAACAAGTCTTGAACCGCTTCAGCACCCATTTTCGCTGTGAATTCATCACCGTGTTCTTCCAACGCATTGAAGTATTCTTCATCGTTCAGAAGCTGGTATTTCTCAAATGGTGTCATACCAGGATCGGTAACCACATAAGATTCGAAATACAATACGCGTTCGATATCACGTAGCGTCATGTCTAATAATAGACCGATACGGCTCGGCAATGATTTCAAGAACCAGATGTGTGCAACTGGAGAAGCTAGCTCGATGTGACCCATACGTTCACGACGAACTTTCGCAGTTGTTACTTCAACGCCACATTTTTCACAAATGACGCCTTTGTATTTCATACGCTTGTATTTACCACACAAGCATTCGTAATCTTTTACTGGACCAAAGATTTTGGCACAGAATAAACCATCACGTTCAGGTTTGAACGTACGATAGTTAATGGTTTCTGGCTTTTTAACTTCACCGTGAGACCATGACTTAATCATTTCTGGTGACGCAAGACCAATACGGATGCGGTCAAACTCTACAGGAGCATGACCGTCTGAATCCGTCTTTTTGCGCATGATATCGAGCAAGTCTTTCAATTTTTTTCTCCGTGTGTCGAGGAGATTTTCACTTCTCGACTGGGTCACAAATATTGTTTTTTAACTGAAACTGGGAATCCCAAGAATCCCCCTAAATCCCCCTTTAAAAAAGGGGGACTTCTCCCCTCTTTATCAAAGAGGTGAGAAGCACTGCTTCGCAAGGGAGATTAAATGGAACTAATTAGTCACCATTTTTCAGTTCAATGTTGATACCTAAAGAACGGATCTCTTTGGTCAATACGTTGAACGATTCAGGCATACCCGGGTCCATATAATGGTTACCATCTACAATATTCTTGTAGATACGGGTACGACCTTCAACGTCATCCGATTTCACAGTCAGCATTTCTTGTAGCGTATATGCTGCACCGTAAGCTTCTAGTGCCCAGACTTCCATCTCACCGAAACGCTGACCACCGAATTGTGCTTTACCACCCAGCGGCTGTTGCGTGACTAGAGAATAAGAACCAGTTGAACGCGCATGCATCTTGTCATCAACCAAGTGGTTCAGTTTCAGCATGTACATATAACCTACAGTTACTGGACGGTCGAAACGCTCACCAGTACGACCATCATATAATACTGTCTGACCAGTACTTGATAGACCTGCAAGTTGTAACAATTCTTTGATCTGACCTTCTTCAGCACCATCGAATACAGGTGTTGCCAAAGGCACACCAGCACGCAAGTTACCAGAAAGTTTCAAGATTTCTTCATCAGTCAAGCTGTCAAGATCTTCTTGCTCGCCACCAACTTTGTTATAAATCTTGTCCAGGAAATCACGAAGCTCAAGTACAGTACGCTGTTCTTTCATCATCTTGTCGATTTGATCGCCAAGACCTTTGGCAGCCATACCCAAGTGAGTTTCAAGAATCTGACCCACGTTCATACGCGATGGTACGCCCAGCGGGTTCAGTACGATATCAACAGGTACACCGTTGGCATCGTGTGGCATGTCTTCTACCGGCAAGATGTTTGATACCACACCCTTGTTACCGTGACGACCGGCCATCTTATCACCCGGCTGGATGCGACGTTTTACCGCAAGATAAACTTTAACTACTTTCAATACGCCAGTGGTCAGCTCATCGCCTGTAGAAAGTTTGCGTTTTTTCTCAGCAAATTTCTCGTCAATTTCGAAGCTCTTCTCTTTCAAGAACACTTGAATTTGCGTTAGACGTTCAGCGATTGCTTCATCAACCGGTTGAATTTCAAGAAGATCAACAAGCTCTAAACCAGACAACACGTCTTCAGACAGTTTGTCGCCACGTTTAGTGGTACCGCCACCATTCGACTCTTGACCGTTCAACAAACGAATTACACGTTCACGTGCTGCTTCTTCAAAGATCTTGAACTCTTCTTTCAAGTCTTTACGGTAAGCATCAAGCTGAGCTTTTTCAATTGCTTGAGCACGTTCGTCTTTTTCAAGACCATCACGTGTAAACACTTGAACATCAATCACAGTACCTTTGGTACCAGATGGAACGCGTAAAGATGAATCTTTAACGTCAGCTGCTTTTTCACCGAAGATTGCACGAAGCAATTTTTCTTCCGGCGTTAGCTGCGTTTCACCTTTAGGCGTCACTTTACCAACAAGAATATCACCTGCTGTTACTTCAGCACCGATGTAAACAATACCTGATTCATCAAGTTTAGAAAGCGCTGCTTCACCCACATTCGGGATATCGGCCGTGATTTCTTCAGCACCAAGCTTAGTATCACGTGCGACACATGACAATTCCTGGATATGAATGGAGGTTAAACGGTCTTCTTGAAGTACACGCTCTGAAAGTAAGATCGAGTCTTCGTAGTTGTAACCGTTCCAGGTCATGAATGCGACGCGCATGTTTTGACCAAGCGCTAGCTCACCGCCATCAGTCGATGGACCATCAGCTAATACGTCACCACGACCCACTTTATCACCCAGGTTCACCAGAACTTTCTGGTTGATACAGGTGTTTTGGTTTGAACGGGTGTATTTGATCAGGTTATAGATATCTACACCTGCCTCACCTGCGATCATCTCTTCTTCGTTCACACGAATCACGACACGAGATGCATCAACAAACTCAATACGACCACCACGCTGAGCGATCACACATACACCAGAGTCATGTGCTACGTTCGCTTCCATACCCGTACCTACGAGTGGTTTGTCAGCGATTAACGTAGGAACAGCCTGACGTTGCATGTTTGAACCCATCAATGCACGGTTGGCATCATCGTGTTCAAGGAACGGAATCAGTGACGCAGCCACAGATACAACCTGCTGAGCAGATACATCCATATGCGTTACTTTTTCCGGCGGCATGCGTACGAAGTCACCTTGGTGACGTACAGATACAACTTCTTCTAATAAATTACCATCAGCATCTACTGCAGAATCGGCCTGTGCAATCACAGTACCCACTTCTTCAATCGCAGACAGGTATTCAATGTCCATGGTTACACGGCCATCAACTACTTTACGGTAAGGCGTTTCCAAGAAACCGAAGTTGTTCGCTTTAGCATATACAGAAAGCGAGTTGATCAAACCAATGTTTGGACCTTCCGGCGTTTCAATTGGACATACACGACCGTAATGCGTTTGATGTACGTCACGTACTTCAAAGCCCGCACGTTCACGCGTCAAACCACCGGGACCAAGTGCTGATACACGACGCTTGTGCGTGATTTCAGACAACGGGTTGTTTTGATCCATGAACTGAGACAACTGGCTTGAACCAAAGAATTCTTTGATTGCAGCAGCAACAGGCTTCGCATTGATTAGATCTTGCGGAGACAGGTTATCTGTTTCAGCTTGAGATAAACGTTCTTTAACAGCACGTTCTACACGAACCAGACCGACACGGAATTGGTTCTCTGTCATTTCGCCCACAGAACGAACACGACGGTTACCCAAGTGATCGATATCGTCGACTTCACCTTTACCGTTACGGATTTCAACTAATGTTTTCAATACATCAGTGATATCTTCGTTCGAGAGAATACCTTCAACTTCACGCGACTTCTGGTCTGTACCCACTTCATAAGGACGACCCAAACGACGGTTGAACTTCATACGACCGACTGGAGACAAGTCATAACGCTCAGAAGAGAAGAACAGGTTATTGAACAGGTTCTCAGCTGCTTCTTTGGTTGGTGGCTCGCCCGGACGCATGACTTTGTAGATTTCGACCAATGCTTCTTCACGAGTGGTCGTAGTATCTGCACGTAGAGAATCTGCAACGAATGAACCACGGTCGATATCATTGGTGAACAGAACATTAAACTGCTTCACGCCGCCTTCTGCAATTTTCACCATGACTTCATGGCTCAATACGGTATTTGCAGCAATCACGTCGCCATCTTTTAATGCGATGTCTTCAGCCGTGATACGCTCATACAAATACTCATCAGGCACTGCAAGTTTTTCAAGACCTGAAGCTTCCATCTGACGTACATGACGCGCGTTAATACGTTTACCTTGTTCAACGATGGCCTTGCCATCTTTATCTAAGATGTCAAATTGTGCCATTTCGCCGCGCAGACGTTCCGGCACCAAGTCAATTTGATAGCTACCCATGTCAAGATATACAGGGACTTTCTCGTAGAACATGTTGAGAATGTTTTCGTTGCTATAACCCAGCGCACGCAGCACCACAGTCGCAAGTAATTTACGACGACGGTCAATACGTACATAGACCAGGTCTTTGGCATCGAATTCAAAATCTAACCATGAACCACGGTAAGGAATGATACGCGCTGAATAAAGGACTTTACCACTTGAGTGAGTCTTACCTTTATCGTGGTCAAAGAATACGCCTGGTGAACGGTGTAATTGAGATACGATTACACGCTCGGTACCATTAATTACAAAGGTACCGTTATCCGTCATCAATGGCATTTCGCCCATATAGACTTCTTGTTCACGTACGTCTTTAATTGACTTCGTTTCACGATCTTTCAGGATCAAACGAATTTTTACACGCATTGGTGCTGCATAAGTTGAGCCACGAAGAATACATTCGCGTACATCAAACTCAGGCTTACCAAGACTATACTCAACAAATTCTAAAGCAGCATTGCCAGAATAACTTTCTATAGGAAAAACTGAACGAAATGCGGCTTGGAGACCGATATCTTCGCGGTTTTTTGGTGATTTGCCATCTTGTAAGAACGTTCTGTACGAGTCGACTTGAATCGCGAGCAGGTACGGAGCATCCATAACGCTAGGCAATTTACCAAAATTCTTACGGATCCGTTTCTTTTCGGTATATGAGTATGCCATCTGGAGTCCTCGGAAAGTGTAAACCAAGCCCGCCTGCAGAACGGGCTCAGAAGGAATTACGCTGGCCGATATGGCCACCACTCTTTACAAATGCTGCAATTTTTAGTGGTATTAAAACGCTTATCAATATTTTTTTACTGAAAAATATTGGTAAACGTTTGTTCATTATGTTTATTTTTAATTTGTATGATTTTTATATCATGCAAACAAAAATCGAGCCGATTATTGTAACGCAAAAAGGCTGATGACCCAAGAGCCATCAGCCAATTTTTGGAGCTGATTATAAAAAAACCGGCTCCCTTAAGCTATTACTTAAGAGTAACTGTAGCACCAGCTTCTTCAAGTTTCTTCTTAAGTTCTTCGCCTTCTTCTTTAGAAACGCCTTCTTTAAGAACTGTAGGAGCGCTTTCAACCATGTCTTTAGCTTCTTTCAAGCCAAGGCCAGTTGCTTCACGAACTGCTTTAATTACAGCAACTTTGTTTGCGCCAAAAGAAGTCAATTCAACATTGAATTCAGATTGCTCTTCAGCAGCAGCAGCAGCAGGACCAGCAGCAACAGCTACAGCAGCAGCAGAAACGTTGAATTTCTCTTCGAAAGCAGAAATAAGTTCAACAAGTTCAAGAACAGTTTTTTCAGCAACTGCGTTTAGGATTTCTTCGTTTGTTAAAGCCATGAGATTAACTCCAAATGGGTATTGAATGATGTGTGTGTAAGTTTGAGCTTAAGCAGCTTCTGACTCGTTTTTCTCTTGAAGCGCTGTAAGTAAGCGGCCCAATTTCGAAATAGGAGCTTGAAGAACGTTTGCAAGCATAGTAAGCGCTTTTTCTTGGTTCGGAAGATTCGCGATAACGCTAACTTCTTCGCCTTGATAAAGTTTGCCATCAAATGCAGCAGCTTTAAGTTCAAATGCTTTATTAGTTTTAGCGAATTCTTCGAACAAACGTGCAGCAGCACCCATGTCGTCTTCAGAAGTCGAGAAAGCTAAGATTGTTGGGCCAACAAGGTTGTCGTTCAAGATATTGAATTGAGTATCTTGAAGAGCGCGTTTAGCCAAAGTGTTACGCACGATACGTGTGTGAACACCTAGTTTACGAGCTTCAACGCGAAGAGCAGTTAATTGCTCAACAGTTAAACCTTGATAGTCAGCAACAACAGCGGCAAATGCAGTAGAAGCAACTTCAGTTACTTCAGCTACGATCTGTTTTTTGCCTTCGATAAGAAGAGCCATTGTAAAACCTCCTAACGGTGATTTATGTACTTACGCGAAGTACACTCCCAATTCGTTAATCCATCACTGGACTAACACGCGGAGGATGAACAAATCACACCACCGCGTCTACGCAGGCTGGACGATTAAGAGCGAAGCATAAAACTCCCCTCGCCCGCGGTCTTTGACGCTGATAAATTTTCATTTATCAATTCAAAGTTTGCCTAAGTTTGCAAAATACGACGGAGCGTTTATTGCGTAAGTTTTAAAGCAGTGCTTTAAAACTTACTCAGGGCTTTAAAATTCTGTATAAGTCGAGACTTATTTAGAAACGTTTGCTACATCAACGATCAAACCAGGACCCATAGTTGAGCTCAAAGTGATCTTTTGAATGTATACGCCTTTAGAAGTCGCAGGTTTCAAACGTTTCAAGTCAGCAACAAGTGCTTCAACGTTTGAACGAACAGCTTCAGCAGTGAAACCTACTTGACCGATCGCAGCGTGGATAATACCCGCTTTGTCTACGCGGTAACGTGCTTGACCAGCTTTTGCATTTTTAACTGCAGTTGCTACGTCAGGAGTTACCGTACCCACTTTAGGGTTTGGCATTAAGCCACGTGGACCAAGGATCGTACCAAGTTTACCTACAACGCGCATTGCATCTGGAGCAGCAATTACAACGTCAAAGTCAAGGTTACCCGCTTGGATGCTTTCAGCAAGATCATCGAAACCAACAACGTCTGCGCCTTCAGCTTTAGCAGCTTCAGCAGCAGCGCCTTGAGCGAATACAGCTACACGTACAGTTTTACCCGTACCTGCAGGAAGTGTAGTCGCGCCACGAACAACTTGGTCAGATTTACGAGGATCAACACCTAGGTTTACCGCGATATCCAAAGATTCTTTGAATTTAGGAGCTGGAAGGCTCTCTAAAACTGCAACAGCTTCTTCTAGCGTGTAAACTTTGTGCGCTTCTACAGCAGCTACGATCGCTTTTTGACGTTTAGTTAATTTAGCCATGTCTTAAAGCTCCACTTCCAAGCCCATAGAACGCGCAGAACCAGCAATGGTACGTACACGTGCGTCTAAATCAGCACCAGTCAAATCTGGTTCTTTAGTAGTCGCGATTTCTTCGATTTGAGCACGAGTCAACTTACCAACTTTAGTTTTGTTAGGTACAGCTGAACCCTTCTGGATACCAGCAGCTTTCTTAAGAAGAACAGCAGCAGGTGGAGTTTTCATGATGAATGTGAACGACTTGTCGTTGTACACAGTGATCACGACTGGAATTGGTAGACCAGCTTCAACTTTTTGTGTCGCAGCATTGAATTCTTTACAGAATGCCATGATGTTCACACCACGTTGACCTAGTGCAGGACCAATCGGTGGAGATGGATTCGCTTTACAAGCTGGAACTTGCAGCTTGATATAGCCGTCAATATTCTTAGCCATTTCAAATTAACTCTCGGTG
>ERZ808040.1246-NODE-1246-length-17830-cov-3.938602_pt1 | contig 17830 bp, 17 predicted proteins | sample MGYA00380191_ERZ808040 | MGnify/ENA primary metagenome ERZ808040 (study PRJEB31490, sample SAMN06133395) | mouse gut metagenome | isolation source: J6 | host: mice | place: China: Chengdu | collected 2015-05 ...
TGTGAAAGAGATTCGTCCTGCCACACATGTACGCCCGCCCTTTAAGGAAGCATTAAAACAATTATACGAAACAGAAAAAAGTTGAGTGCAGTACTTGCACTCAACTTTTCTTATGACTTTTTACGACGATTCTTTTTAGATTCTCTTTCAAGTCTTTCAAAATGCTTCAGCTCAGAAGGCTTCAACGGTAACGCTTCTTTTTTAAGTAATTTAGACATCGAAATCATTAACAATACAAGCAATATTGTAAATGGCAACGATGACACAAGCGAAGCTGACTCTAATGCGCTAAGTCCTCCAGCGTATAATAACACAACTGAAATAGCAGACATGAGTACACCCCAAATCATTTTGACCGCTAATGGTGGGAAAAGACTTCCTTTTGTAGTCATACTTGCTAGAATATATGTCGCAGAGTCTGCTGATGTAATTAAGAACGTAGCGATTAAAATAATAGCCATCACAGACCAAAGCATACCAAGTGGCATCGTTTCAAATGTTGCAAATATCGCAGTCGTAACGTCTTGATCAACCGCACCTGCAATATCGGTTCCATTATGCATATCGCTAAACAATGCAGTTCCACCTAAAGTCGCCACCCACATACAAGCAAAAATTGGTGGCACAATCATAACACCTGCGATAAATTCACGTATTGTACGACCTTTTGATACACGAGCAACGAATGCACCAACGAATGGCGACCAAGATATTGTCCATGCCCAATAGAATATTGTCCAATCAAGCACCCATTCACCACCATCATATGGTTGCAATCTCAAACTATATTGTACAAAATTTGTAATATAATCTGCTAAACCTAACGTGAATGTTTCTAAAATAAAAACTTTCGGTCCAATTGCAAATACAAGTATTAACATAATAATGGCTAAAGCTAAGTTAAAATTCCCTAAAAAACGAATTCCTTTATTCAATCCTGTAGTCGCAGACGTCATATAAGCGATGAACACGAATACAGCGATTGCTAATTGAATTAAAATCGTATTCGGTATGTCAAATACATATTCTAATCCTCCACCCATTTGTAAAATACCCATGCCTAATGAAGTGGCGATCCCCATTACAGTTGCAATGACTGCAATAGAGTCGATAATATTTTTTGTCGATCGTTTATTCCCAGCAATCGGTTCTAATGCTGTTGAAATTAGTCCATCTTTTTTCTTTCTAAACTGTAAAAATCCAATCACTAAACCAACGAGCGCAAATATCGCCCATTGAGAAATTCCCCAGTGGAAGAACGAATACCCCATTGCAACCCTTGCGGTCTCTGGTGTAAGTGGTTCTAATCCATCTTCAGCTGGTGTGAAATAATGACTCATCGGTTCTGCTACACCCCAGAACACAAGCCCTACCCCGAAACCTGCTGAAAATAACATACCGATCCAAGTAAAAAATGGATAATCGGGTCTTTCTTTGTCTCCACCAATCCGTATCGAGCCGTATTTACTGAATGCTAATACAGTTAAAAATACAATTAAGCTAAAGACTGTTAATAAGTAAAACCAACCAAAATTTGTTGACATAAAGCCGTATAATGTGTCTGCGACTTTACCAAATGTGGTGGGATTGGTAGCTCCTAACATTACTAAAATTAAAATAATTGCTGCCGATACAGAAAACACCGGGTTTTTCCAAAACTGTCTGTTCAAAACAAATCTACCCCTATTAAGTTGATAATTCATACATACCCAATGAAAGCATCTTTAAACATATTTTGCATAGTTAATTCATTTTTTATATTTATTCATACAAAAAAAGACTCCCTATTAATAGAAAGTCTTATATTTTTAAGTAGTTTTCTTTTTTCTATACATTAAATATCCAATTAATACAGCAAGAACAATGCACGTCGCAAATAAATATACAGCTTTATAACTGTACGTTACAGCAATCATCCCTAATATGTATGAACCAAGTGCAATTCCACCATCAAAAAAGGTAAAAAATGTTGCTGTAGCGTAACCGCTTCGTTTTGGGCTCGTCGATTGTACTGCAATTGTTTGTAAACTCGGGACAATCGCTCCATACCCTAATCCTATTAAGCCACCAGCTATTAAAAAGCTTATCGGACCCGTTATATAGCCAAGTAATGCAAGACCAAGCATAAATGCTATAAAACCAGGAATGACAACATAATGAGCACCTTTTTCATCATATAACTTTCCTGTAAATGGGCTCGTGGCAAGTATCACAATTGCAAACACAATAAAAAATAGACTTGCATAAGCTAGCACATCTTTTTCTTGTGCATATAACGATAAATATGATAATACACTTGCATAAGAAACGGAAACAAAAAACCCAATCATCGCTGCAGGCATTGCTCCTTTTTCAAATAGATCACTTAATTTAATCGATAATGACTTTTCAATCGAATCTTCTTTTGAATCTTTAGGTGCGGTCATTGCAAATAAACTTCCAACAAGTACTAATAGACTTAATATGATAAATAAAGCTTCAAATGATAGAGTTTGTACAATGGATAGTGCAATGAGTGGACCTAATACGACAGCCAAATTCGTCGACATATTGAAATATCCTAAACCTGCTCCACGTCTCGTAGGCGGAATAATGTCCGCAACAATCGCTACAGTTGCCGTAGTAATAATACTGAACCAAATTCCTTGGATAAATCGCAATCCTAATAAAAGAGGGAAAGACGCAACAATATAATAAAGAATTGTACAAATTACATAAAAAACCAAACTGATCCAAAGCATTTTTCGCTTACCGACAACATCTAAAATTTTACCGGTAAATGGTCGTACAAAGATCGCAGATAATAAAAACATACTCATTAACAAACCAGCATCTTCGTCTGTTCTTCCTAAAACACCTACTGCATATAATGGTAGTGCCGTTACAAGTCCATAAAAGACCATGAACACTGCAATATTTGTGATGAACAAACTGAGAAATGGCTTTGTCCAAATCTTTTCTTTCGACATTTCACAAAACTCCTAACTTTTATTCAACCATACTATTGTAACATAGGGACTTTCATCATTTGTTGTCAAATGCTTGTAATTCATGGACATAAAAAACATCTACATTCCATAAAAAAATTATGTAATGCAGATGTCCTATTTTTATGCAACTGTTACTTTTCGATCACTTGGTAACCATAGACCAACTAATCCAATAATCGGTAAAAACGAAATAACGATCATCGTATAATACACACCGATTTCATCCATTAACATCCCAATCACAACTGAACCAATCGCCCCCATCCCAAAAGCCAAACCGACAGTTAAACCAGCCATTGTTCCAATTTTACTTGGTACAAGTTCTTGCGCATAAACAACAGTAACTGAAAAACTTAGCATGATGATAAACCCAATAACTGCAAGTAATATCGCAACTGCCCATAATGGAACATACGGCAATAATAGACAGAGTGGAATTGGGACAGCTAATGATAAAATAATAATATTTTTCCGTCCCATTCGATCAGCAAACGGTCCGCCAAAAAAGGTTCCTGCAGCTCCTACCGCTAAAAACAAGAAAATTAATAATTGACCATTTGTAATCGTTAATTGATAGGCATCCATTAAATGAAATATGTAAAAGTTCGTAATACTAATGACGTAAAAGGAACGTGCAAAAATAATCAGTAATAATAACGTTAAAGCCACACCAATTTGTTTTTTTGTCAGTTCCCCAATTGATGACAATAATACACGTTTCCGATTATTTTTCGCTTCCATTTCTAATTCGCGCTGATACCAACTAGATATTTTAATCAACATGATCACTGCTAATGCTGCAACAATTATGAAAACAGCAGCTCCTTTTTGACCATAAGGCACTAAAATATAGGCTCCAATTAATGGCGCTAATGCTTGCCCTGTATTTCCTCCGACTTGGAATATCGACTGTGACAGCCCTCGTTTATTTCCCGCAGACATGAATGATACCCTTGAACCTTCTGGATGGAAGACAGCCGACCCAAACCCTAAACATACGACAAATAGTAAAATCATCCAATACTGTGGCGCGAATGCTAATCCTGTAATGCCGATTAGTGATAAACTCATACCTATTGGTAACGCATAAGGTTTTGGTTTACGATCACTTAAAAATCCGACAACTGGCTGTAAAACGGATGAAGTCATATTTAATACGAATGCGATAATTCCTAACTGTGTAAACGTTAGCCCCATGCTTTGTTCTAAAATTGGAAACATTGCTGGTACAACAGCTTGCAATGAATCATTCAACAAATGTGCCGCCCCAATTGCAAACATAATTGGATAGACCGGATTGTTCAACTGTTGATGATTTTTATCCCCCACCTAAATCACTCCCTCTTGAAATCTCTTATAACGAATCATTATAGCGTATTTCAATTCTAATGAATATAGTATTCTCAATATTTTTATTTATAAATGTTTTATACAATTATAGCTAATACATCGTTGTTTTTCGCCATACTCAACGATTGTTAATGATCCATTATGAAGTTCAGTAGCATGATTAGGTTTTACTCCAAGCACGACTAACAGCTCCTCTATAAAGCTCCCATGACTCACGATCAGGACTGATTTTGCACCACTCTTTTCAAGATCTTCAAGAAAAAATCGTGCGCGTTCATGTACCAAGTGTATTGCTTCACGACCAAGAGGAACATCAAACCAATTTTCACCCCAACGCGCTATACGGTCTTGTTCTGTTGTTGCTTCCAGCTTGCCCTCCCCGATTTCTTTTAAACGACCATCAATGTGAATAGGTACTGATTGCTGATCATCTGCAATTATATGCGCAGTCATTTGAGCTCTTTGCAATGGACTTGTATAAATCGTGTCCCATTGACGACACCGTAAACGATTTGCTAATCGCTTGGCCATCCATTTTCCCTTTTCATTTAATGGGATGTTTATACTCCCCTGTATACGCCCTTCCTCATTCCAATCCGTCAAGCCATGACGAATTAAACCGATCGTAATCATGTTCATTCACCCTTCGCTTTTCATCTTCTTATAGGATTCATTATACAATCGAAATAAGTGAATGAATATAGACGAAGTAGCTTATATGAACACTTCCATTTGCTTCTATCATTTACAAGTTTATTACGATAATGAGTTGTTTTTTAACAAATATCAGTGATTAGAATTGTATGTGAGACTTTATAGCCTAACCCATTGGACAATTAAAAACTGTTGCAATCATATAGATCACAACAGCTTTAATGGTTGGCTTCCCTTTTTTCATTTAAAATAATTTTTCTTCCGAACGATTTAATGCTTTTGCTAAATCTTTAAAAAATGTCAATGACGCTGGATTGCTCATTGAGTCGACATTAACGACTTTATCATAGTCAAAGCCGAGCAATAATTTTCGTATCGGCACTTCCATCTTTTTACCGTTTAATGTTTTAGGAATATCTTCTACTTCATAAATTGCGTCTGGTGTAAAACGTGGTGATAATTCTCGGCGAATATTTTGTTTAATCGCTTGCGTAACTTCATCTGTTAGATGCTCACCATTTTTCATTAAAACAAACAATAACAGTTTGCTAGACTGTCCGATCGTCTCTAGATCAATGACTAAACTATCTAATACTTCATCTACCTGTGCGATGACACGATACAAGTCACTCGTCCCCATACGTACGCCTGATCGGTTAATCGTAGAATCCGAACGACCATAAATCACACAGCTACCATTTTCTTTAAATTTAATCCAATCACCATGCACCCAAATATTCGGATATTGTTCGAAGTAACTTTCTTTATAACGTTCATTTCCTTCATCTTTCCAAAAATAGATCGGCATCGATGGCATAGGTTTTGTAATGACAAGTTCTCCTACTTCGTCAACAACTTTTTTCCCTTCTTCATCAAAGGCGTATGATGCAACGCCGAGAGAAGCACCTTGAATTTCACCTAATCGGACTGGTTCTGTTGGAACACCACCGACAAAACCTGAACAAATATCTGTTCCGCCACTAATTGAAACGAGCCATACATCATCTCCAATATGGTCATACACCCATTTAAAACCTTCCATATTCAACGGAGCACCTGTAGAAAATACACTTTCGATACTCGATAAATCATATTCATCTTTTGGTGAAAGGCCTTGTTTCATACAATTTAAAATAAACGGCGCACTCGTTCCAAATGATGTAATTTTCGCCTCTTCAACGAGCTCCCATAATACATTCATAGAAGGATATGTCGGGCTTCCATCGTATAAGACGATGGTTGAACTCGTTAATAATCCACCGATTAATAAATTCCACATCATCCAACCGGTCGATGTAAACCAGTAAACGACATCTCGTTCATCTTGTCCGTGTTGAATCATTAAAATCTTTTTATATTCAAGTACAATCCCACCATGACTATGTACGATCGGTTTCGGTAGTCCCGTCGTTCCTGATGAGTAAACAATCCATAACGGATGATCAAATTCCACTGCCTCTACTGCTAATGACACATCAGCATTGACAATATCTTCCCAAGCAATTGTATCTTCTAGAAGTTGATTTTGAATATATGGTAAAAAAATTGTATGTTGTAAGGATGGTAAAGCTTCTCGAATTTTTTGTAGTTCTTCTCGCTTATCAAAAATCTTGCCGTTATAGCTATAACCATCTACACCAAATAAAACAACTGGTTCAATTTGTTTAAAGCGATCGATCACACTGCTTGATCCAAAGTCTGGTGCACAAATCGACCAAATTGCACCAATACTAACCGTTGCTAAAAATGCAATAATTGCTTCTGGTATATGCGGTAAATATGCGCCTACACAATCTCCTTTTTTAACCCCTAATCGTTTTAAATGATCGGCCACTGAAGCCACTTTCTTTTCTAATTCATGCCAAGATACAGTTGACAATGGATTTTGTTCAGAGCGGACGAATAATGCCGTTTCATTTCCTCTTGACTGTGTAAATACATTTTGCGTGAAATTGAGCTTTGCCCCTTTGAACCACTGTGCACCAGGCATTGTTTCTTCCACAAGAACTTCTTCGTATGTTTGTTCATAGACAACGCCTGTATAGTCAGATACCGCTTCCCAAAATTGTGCCAACTCATCAACAGACCATTTCCACATTTCTTCATAATGAGCAAATTGTAGGTTCTTCTCTTTCTTTAACCAAGCATTAAATTTCCAAACACCTGAATCTTTTATACGCTCCTCAGACGGACGCCAAATAATATCTCCCTCTTTTAATGATTGCATATTGAACTCCCCCTTATCTCCCTTTAAATTATGCACACACTGCCTAAAATTAAAATCAATTACCCCCTCTTTCGGTATACTGAACTCCTAAGCTGCGACAATCACTCGTTCCCAATCACACCAGCTGCTTCTAATTGTTGAACTTGTTCTTCTGTTACCCCAATTTCTTTTAATATATCCATTCGATGTGCATCCGTTTTACAACCTGTTTCTTTATATTCAACTGGATGAAATTTGAATTTAACAGGGAAAGCAATTTGTTTTAATCGTTTTCCTGAGGCCGTTGGTACTTCCACAACCATTTCACGTGCTGCAATTTGTGGATGTTCACTTGCTTCTTGAAACGTTAATACAGGTTCAACACAACAGTGAACTTGATCAAATATTGCAAGCCACTCACCAAATGTCTTTTCCTTAAAACGTGTTGTCAAAGCTTGTTTAAATTGTTGCATTTCTTTTTCGGTCGTTCCCATTGCAAGCTCCAATAAATCTGGTCTCCCAATTGCTTCGCATAATTGTTTTTTAAATTGCGGTTCTAAACTGCCAACAGAGAAGTAACGTTCATCTTCTGTTTCATAATAATCATAGAATGTCCCCCCATTTAACAATAAAGACTCTGGCTCTAGCGATACATCTTCAACTAAGGCACCTGATCCAAACATCGCATTTAGCGCAAATGCCGCGTCAGTCATACTCACATCAATATATTCTCCTTCCCCTGTTTTTTCACGGTGAATATATGCCGCTAAAATCGCAATGACTGATTGCAATGAACCACCTGCCAAATCAGCAATTTGAATCCCGGATGGCGTAGGACGTTCCCCTTTTCTACGAGAATAATCTACTATGCCAGATAGCGCTAAAAAGTTATTATCATGTCCCGGTCGATCACGGAAAGGTCCAGTCTGTCCAAAGCTTGTAAGTGAACAGTAAATAATCTTTGGATTCACTTTTTTTAACTGCTCATACCCAAGACCTAGCCTCTCCATGACTCCAGGACGAAACTGCTCAATGACGACATCATATTCACGTATGAGATTTTTAATGAGTGTGATTGCTTCTGGCTTTTTCAAATCCAATGCAATGGAACGTTTAGAACGATGTAAATAATGATGCGCCGCCGATGCCCCATCGATTGTTGGCTCCATCTCTTTTACCAAATCAACACGAGTTGGCGATTCAACCCGCAGTACATTCGCTCCCATATCTGCCAAGAGCAATGTCGCATATGGTCCTGGTAAAAGTGTAGAAAAATCTAATACTTTCATTCCTTTTAATAACCCCATAATAGATCCCCCAATCTATTTGTTATTTTTTCGTCTATAACCCCTTTTCCATAGAGAATTTATAAACACCTTTATCATTCAATAGCTCTTTTCTATTATTACATTTTCCGTAATAGTTTGACAAATGAAACAATAAATAGTAGAAAAAGTGGTTTTGCTAAGGCAAAACCACTTTTTTACGATATAGAGTTGGAGACTGGCTTTAATTCTTTTTCAGAGCCCGCTACGACAACAGCTGCTGATGCATCTCCGACGATATTTGTCGCAGTCCTCATCATATCCAACACACGGTCAATCCCTGCAATAAGTGCGATTCCCTCAAGTGGCATATTAACAGAGGTTAAAACCATTGCTAGCATGACCATCCCTGCGCCAGGAACGCCAGCTGTTCCAATAGAAGCAAGTACTGTCGTTAACACGACTGTTAATAATTGTAAAAATGTCAACTCTAAGTCATAAAACTGTGCGATAAAGATGACTGCAACCCCTTGATAAATTGCCGTACCATCCATATTAATCGTTGCGCCTAATGGCAAAACGAAACTTGAAATTTTATTAGGTACACCTAAATTTTCATTTGTGTTTTTAATCGTTACCGGAAGTGTTCCGGCACTACTCGCAGTACTATAAGCAACAAGTGCTGCAGGCGAAATGCCTTTGAAAAATTGTATCGGCCCCATACCAGCCCATAATTTTACTGATGTCGAATAAACGATGATTGCATGAAGCACACAAGCAAGGTATACAGCGACAACAACTTTCAGTAGTGGTAGTAAAACGGTAATACCATATTGTCCAACGACTGGTGCGAGCAATCCTAAAATTCCGATCGGCGCTACTTTCATAATAAGCGCTGTAATTTTATACATAATCTCGGAAAACGCTTCGAAAAACGTAAGAACTGGCTTTGCTTTTTCCCCAACAAGCGTAATCCCTAATCCAATGAATAGTGCAAAGAAAATAATTTGCAAAACATTTCCTTCTGCCAATGCTGTAAATGGATTTTCTGGTATGATATTGAGGATTGTTTGAACAGGACCTTCTTGTTCTTGAACAGCCGCTTCTGGAATTTCGGTTTCCCCCGTTGGAATACTTACCCCTTTTCCTGGAGAGATCATAAATGCTACTGCCAACCCTATTGAAATTGCAATCCCTGTCGTAATTAAATAATACGCCATCGTTTTTATACCAATACGTCCTAATTGTTTTGGATCGGATGAGCTCGCTACACCTACGACAAGCGTCGATAGTATGAGTGGTGCAATGATAAATTTAATGAGCCGTAAAAACAAATCCCCCAGTGGTTTTAAAAAGTCAATAGAACTTCCGAAAATACTTCCTAAAACAATTGCTAATACGAATGCAATAAAAATCTGTGTTACTAAATTAAATTTTAATTTCATTCTCCTACCCTCCCTTTTATTCTAATTATTATATCAATTCAATCAATTATTACTTTATCATATACAAATTAATTTTTAATTATGTATTACATTTATTGGTAGTTTCTTCACATTCGTAATGATTTTGTCTTTAAGAATGCTATTCAAATAAAAAAACACTTACTCTTTACATAATATGCAAGAGTAAGTGTTAAGCGTACGAACACCTAGAAAAAATGTTTTACAATTGGATATTCATAATGTTCATCACGTATTGCTGCTAAAATCCCTAATATCGGCACAACGAACCATATCAGTCCAAAAATGATCAGAAATGGAATACCGATGAGTAAAATAGATAATACAATTGAAATCCAAATAAGTATCCCTAGAACGATTTGGAATAAAATCGCTTGAATAGCTAATCTTTTTACCAACTCATCATTCGTTATGAAAAATACGATAATCGGCACTAAATAGGGTGCGAAAAATGCACTCGCATGCGTTAAGATTCGAATTCCTTTTGTTTCCATTTATAAAACCTCCTCAAACAATTTGTTCTTACAATCTTTTACGTATAAAAACCGAGAAAGGTTTCATGATTCGACAAAAATCCCTCTTTTCTTCATCCACACCCGGCTTCATTGATCGATATCTTTTTGAAAATTTTCTTGGAATGTTAACTTTTTTTGTTCTAATTCCAAACGGAGATTTTCTGTTTCTGCAATATAATTTTGCTGTTTTAGTTTTTCTAATTCAATTTCCTGCTCAATCGTCTCCTGTTTAATCCGTGCCATTTTTCGTTGATGTGTTGTAATAATACCTGTAATCGGTACAGCCATGATGATCATCATAATGGCCACTTCAAACATATTCTTTCACCTCATTTACTCAGATTGTGTAAATGTTTTTGGCATCACAACAGCTACTACTTCTCCTGTCGCACAACGTAAATCTTCCGCAAAAACATCTACAGACACTTTAAATTTTTTCGGGTGAATTTCCTCCACCTTGCCGACTGCTTTTAATCTTTTACCATGTGGCGTCGGTTTTAAAAAGTTCACATTTAATGATGCCGTAACAAATCTTGGCGGCTCTTCACCATCCCCTGGTTCAAAACCATTTTTTCGGTGTAGTGCTAAAGAAGCAGAACCTGTCCCATGGCAATCAATCAATGAAGCAATTCCACCACCATAGACAAATCCAGGAATCGCCGTTTCTTTTTCCGACGGCTCATGAAACGTTACAGTTTCATCCCCATCCCAGCCCGTACGAAAATGATACCCCGCTTTATTCAATCTTCCACATCCTAGACACCATGCGAAATCCTCTGCATATTCATCTTGAATTGCATGTACAACTTTATTTGTCATAGTTCTTCCACCCCTTTATACAATTAAAAATAGTATATCATTTATGTTTCAATTTTCACACACTTCATTTTTCTATAATTGTTTAGCATTCTTAATTTACACTTCAATACCGTTATGGCCTTATCTAAAGTAACATTTCATCAAAACTGAATTCCATGATCCAATAGCCAGTTCCTGTCTCCAGCTATTTTACGTATACAAATTTCATTTTAAAAACGATAAAACAATCGTATTTTCAATTTTGTTGCGTATACTACTATAATGACAAAATGGAGGCATCGACATATGAGAATGAGAGCAATTATTTTAATGTTAATTATTGTCAGTGGCACCTACATGATGTTGCAATCAAAATCAACAAACGACATTTCCTCTTTTACAACTATTTTAAATGCTATGGACAGCCCTGTCCAAACAGTTACCTTTATTAAACCTGCTGCAACTGACCATGAATTACAACTTCAAACCATTGAACAATCCACTCAAATTGACCATTTCTTAGCGTTTTTAGAACATTATCAATTACAAGCCGTTGACATAGCCCCAACATCTTCCACTACTTATGAACAATTCACCATTTTACTTGAAGATGACCATCACAATGTGATTACGATTTTATTGCAAGATGATTTTGTCACGTTTAACGATGACCATTTTTATGAAATTTTAAATGGACCTTTAGACGCTCAACAACTTGCGACGTTCTTCTTTCAATCCTCCACATAAGTACGGTACACTAAAGACAAATAGGTGAAGGAGCTTATCAATGGACAATTTAGAAAATCGAAACAAAAGTGAGCAAGTGATTGCACAATACCAACAAGATGAACAGATGATGATTAGGTTATTTATCGATTGGTGTCGGTCCAACGATATTGACCCTAGTCAAGTGTATGCAACGGCTTATCCTACACAATCCAAAAATGACTTATTGCATGCCCTCATTGAAGAAGCAACTGACGAAGAACCAATCAACGTTCCCACGGCAACTTTACTAGACGCACTTCAAATGTTTGGCAATGAAGCGCTAGCTTTTGTTATCGCAGAATTGGCACAACAAATCGAAAAGTAAGCAAATCTTTCCCAATTGAAAGATTTGCTTTTACTTTCAGTTTATTATTCGTTATACTTATCATTAATTCGATATCCGGAATATCGAACCTTTTTAATTAACTGAGAATTAACACAACTACACATTTAAGGGAGAGATGAAAGTGGTTAAAGCATTACCTCTACGTGCAAACGTCCAAACAGAAGAAACTTGGGATTTAACACATTTATTCGAACATGATCAAGAATATCACGATGCGGTTGAAGCGATTCAACAAAAGGTAAACCAATTTGTAGAAAACTACAAAGGCACAATTCAAGACGCACAATCTGCTATTCAAGCGCTTGAGCAATATGAACAAATTATGCAACAATTTGTTCCCATTAATACATATGCCAATTTATCATTAAGTGAAGACCAAACAAATGATGTGGCGCAAATGCGTGCAAGCCAACTTAGCTCTATTCAAGCAGATGCAAATAGTAAACTATCATTTGTAACGAGTGAGTTACTCGCACTTTCTGAAGACGTGCTGAAAGATGCGATTGAACAAGACGATCGTTATAAACGCTTTTTACGTCAATTACTGGACAAAAAGCCTTACCAACTTTCACCTGAAGTCGAAAAGACGTTAGCAGCTTATTCCGCGACATTTGGTGGTCCCTATAGTTTATATAATACAACAAAATTAGTGGACATAAATTTTGATGATTTCGTAGTTGATGGAACAAATTATCCACTGAGCTATGTTTCATTTGAAGGCGATTGGGAATCTGAGCCAAACACTGAAAAGCGTCATGCAGCTTACAAAACATTTTATCAAAAGTTAAAAGAATATGAACATACGACTGCTAAAACATACGACCTCCAAGTTCAGACAGAAAAGACAACGGCAAATATGCGTGGCTATGATTCTGTTTTTGATTATTTATTACAACCACAAGAAGTTGATCAGTCAATGTACCATCGTCAAATTGATTTAATTATGGAGGAACTTGCTCCACATATGCGCAAGTATGCAAAACTACTTCAAAAAGTATATGGACTCGAAAAAATGACATTTGCTGACTTAAAAATTCCATTAGACCCTACTTATGAGCCGAAAATTTCTATTGCGGAATCAAAGGAATATATGAATAAAGGGTTAAAAGTTATGGGAGATCATTATTTGAATATGGTTAATCGCTCATTTGATGAACGCTGGATTGATTTCGCACAAAATAAAGGAAAATCTACAGGTGCTTTCTGTTCAAGTCCTCATGGCTACCATCCATATATTTTAATTTCTTGGACAGGTAGTATGGAAGATGTGTTTGTTCTAGCACATGAACTTGGTCATGCTGGACATTTCTATCATGCAAATGCCGAACAAAATATTTTTAACGCACGTACATCAATGTATTTTATCGAAGCGCCTTCAACGATGAATGAAATGCTAATGGCAAACCATTTATTAAAAAATTCGGATGACCTTCGCTTTAAACGTTGGGTTATCTCCTCTATTGTGGCACGCACGTATTACCATAACTTTGTGACACACTTACTAGAAGCTGCATATCAAAGAGACGTTTATAAACATGTCGACAATGGTGGAAATGTCAATGCGACAATTTTAAATGACTTAAAACGCCACACATTGCAGCAGTTCTGGGGAGATGTCGTAGAAATTAACGAAGATGCAGCGCGTACCTGGATGCGTCAACCACATTATTATATGGGACTTTACCCATACACATATAGTGCTGGTTTAACAATTTCTACACAAGTATCAAAACGGATTTTAGCAGAAGGACAACCCGCTGTTGATGACTGGATTAAAGTTTTAGAAACGGGTGGTACAAAGTCACCAGCTGAGCTAAGTCAGATGGCTGGTGTTGATATTACAACAGAACAACCTTTACGTGACACGATTGCGTATATTGGTGAATTAATCGATGAGCTCATTGACCTTACAGAACAAATTGAAGCTGAAGAACAAAAATAATAGAAAGCCAACACAAAAGAGATCCGAGATACGGATCTCTTTTTTTGTATATAAAAAGACATACATCCTCTTAGACGTATGTCTTCGTTTACCAAAATATCGGTTTTTGAACCATTAGCCATAGCATAATAATCATAAGACCAATGTAAATCCAAGTCGTTCTTTTTAAATTGTTCAGCACAGCATGTTTTTCTATATGCACTGCACCGAAATTTCGAATAACGCGTGTGAAACCGGTCGCTAAAAATACGCCTGAAAGCCCCATCACAACAAGTGTCATAATGACCCAAGACGTATACCATGGCCACGGCCCAAGCAAAATAAGCAATGTCCCTGTCACAACAAGTGCATGTCCTGCATGCATGACAAGACGGACAATCACTTTAATGATCGATAAAAAGATTTCCTCATCATTCTCATTACTTTTATATAAACGATTAATAAGTGGAATAATGATAAATAAAGGACCTATTGATAAAATGGCACTCACAACGTGCAAAAAAACAATTGTTGAATAGAATTCTATGTTCATCGCAATTCATCAATCACGTAAAGGGCTATATTCGTGTACCCACACGTTCATTTTCGGCACCCAAGGCATATTTGGATGGATCGATAAAATCGCATTTTTATATCCTTCCAATGATTCATAGCCCTCCGCTTGTGCATCTGCATCCGTCATTTCACCTAATGTTTGTGCATATAACGCATCAATTTTAAATGATTTTCCTTCTAATTCCATAATTTCACCAGGAAGCGCGTACACACCATTTCTTCGAGTTGCAGTTTTCTTGCCTTCTAATACTTTTTGAACATCATTATCGATTGTGACAAGACGTTCAATTGAACATGATTTTTCAGGGTATTGTTGGTTTGATTCAGACATTTGAAAAACCTCTTTCTTCTTTTAATTACTCTAGTTTTATTATACCTATCTTTTTTCCTATTCGCGAGTATCGCATATCCATTTCGACAAAAGTCAAACTTCTTTCACAATTATAGCGAAAAAACTCTTTACGAAAAAGCATTTACAAGTTTTCATCAAACTGATAATGTAAATTGGTAGAACGATATCATTAGTTGGAGGTTTTCTGAATGGGCATCTCTACAAAAGTAGAAAAGCAAAAGCAACCTTCTACACTCGGGCTTGTTTTACTCGTCGTCGGCATTATTTTTATTGCGATGAACTTACGAGCACCGATTACATCAGTAGGACCAGTTGCTTCCCTTATCCGTGACAATTTACATATATCGAATACAATGGTGGGTGTACTTACAACGATTCCATTATTAACATTCAGTGTATTATCACCATTTGCGCCAAAACTTGCTAGACGTTTTGGGATGGAGCTAACATTATTTTTTGTCTTAATCGTCTTAACAATCGGTTTGATTTTAAGACCGTTTGCGGGAATTATCCCTTTATATGTAGGTACCCTTTTTATCGGAGCAGGTATTGCAGTAGCCAACGTGCTAATGCCCGCTTTTGTTAAAATGAAATTCCCTAAAAATATCGGTGTGATGACTGGTATTTATTCTATTTCTATGAACTTAACAGCAGCGCTTGCAGCTGGTTTAAGTGTACCACTTTCCAAAATGCATGACGCAAGTTGGAAGTTATCAATTGGAATTTGGATGATCGTAGGTATTTTAGCAATTTTGTTCTGGTTACCACAATTACGTAATCGTGTGAAAACAACATCAGGCAAAGGGCAAACTGCTAAAAAATCTTCTTTACTACGCTCCCCACTCGCGTGGAAAATAACTATTTTTATGGGTTTGCAATCTTTATTATTTTATTGTATCGCAGCGTGGCTTCCTGAGATTCTACAAGGTCGAGGGTTGAGCGCCAATAAAGCCGGTTGGATGCTTTCTTCCGTCCAATTTGCACAATTACCAGTTACATTTATCGCACCGATTATTGCTGGTAAAATGAAAAATCAAATTGCCCTTGTATGGCTAACATTTGTTACAGCAATTCTTGGGATTGTTTGTATTATGTCAGGTATTATGGTTCTCGTTTTACCTGCTGCCATTTTATTCGGAATCGCTACTGGACTTGCATTCAGTTTAGCTATGATGTTCTTTACGCTCAGAACAGATGATGTTTTTGAAGCAGCCGATTTATCTGCAATGGCTCAATCAATTGGTTATTTAGTTGCTGCTTCTGGTCCAGTCATTTTTGGAATTCTCTTTGATATGACAGATACTTGGACTAGTTCACTTGTATTATTACTCGTAGCCTCACTCATCTTATTAATTGTTGGGTTAGGTGCGGGAAAACAAACAACAATAGCTCAAGAAGCAGAGAAGCATGCATCTTCCATGTAACGTGATTGAATACGAATGATTGAAACGGTCCGGAAAGTCAGTGTAAGCTGACTCTCGGACTGTTTTAATTAATATCGTCATTCTGTTGACACCTAAAAAACTGTCCAGAAAGTCGTTATATGATGACTTTCTGGACAGTTTCTATTTCTTTATTATTCTTTTAAATCTTCAATTGAGTTTACGTCTTCCATATATTCTGGCACGACTAACCCAATTTTAACACCTTCCATGCTTACACCTAATACTTCAAAATCACCGTCAAATTTTTCCGCGTATGTTTCATGCGTAATTGGTAACCAAGCAGCTAATGTTGCATCAGCACTGCCATCTGCAACTGCTGTCCACATCGGACCTGCTTCAACTTGTGTTAATGTCACATCAAAGCCCATATCTTCTAATACAAGTTTCATTACGTTATGACTCGCAATTTCACTGTCCCACGCAACGTAAGCAAGTTTAATTTTATCTCCATCTACTTTATCGACGCCATCAACCCAACTTGCCACTTTGTCTTCGTTTTTATCAATCCAATTTTGTGCAGCAACTTCTTCTTTTTCGCCATCTTGGATTTCTACCATTATTTCAGCCATATCTTCTTCATCCCAATGGAAATTCGATAAAATTTCATAGGCTTCTGGTAAATCATCTTTTAAGCCAAGACGACCAATTGTATTAATCTGCTCTTCTCCACCAAACGAACCTTCTGGGTCATCAAGATATTTTAAATCATACTCAGCAAATTTCCAGTGTGGCGTCCACCCTGTTATAATAATTGGTTTTTCTTTATCATACGCTTTTTTTAGTGATGCAGCCATTGCAGCATCAGAACCAGACGTTAATGTCCAATCATCTAATTCATAATCTTCGATTGCACGTTCCGCAGCTTCCATAATTCCTGCGCCTGGATCAATTCCGGTAATTTTGTAGTCAACTTGTTCACCTACTGTACCTGTCCCCTCATTTTGATCATCACCACAAGCTGCTAAGCCTAATGCTAATACTGTTGCAGCACCTAAACCTAAAATTTTTCTTTTTACTGTCATGAAATACGTCCTCCTTGTTTTTTGTTTCCGGCTTGTTGTGTAATACGGTCTAAAATAATTGCTACAATCACAATTGCTAAACCGACTTCAAACCCTTCTCCTGTTTTTAATTGTGTAACGGCACGGTAAACTTTTTCACCGAGTCCGGGAGCACCAACC
>ERZ808040.1247-NODE-1247-length-17830-cov-3.565482_pt1 | contig 17830 bp, 13 predicted proteins | sample MGYA00380191_ERZ808040 | MGnify/ENA primary metagenome ERZ808040 (study PRJEB31490, sample SAMN06133395) | mouse gut metagenome | isolation source: J6 | host: mice | place: China: Chengdu | collected 2015-05 ...
GAAAAATATAGTTAAAGAAAATTCAGTATTTTACTTTATACTTTTATTTTTTAATGCGACGCTAGTGGTATTGAATCTGTAAATGAAGGACGAAATAAAACAGAAGATGATAAAGATTAAAATGAATTGGCTATTCAGAGAGGTACTATTCATTTAGGTGAAAAGTCTTGTTGACAAATAAAGCGCTTACATTGATAATGATGAGAGAAAAAATAATAGTGTGATAATTTGGTTATTCTAATGTTTTAGAATATTAAAAAGGAAACAGGTGGAATTCCTGTACGGTCCGGCCACTGTAAGTGATGTGTATCTATTCAACAAGCCACTGGTTAAATCTACTGGGAAGGCGAATCAATACAATACATCATAAGTCAGGAGACTTGCCAAATTTGGAGTGCGAAACACCTTCCAGGATAAAGGTTGCATAAAGTGCGTTTTTTGTCGCGCAAATTGTCATGAATACTTGTGTACAATGAGCCCTTATCTGATTTTAGAAGATGAGGGCTCTTTTTAATTTGTCAAAAATGGCATGTACAAAATTGATTAAAGGGGAGAAGGAAATGGGGAAGTGGAAGGAGCAAATGCACAAATATATAGCGATGCTTATCATATTTGTGATGGCGTTTTCGTGGATACCGACGTATGGGTATGCTACTGAAGCGGTCAAACAGGAAGTTGTTGATGACGTTGATGACAAAGAAAGCGGGCATCAACAAACGGGGGACGATGAACAAGACAGCAGTGATCAGTCCTCAACAAATGAAAAGAATGAACAAATGGAACAAGAAGATCAAAAAGAAGAAGTTACACAAACCTCTTCAGCCGAATTGAAATCTCTTGTTCAGCAATCGATTCAAGATTCAGTTGGCTTTTATAAAAAACATTTACCAACTTATGATGAAAGTAATATAGGGTCACATAGTGATTTCTGGGTTTACGCTGCATTATGGAGTGCTGGTGTAAAGGATTTAAAGAAGGATTTAGCGTGGCCTGAAAATGCTCATCCATGGGCAACCTTTACTTATTGGTCACAAGGTAAAAATGAACCATCAACTGATGCAAATGAGAATGCCGGAATTATTATTGGTTCAAAACTAATAGGATTAAATCCAACATCATTCGGTAATCAAAATGCAGTTGATGATTTACTTGCATTGCAAAGAGAAAATGGAATGTTCTCAACGATATGGGGAGAAGCTTGGGCATTAATTGCGTTAGATTTAGTGGATGCACAATATGATCAAGAGAAACAAATTGCAAGTATGCTAAAAGCACAAAATGCAAATGGTTTATTTGGGGACACAGATGCAACAGGCTGGACATTATTGGCATTAGCTCCTTACATGCATCAACCAGCTGTTCAAAAAGCCATTGATCAAGCAGTTGACTATATTCATAAGGAATATAAAGAGCACGATGAATATCCAGGGATGTTTGGACCGAATGCGAATACGACAGCGGCAGTCGTCATGGGATTAGCAGCTGTTGGAGAAGATTTATATAGCGATAAATGGAATCAATCATCGGGTAGTCTACTAGAAGACTTACTAGAATATCAGCAAGATAATGGGTCGTTCTGGTGGAAAAAAGATTCAGCTGGCGCCTATTTAATGGCAACAGAACAAGTATTATTAGCACTAGCAACAGTAGAAGCAGGACAATCTACATTTCAACAAATGAAAAGTCAATTAGTTGAACAACCAGACGTTCAGCCGGAAGAAAAACCAACAGTTAATACAGATGAATTACAAATCGCAGTAGATGAGGCTCAAAAAGTAGAGACATCTAAACTAACAGATCAAAGTAAAAAGCAATTTGAAGCTGCTTTAGAAGCCGCGTTAAATTTGTTAGAAAATGATGCAGCTACACAAGAAGAAATAGACGATGCGGCCCGTTTATTAGAAGAGGTTCGTAGCAATTTAAAAGAGCGCGCGCCCCCGGTAAAAGTAAATGTTCGTGTTGAGACGCATGAAAAGACGCTTGTCAAAACATTGCCAGTGGAAGTAGAACCTTTTGATTTAAAAGAATATATTAATCATCAAAATAATGGTCAGTCTGTGCTCCATGAGGAAGCAAGAGCTATTCATGCCATTATTCGTGCGCTTGAGACAGTAGATGGACTTGATTTAAAAAATGATGAACAATTTGGCTTAAGCTCAGCCGGAAATTATATTCAAAAAGTTGGTAAAGACGGTGAATTCACATCGGGCTTTTTAAGTGGCTGGATGTATTTTGTGAATAATGAGTTTGCCCCGGTTGGAGTCGCCGATTTTAAACTAACTGACGGTGATTCAATTGTCATGTATTACACACCAAATTTTACAGATTCAACGTTTTCATGGTTTGAGAATGAAACATATGAAGCAGAAGTTGGCAAGCCTGTTCAACTTTCACTATTAGGTGATCATTCAACGAAAGGTGCACATCTTTTAATCGATGAGAAACCATATACAGTTAACGGTGAACTAGAGCTTGTTGATGAAAATGGTCATATTACAGCTGTGTTTGATAAGCCTGGCACATTCCATGTCACTGCAAATCGGGAAAATGATGAAGGTGAGCGCAATATTGTTCGACCATATACAGTCGTCAACGTAATTGAAAAAGAAGAAGTACCAGAGGAAGCACCAGAAGAGACGACAGAGGATGTAGAGCCTCCAAAATTAAAGATTAAAGGACTCAAAGATGGTGAAACAATTACGAAGCCGACTGTGCAATTTACAGTCGAAGCTATTGATGAAGTAGATGGAGAAGTTCCAATAGTAGTATCGTTAAATGGAAAAGAACTAAAAGGTCAAAAAGCAGTATCCTATACGGTTACGCTAAATGAAGGAAAAAATACGATTTTAATTCGTGCAAAAGATCAAGCTGGAAATGAAGTAAAAGAACAATTTACTGTATATTATGAACCTCCCCAATTAGAAGAAGCAGAAGCGAAAGCGTTAAAAGACGTTGTAGAATATTTGCTGGCACAAGATGTCACAAGTGAATGGGAAGCGATTACACTTGCGCAAGCGGGCTATAAAATCCCTTCTTCATACCGTGCTTATTTCGACGAAAAAATTGAAAGCGAAATCAAAAATGGATTAGAAAATGGACGGTTTAAAATTACGGATGCAGAACGTTTAGCATTGGGAGCACTTGCTTTAGGTGAAACTCCAACAAATGTCAATGACGTGAATTTAATTGAACTTATTTACAATAGTCCAGATCGTCATATGTGGGATGGAACAGTTGAAGATACAATGACATTCCAAGGAAATAATGGCCTTGCATTTGCATTAATCGCTTTGGATGCTGATGCATTTGATGTTCCAAATGATGCAAAATGGACACGCGAAAAACTTGTCGATGCTCTCATTAAAGCACAACGAGATGACGGTGCTTGGAATTTAAATGATGCATATCCAAATGCAAGTATCGATGTTACTGCAATGGTGATGACAGCACTTGCACCATATACTGAACAACCAAAAGTGAAAGAATCCATTGATCATGCTGTTTCGTATTTGTCGTCAATTCAAACGGACGAAGGTGGATTTGATGGCGGTGATTTTGTTGGTGGTATTACGAGTGAAGCAACATCGCAAGTAATTATTGCACTAACTGCAAATGGCATTGATCCAACAAGTGAACAGTTTACAAAATCACAAAACTTACTCGAACATTTATTAACATTCCAACATACAGATGGTGGTTTTTACCATACATTAGGGGAATCAGTTTCAAACAATATGGCGACAGAACAAGCATCAAATGCATTAGTAGCCTATGAATATTTCGTGACAGGAAAAGGTTCATTATACAATTTTGTAAAGAAAAATGATGAAGAAACACCTGAAAATCCAGAGGAAAACGATGGTACTGAAGAATCTGAAGACGATACGGATAACGAAGACTCTAAGGAAGAACAAGATGACGAAGCAGAAGGTGGAGAATCAGAAGAGGGAACAGAAGACGAAGAAACAGAAGCAGAACAAGAAGATGGAATGGAAGATGAAGAATCTGATAATCAGTTAAATAATGATTCTGAAGAAATCGATTCAGATAATCCATCTGAAGGTGATACAACTGAAGAACATCAACAAGATGATCGTACGTCTTCTAAAGAAGCGTCAGACAATCCATCACAGTCGAATGTAGATAAAGAAACATCTGGAAATACGTTGCCAAAAACAGCAACAACACTATTTAATAGTTTATTATTCGGTGTGAGCTTATTAAGCATCGGTATTGTATTGTTCATTCGAAATAGAAAAACTGCATAATATCATCAATCTATAAATTACTAGAAGGAGGAGAATGTGTTTGAAACAACTAAAAAAATGGATACCTTCAATACTTCTTGTCCTTTCCATCATTTTGTTAACAGCTTGTGGGGGCTCTTTACAGAAACCAACAGGCTTAGAACATAAAGAAGATGCTAATGTTGAAACAGTTCAATCAACTACAAGCGATAGTCAAGATGATGTGCGCGGTGAAAGTGAATCAACTTCCGAAAAAGAGAAGAAAAAGTCCACTTCAAAGGATCATAAAAAAGAAGAGCAAAAAGAAAGTAAGAAAAAAGACAAACATAAGCAAGCACAAAAAGAAGAGACGGCTGCATCCTCTTCGGGAAACGCAACAAAAGATGGAAGCCAGAAAAATGAAAGCAAAGACGTAAGTAAAAGTAGAAATGATTCGAAGGAAGAGTCAAACAAGAAACAAGTAAAAACATCTCCTTCATCTTCGAAAGGAGATGTTTCGTCGAAAGGTAAGGCGAAGAATTCAAACGAATCAACGAAACCATCAAAAACTCAATCAACAGCTAAGGCACCTTCGGCTGATAAACAAAATTCGACAAAAACGGATTCGAAGCAAAAATCAAAGCCTAAACCTAAAGAAAATTCAACGAAGAAACCATCATCAACACAATCAAGTAAAAATGAACAAACAAATCATCAAAGTAGTGCAACGTCAAAACCAAATAAACCGAGTGAACCAAAACCAGCTAAACCTAACAAGAAAGAAGTAACAATGTCAATTGTTATTTCATCTACAGAAGTCCCATTATCAGCAACTAAAGTGGAAATTAAAGACGGCGATAAAGTGATTGACCCACTGTATAAAATTACGAAAGAACGTGGAATTCATCGAGATGTTACAGGGGTTGGAAATAATATTTATGTAGCAGGTTTAGCAAATGTATATGAATTCGATCGTGGACAAGGAAGTGGTTGGATGTATCGCATTAATGGCGTTTTCCCAGATCGTGGCGCTGGTGCAGTGCCCGTACAAGATGGAGATCGGATTGAATGGCTTTATACAACGGATTTAGGAAAAGATTTGAATGCTAACTTACAACCATATCGCCGATAATACTTATAAAAAATTTGTTCAGAATGTGGCAGATTCAAACAACCGGTCTATCGTGGACCGGTTGTTCTATTTATCCGCTAAGAACTAATACTTGTAAAAAAGTCAAACGATAAATGAGGAATGATGTATGGAAAATGGATTTCGAGGGCTACATCCTTTTGTGTTATTAGTTTATTATATCTTTTCCGCGATACTTATTATGTTATTTAACCATCCAGCATTTTTAGTGACGATGCTGGTATTATTTATCGGCGTAAATGTGACACATGACCGTGGAAAGGCATTAAAGGCATGGGCGGTACCGCTTATAATCATGGGGCTTGTATTTTCACTTATGAATCCACTATTTGTTTCACGAGGGACACATATTTTATTTTATTTAGGTCATCGTCAAATCACGTTAGAAGCACTTATGTATGGCATTGTAATGGCCTTCATGTTAGTTACAGTCATTGTCTTGTTTGTTTCGTTTAACCTCATTTTAAATGGCGCTAAATTTTTATATGTATTTTCAAAAATTGTACCGCGAACAGCATTTTTAATGATGTTAACAATTCGTTTTGTCCCATTATTAAAAGGGCGATTTGATGAAATTCTAGCGGTACAGCGCATACGGGGAATGACAATGACAGATGGCTCGATACGCCAGCGTGCGCGAAATGGGATGAATATGATCCAAACGTTACTTACATGGTCTCTAGAAGAAGCGATTCAAACCGCTGATTCGATGCAAGCAAGGGGGTATGGTCTAGGAAAAAAGTCGTCTTACATACTGTATCGAATGCAGAAAAGGGATTGGTGGACAATTGGTGTATTAGTGTTCTTACTTGGCGTGGCGATTTTTGGATATGCATACGGTTATGGACAAATTGTCATTTACCCAGAACTTGGAACATTACAATTTTATCCACTTGATTGGGTAACTTATATCGCGGTAAGTGTAATTATTGCTTGGCCAATTGTAATTGAAGGAGCTGAACGACTACGATGGACATTTTACAAATAGATAACTTGTCATTTCGGTATCCAGATATGGAAGAAATGACCTTGAAAAAACTTCACTTTACGGTAAAAGAAGGTGATTTTGTTGTATTGGCAGGCGCAAGTGGGAGTGGGAAAACAACGTTATTACGTTTGCTCAAACGAGAACTAGCCCCTTTTGGCGACAAAACTGGCACCATTTATTTTAATGGACAAAAACTTGAGCAATGGGATGACCCCACAATGGTTACAAATATTGGTTTTGTATTTCAAGACCCTGAAAATCAAATCATCATGGATTATGTATTACAAGAAATTACATTCGGAATGGAGCATGTCAATATTCCACCACTTGAAATGAAAAAAAGACTTGCTGAACTCGTTCACTTTTTTGGACTAGAACAGTTATTACATGAAAAAACAACGCATTTATCAGGGGGGCAAAAGCAGTTAATTAATTTATTATCAGTACTATTATTGCGACCAAAAGTGCTATTACTTGATGAGCCTACTTCGCAACTTGACCCAGTTGCAGCGAAAGAACTACTACAAATATTAGAACGTTTAAATGATGAACTGGGCATTACCATCATCATCATTGAACATCGACTAGAAGAGTTGTTTGCGATGGCGGATCAACTATTGTTTTTGCATGATGGGGAAATTGTATATAACGGAGCATGTCGAGACGTAATTGCCCAAATCGCACAAAATGCTGATGACCGCTTTCGGGCATATTTACCATCAGTTTCTCAATTGTTTTTACAAAAACAACGACCAATTATCGCAGAAAACATTCCTTTATCGGTAAAAGACGCCCGACGTTGGTTATCATCATTATCCCTTGAGATGCCAACAGAACATTCCCAACCTGAACAACAATTTGAAGGAGAAACGTTATTAGAGGTGAATCAACTTCACTTCCAGTATGAAAAAGATGCTGCGTCAATATTGAAAAACTGTTCTTTATCAATTAAAAAGGGAGAGTTTTTCGGATTAGTAGGTGGGAATGGTTCAGGAAAAACAACTTTATTACAGCTTTGTATGGGAATGCATAAACAACAAAAAGGAAAAATTATGTGGATGAATAAAAAATTAAAGTCGTATAAAATGGATCAATTAGTGTCTCATTTCGCTTATTTGCCGCAACATCCACTAGCTTTTTATATCGAAGATACGATTGGAAAAGAGATGAATCAGATTATTCATAGCCGTCAGATTGCTGATGGGGAAGCTAAAAAGCAAACGATATGTGACAAGTTACAAGTAAGTGATTTATTAGATCGACATCCAAATGATTTATCAGGTGGAGAGTTACAACGAGCGACAATTGCGTGTTTGTTACTTCATACGCCTACGATTTTATGTATAGATGAACCGACAAAAGGATTAGATCCGCTTTCGAAGAAGCAACTAGCTGACTTATTAACTTCTTTGCAGGCGGAAGGCTTAACCATTTTTATGGTGACACATGATATTGAATTTGCCGTCCAATATGTAGATCGTTGCGCAATGTTATTTGATAAACATATTGTTGCTGAAGGCTCACCTGAACAATTATTCAAAGGGAACTATTTTTATACGACGACGATGAACCGTGCGACAGTTGGCAGCCCATTCGGTGAACGGTTAACGTTGGAGGAGATGTTACAGGTATGGTCAAAAACAAAAATTACTATTTAATGTTTGCTTCAATCATCATTGTGTCGTTATTGATTTTATCTGTTATCTTATTTAATTATCATGCCTACTTGCTGCTAAGTTTTATCATTATCGGTATTATAATGATTCCTTTTTTTGTTCGATTTGAAATGCGTGCGATTACAAGTCGAGAAATTGTTATTTTAGCAATTTTAGCTGCCATTGCTGCAGTTAGTCGTGTTCCATTCGCGCCATTGCCAAGTGTACAACCAACATCCTTTGTAATTATGATGGCGGGGCTTGTCTTCGGGGCAGAATCAGGTTTTATTGTTGGAGCAGTAGCGGCAATTGTATCGAATATATTTTTGGGGCAAGGACCATGGACGCCTTGGCAAATGTATGCATGGGGAATGATTGGCATGACTGCAGGTCTTTTACGCAATACTTGGTGGATGAAAAAAATGTGGGGGAAACTATTATTTGGCTTTGTGTGGGGGTATTTATTTGGTTGGTTTATGAACTTTTGGATTATCGTTGGGGCATTAGAATATTTTACTTGGGAATATTTTATTGGTATTTATGTTGCCAGTATTTATTTTGACCTGGCTCATGGTCTGTCAAACGTTTTTTTCTTAACCGTATTTAGCACGAGTTGGCTACGTATTTTAGAAAGATTTAAGCGGAAATATGGTTTATGGGCAATCAAAACATAGCTCATCATTGTGAAAAACTTCAAACATATCACAAAAAACATGCAGAAGTATATTCCTGCATGTTTTTTAACGCTACAAAAATAAGTTGTATGCTATGAGTCATCATGAGTAATAAATTGTCCATATTCTGGAATGGCAATGGTGTCAAATTGTTCATCTAAAACGTTTAAAGCTTCTGTTAATTGATGTCCAGAGATTGGTTTTCCGTGTCCTGTAATAGCAATATTTGGTGTTAAATTGCGCAATAATTTTACAGATTGCCATGCAGTTTCCCAATCGGGTGTTAAATAACGCGGTGGTCCCTCAATTGTTAGTTTTTGTGTTAAAACAATATATAGCGCATCTTGTTTGACGGTCGTAACCCCATAAATATCTGATGGAACATCTATTCCTACACCACTTTGGACAAAAGAGCATGGTAAATATTGATTGTCATCACTCTTTGATAATTCTTTTGCCATTATTCGTCACGCCATTTTCTTGATTGATGATGCGGTGGCATTACGGTTTATATTCATTGATACATATGCTGTAGTATGCTCGACGTCATGAATTTTTTTAATCTTTATGGAAGCGTGTAGATATGAATGTGTTCGAACAGTATGATAAAATAAAGAATATATATAAGTTTGTAAAATGCAATTGTTATAAAATAATATGAGCTTATGAATGGAGATGATGAAAAGAATGCGAAAATCAAAAGATGAGTATGATTGCATTTGTGGAAGCGGTTTATCGTATGGAGAATGTTGTAAAAACAAAAATCTTATACAATTCAACCCAAAATTGTTAGAAGAACAATTAGGAGAAATTGCGAATGCACTCATTTCTTATGGAATGACAAATTATGAATCGGAAATCATTCAATCGGTCATGAACATCAATGAAGAATTATTTGGCGCCATATCTCCTGAAGAGCAGGAGCATTTTTTAGGAATTATGGTTCCGTACCAAATTATTCATGAACCAATCATTGGTAAGAAAACGGTTTTAGAATTGTTTTCCCAGTTGCGTAGCTCGAATATTTCCAATCGACAAGTCAAAGAGGCGTTTTCTAGATGGTCAGAAGCTGTTTCATCGATTTTTAAAATTGTGGATGTATTGGATGATGCGAATCATCTTTATCGTATTCAAGATTGCCGAACAAAGCAGTCTTTTGAAGTTGAGTATGCCGATAAGCCTGTATCTGTCGGACAATATGTAATCGGGACATTATTGCCGTTTGTTCATTATCATTGTTTTTTCGTAGCGGTCATTCATATACATGAAATGGAAGAAAAGGATCTAGATGGAATGATTGCTTCATTTCATTCAGATGATCCAGCCTATTTTAGCAATATTGCCTTATATTTTATTACAACGAATGGTTCGCAACAGTCGCCATTTCACTTTGACGATCCTGTTTATGAGGAGATTGCAGACATGTTGATCGCGCATAACGACCCGAAAGAAATTGACATTAATGACCTTGTGTCAACGCTTGCTTTTTGGGAAGACTTTTGTAGTGTACATATGCCACAAGTACAAAAGGTAAGTGCTTATGCAGCGTCGTTAGATTATTTTATGCAAAAATATATTTCAGTGAATAAAGGAGTTACGCAAACTAAAGTAGCAAAGAAATACGGAACGACACCAAGTGCGATTTCCAATCATTATCAAAAGTTTGTCGAGGCCTATGAAATGTTCGTGATTGCAACATCGTTGTTAGAAGATGATGAATAATCGTTGAAATATCATATGAACAGAGTGTGAGGCAAAAATAAATATCTTCAACAAAAATGATGCATGCTATACAGAGATGTATCATTTTTTGTATGAACAATCATGAGTTTGTCTCTTTCATGTTGAGTATGACGCCAGCAGGAACAGCATGCGTCTGAAAAACCGAGCACTTTTGAAGCCATGCCTGCCCAAAGCCTTATTTAGAACGGAAGACAATTGATGTGAATATGTCGTTGATGGTATTGTATGTTAAATTATTATGTCCCAGTCTTGTAAAGTTTATCTGGATTGAGGTTGAAAAAGAATTGTAAAGTGTAAAACATCATCATAATGATGGTATGATTTGAAATTAAAAAATTCTCAAATTACAGTAAAGTTTGTTATACTTATAGTCAATAGCAATTCTACTATTGATAAAGAGAAGTGATTCTTATGACAGAAGTTGAAAGAAAAAATCAATTACTGTATACACAACAACATTTGGCGAACGAACGAACATATTTAGCGTGGATTCGCACAGCGATTGCGATTGTGGGAATCGGTTCATTATCTTCTAGTTTACATTTTTTAATCGGCGATACAGGAAGAATGATTAGTAATGTGTTAGCTTTAATTGTTGGATCAGGCGCTGCTGTTTTAGGGATTTTAATTATTATATTTGCGACCTATAATTTTACAAAAAATAAAAGACAAATTGAAACAGGTGTTTTTTATATGGCGAGTTTTCCTGTCCTCACATCTTCGATTTTCTTAATCGTCATATCACTTGTTGCGGTACTATATTTTGTGGTGGAATGGATGTTACTAGTATGATGAAAGAAAGTTGGCAGTGTAGAAAGAAGGAATGGGCATGAAGAAGTGGATTGTAACTTGTAATTTGTCGCAATATAATGTGTTCAATGCATTTGAACAAGATGCTACGTTTTATTGGCCACAATCGGTCAATATGAAAAAAGGGGATATTGTCTATATTTATGTAGCTCACCCGTACCATCGTTTACGATTTGAAACGAAGATTATTGAAGTAAATATTTCTGTAGTCGATGCAATAGACGATGCGATTATCATAGACCCAACACATTTTGAAGCATCTCAACCCTATATGTTGCTTGAAGTGGTCATGATGTTTGATGATCCACGATTTCATTATAAAAATCTTGAAGCGAATGGATTAAATACTGTGCGTAGACCAAGTATCGTTCAGGAACAAGTTGCGAATTATATTAAGGGAATTCAAATGGAACTCATACAGGAACACGAGCAATTACTTGATAAGCAGTATATAGATAATGTGAATAAATCTATTTGCCAACAGCAAAAGGATATAGATCAATATGAACCATATCCAATTAATGCGCCCGGAAAAATATGGCTAAATGGAAGGTTGGTTTATCCACGAAACCATCAGTATGCCATTCGTGCATTGCAACTGGCAAATTATCAATGTGAGATAGATAAGAAGCATCCAACTTTTTACAGAAAAGATCATCATCTATTATATACAGAACCACATCATCTCATCCCAATGTCCAAGCAAAAACAATTTCTGTTTTCACTTGATGTTGAAGCAAACATTGTATCATTGTGTAGTTGCTGCCACGCGGCAATACATCATGGACAGGAACGAACTGAACTTGTCCAACAATTATATGAGCAACGAAAAAATCAGTTGAAAAAAACGGGGATTGGAATTGGGTTAGCGGAATTATTGAAGATGTATCGTTAGCTAGAAAGGTATAGGTGAGAGAAACGTTTAATTGGATTGGCTTTTTAACATATGCATCGATTACAGCTGTCACACCAGGACCGAATAATATGATGTCTTTATCCAATGCAGGTCGCGTCGGCTTTAAAAAAGCTTTACCATTTAATTATGGTGTAGGTGTTGGCGTGGTAATCGTCATGCTAATTTCGACTGTATTTGCCACATTTCTCTCGTCATTACTACCTTACATTCAATACCCGATGCTTATGTTGGGTGCTTTATATATTTTATATTTAGCGTGGCAAACATATAAAAGGCCAAGTGTACAATCTGAATCGATGCCAGTAACAGGATTTAAAGAAGGATTTTTATTGCAATTTATGAATCCGAAAACATATATTTACTGTATAATGTCTATTGAAATATACATTATGCCATTTTTTTATGGACAAAGTGGCGTTTTAGTGAGTTTCGCGATCTTATTGGCATTGATTGGTTTTGTCTGTACAGTTTGTTGGACAGCTTTTGGCGCGGTTTTTAAAGTCTTGTTTTCAACGTATGCAAAGTTTACAAATACATTGATGGCTTTATTACTTGTTTATTGTGCCATTTCTTTATTTTTATAAAGCGCATTGTTATATGAATCAATGAAAGGGAGCGATCCATTGATTTACTTTAAAGAACAACGTTTAGTGATTCGTTCGATGGTAAAAGATGACATCGAAAAAATTGTTGATGGTTTCGCCGCCCAACATTGGTCAAAACGAATTGAAATGTTTGAAGATTATTACATGAGGCAGCTAAAAAAAGAACATCAAGTATTTGTTGCGCTTTTGAATGAGGAAGTAGCAGGATTTGTTTTGTTAACCCCTAAAGCCATCGCAGGCCCATTTGCGCAGATGGACATTCCTGAAATTGTTGACTTAAATGTATTTAAAAAATATCAGCATCAAGGCATTGGAAATGCATTAATGGACGTAGCTGAACGTGCGGCATGTGAATTTGCGTCAATTGTTTGTTTAGCCATCGGATTACATGCGAGTTTTGGTGCGGCCCAAAGATTATATGTAAAAAGAGGCTATATTCCAGATGGTTCTGGTGTTTGGTATAGAGGATTACCATTGGATCAATATGCGCAATGTATTAATGACGATGATTTAATGTTGCATCTAAGTAAAAGCTTATAAGATGAAAGCATGGTAAAGCTTGTTGAAATGATTCATTCAATCAATAAGCTTTTTTTAATTGAAAAAAACCTTTCGAAAAAAAGAATTTAGAGATAAAATGTAAGGATGGATAAAATAATATTATCTTGTTTTTAGGAGGAATTATATGGATCAATCAAAATTATGGACGAAAGATTTTATCATTATTTCGACCATTAATTTTTTGTTAACATTAGTATTTTATTTACTAATTGTGATTATGGGGAGTTTTGCAATTGAACGTTATGATGCGTCGGTGAGTGCAGCAGGACTAGTGACTGGTTTATTTGTTGTTGGAACATTAATTGGTCGATTATTTACCGGGCGTGTCATTGATCAAGTAGGACGTAAAAAGACGTTGATTATAGGGCTTATTTTATTTACAGCAGCGACATTTTTATATTTCATTCAAATTGGTGTTGGTTTTTTAATATTTTCACGTTTCATGCATGGAATGATGCTTGGTGTCGCGAGCACTGCAGCTGGTACAATTGTTGCCCAAATCATTCCTCCTTCACGTCGTGGAGAGGGGATTGGCTACTATAGCATGGGCGCAACGTTAGCAACAGCAACAGGACCGTTTATCGGACTTATGGTAACGCAAACAATGCCCGTTGAAATTGTATTTTGGATTGCGATTGTTATTGGATTTGTTAGTTTAATCACTGCAAATATCGTGCATGTACCGTTGATTACGATAAAAGAAGAACAATCGGAACAACGAGTAGGTATTGGGCAATTTATTGAATTAAATGCATTACCAATTTCAATGATTACGTTAATAATTGCACTGGGATATGCTGGGATTTTATCTTTTATGAATTTATATGCTGAGGAAATTGGCTTAGTGAAAGCGGCGAGCTTTTTCTTCCTCGTCTATTGGATTGCTGTATTAGTCACTCGCCCATTTACGGGGAAATTGGTAGATACAAAAGGAGCAAACGCAGTCATGTATCCGACGTTTATATTATATGCGGCGGGATTGTTATTACTTGGCGTGGCACAAAATAGTTTTATGTTGCTACTTGCTGGTGTTTTAATCGGTTTAGGTTTTGGGAATATGCAGTCTTGTATTCAAGCGATTGCGATTAAAGTAACACCGGTTGAGCGGGCAGGTCTTGCGACATCTACATTTTATATTTTCATGGATGCAGGTCTTGGGTTAGGTCCTTATCTATTAGGTTTTGTCGTGACCTTACTCGGCTACCAGCAGTTATACATTGCACTTAGTTTCGTTGTACTTGCTGCAATTGCTGTCTACTATTTCGTCCACGGGAGAAAAGACCGAAATGGTACGTTAACCAAGTCTATCTATTCATGATGAAAAGAAGCTTCCAAACAATTCGTTTTATTGAAGATGTTGGGAAGCTTCTTTTTTTAGATGAATATAACTTTCAAGCAAATGTGTCTAAAATATGGATAAAAAGATGGTATGATAGAGGAAGCAACTGAAGAAGGGATCGAACTATGGATGTCGAATTTTGAAGAACAATTGCAAAAACTCATTGAAGAAGCAGCAACATGTGGAAAGTTATTTGAAAAAAATGAAGATGAAGCACGTTTTGATAAAATCCAATTATTTGGAGAAAAATTAACAAAACAAGAATATATGATTGGCTTTGCTGGACATTTTTCAGCTGGAAAATCATCGATGATTAATGCATTAACAGGTGGAGATTTATTGCCATCGAGTCCCATCCCGACAAGTGCAAATATTGTCAAAGTACGAAAAGCTATGAATGACTATGCGATTATTCATTTATTAAACGGAACAGCAACAAAGTATGAAAGCACGCGTTTTTCTGAAGCGATTAAAGCATTTAGTAAAAATGGAGATGAAGTAGGGCTTGTTGAAATTGGCCATCACGCTTCAACTTTGCCTGAAGGGATTACCGTAATGGACACACCTGGTGTTGATTCAACAGATGATCGCCACCAACAGTCAACCGAGTCTGCACTACATCTAGCAGATCTCGTATTTTACACGATGGATTATAACCATGTTCAATCAGAGTTAAACTTTACATTTACAAAAGAATTATTGCGCTATAACCCGAATGTATATTTAATTATCAATCAAATTGACAAACATCGGGATACAGAGTTACCATTCGAACAATTTAAACAGTCCGTAGAAAGTTCATTTAACATGTGGGGGGTTGAACCGAAAGGCATTTTTTATACATCATTGAAAGCGTTTGACCATCCACATAATGATTTTCCAAAAGTGAAAAAGATTGTCGATGAAGCAATGGATCATTGGCAAGAAAACTTCATTCATAATGCAACACAAACACTAAAAAAATTAGAAGCTGAACATCAACAGTTTTTAGCCGAACACATTGATGAATTAAAAGAACAGTTTAGTGACGTGGTTGCTAATGAAGAGTGGGCAGAACAATCGCATATTGAACAGCAATTTAAAGAGACTAAAAAGGCCGTTTCTCTTGTAGAAGAAGACGCATTTAGCCGTGGTTTTGATCATGCACGCTATGAATTAATTGAAAATGCGGCAATTACACCGTATGAAATGAGAGAGCAACTAAAAGTGTATTTAGAGTCTTTATCACCACGATTTAAAGTTGGCTTTTTATTCGGAGCGAAAAAGACCGAGGGTGAGAAACAAGCTCGCCGCAATCAGTTTTATCAAACGATTCAGGAATTACTGCATACGCAAATTAATATGCACTTAAAGTTATTGATGAAAAATAGTTTAAAAGAAGCGCATATTTTAACAGATGAACGTTCTCTTGAAATTGATGCAATGGACTTCACGATTTCACTTGATACGATTGAACAAGATTTCCAACCATCAGACACAATTACAGGAGATACTGTTTTAAACTACGCGAAGCAAATGAAAGCGAATATTCAGCTTGCGTATCGCAGACTAACTGAAAAATGGAGAGAGGACATGGCACAAGTTGTCATGGAAGCAGGGACACGGAGTTCCGGAAAATTGCAGGATGAACTACAAGTATTATCGAAGAAAGTGAATGCGTTTCAAGCAGTTGACCGCATAATCGAGCGAAAGGAACAGTTTGAAAAGGAACTTCAGTATCCACCAATGTCAATTGTTCATGCGCGTCAACAATTAATCTCATCGTGGGCAAAAGAGTTGGAGTTGCTTGACTTAAAAGCATTCCAAGAAGCTGCGACGATGGATGTTGAAGAAGTGATTGACGAAGAAGAAGAAGTAGAAGATATCATTCAAATGACAGATGATCATTTACGTGAGCAAGTGGATAAAGCGATTCACGTGGCAAATGTGTTGGCAGATGAAGAAAGTTTTGCTTCGATGGCACACTATTTAAAAGAAAAAGCAAACCGTTTAGATCATCAATCATTTACTGTTGCCCTATTTGGTGCGTTTAGTGCAGGGAAATCTTCATTTTCAAATGCATTAATCGGTGAAAAGATTTTACCTGTATCACCAAATCCAACAACAGCAACGATTAACCGTATTCGTCCGGTTGAACAAGATAAAATGCATGATACAGCAGATGTTGTGTTGAAAACAGAAGAGCGGATGACAGAGGACCTTGCACGTTCATTTGAAGCACTTGATATTACAGTTCACACATTGGAAGAAGCAAAAGACCGTGTGAAGGAAGCGGTGGAAGTGACGTTAACGGATGAACGGTTACAAGTGCATAAAGCGTTTATTGCTGCTTTCGGTAGAGGATATGATGCGTATCGTGCTCAACTTGGGACAACGATTCATGTTCAACGTGATGAGTTTGTACGTTTTGTTGCTGAAGAGGAACGAAGCTGTTTCGTAGAATCCATCGATTTCTTCTATGATTGTGAACTAACACGTCAAGGTATTACGCTTGTAGATACACCAGGGGCTGACTCAATTAATGCAAGGCATACTGATGTTGCGTTTGAATACATTCGAAATGCGGATGCGATTTTATTTGTTACGTATTATAATCATGCATTCGCACGTGCTGACCAAGAATTTTTAATTCAATTAGGACGTGTAAAAGACGCATTTGAGCTCGACAAGATGTTCTTTATTGTTAATGCGATTGACTTGGCGAAAGATGAGGAAGAAGCGGAAGCAGTCAAAGACTACGTCGCAAATGAACTGCAAAAATTCGGCATTCGTAGACCGCGAGTGCATGGCTTATCAAGTATTGAGGCGTTACAAGCGAAAGAACAAGCGACATCTTATCCACTTATGGACACATTTGAGCAACAGTTCCATCAATTTTTGGCGCATGACTTAAAAGGGTTAGCCGTTCAAGCATTAAGTGAAGAAGTCGATAAAACGGTCGAACGTTTAGCACTACTAATCGAGCGAACAGAAAACAACTTACTCCGGAAAGAGGAACGCTTAGAAGAACTTGCATCATTAGAACAACAAATCCGTGAGCGATATGCAACGGATTTTAGTGAAGTGTTATTGAAAAATGCAAAACAAGAAGTCGAAGAGCTCGTTCACTATGTACACCAACGTGTATTTTTACGTTTCAATGAGTTTTTCCGTGCTTCCTATA
>ERZ808040.1251-NODE-1251-length-17799-cov-4.052308_pt1 | contig 17799 bp, 20 predicted proteins | sample MGYA00380191_ERZ808040 | MGnify/ENA primary metagenome ERZ808040 (study PRJEB31490, sample SAMN06133395) | mouse gut metagenome | isolation source: J6 | host: mice | place: China: Chengdu | collected 2015-05 ...
GCCCAAACAAAAGACCAGGCTAGAGAAGAGATCGCGTTGATGTTTAAAAAAGGGCAAAAGCGCCTCGTACTCTCAGAATTTTTGTCTGGAGCAGAATACTCACTCTTTGTTGCGGTAGGTCGTAGAGACTACCGGATACTTCCAATGGCTCAAGACCATAAGCGAGCCTTTGATTTTGATAAAGGTTTGAATACTGGCGGGATGGGGGCGTATAGTCCATTACCACAATTGCCAGAAACAGATTATCAGCGGATGTTACATGAAGTTGTTGAACCAACGATCGCTGGCTTGCGTCAAGAGAAGTTTGATTACTGTGGGATCTTATATATCGGGTTGATCATGACTGAGCAAGGTCCTAAAGTCATTGAATACAATGTGCGTTTAGGCGATCCTGAGACGCAGGTCGTCTTACCCCGGATCACATCTGACTTTGCGCAGTTGATCGACTGTGCCCTTAATGGTGACGCCTTGCCAGCGATCGAAGTAACAGCTAAAGCTTGCTTAGGTGTAGTCGTAGCGGCTGCTGGCTATCCTGGTGAGTATCTCAAAGGGCAAGCTTTGCCCGGATTGCAAGCAACAGATGAGATCAAGGTCGATTATGCTAATGTCAGTGAAAAGGTAGAGCGATTTGTGGGCAATGGTGGTCGTTTACTGTGTGTTTTAGCGCTAGAAGACGACCTTCAGTTGGCACAAGCGAAGGTATATAGTTATTTGGCTCAACATGAATTTGTGGATTGCTATTATCGACATGATATCGGGGCTAAAGCTACAGGAAAGTTTGCTGGACCTGCTGGAAAACTCGAAAATTTGAGCTAGGATAAAACGTGTGAGATAATTTTGGTCATCATGATGCATAGCGTTGTGGTGGCCTTTTGTTGTTCATTATCTATGAAGGGCAATAAAAACTTTTTTGACTTGTCTTATATTTTGAGAAATGGTATTTTTAGGGAGAAATAATTTGGACAAGGTAGGAAACTAGATGAGTAATTTTATGTATCAAGCATTCAGTGAGGTCGCTAAGCAAAAAGCTTTTGTAACGGCAGCTAAAGTATTGAATGTGACACCATCAGCGATCAGTCATTCGATCAATGGCCTAGAAAAAGAGCTGGGTTTTGCACTATTCTTCCGTAATCGCAATGGAGTTCAATTGACCTCTGCTGGGGAAAAGATCTTACCGATCGTCCGTGAACTATTGAATACTGAAGATAAGTTATTAGAAGAAGCTGCTCGGATCAACGGGCTGGATCAGGGACGATTGCGGATCGGGGCTTTTAGTAGTGTCTGTATCAATTGGCTTCCTGATATGATCAATACCTTCAAGAAGAATTATCCCGAGATCGAAGTTTCGGTCTGGCAGGGGAACTTTAATGAAGTTATCCAACAGATCAAATTAGGTGAGCTCGATATTGGCTTTTCCGCTCTACCGATCAAAGAGAATCTGGAAGTTTTACCGTTATATCGAGATGAGATCTACTGTGTTGCGCCTGAAGGATTTACACCACAAGATAAAAAAGCTGTTGTGGCTAGTGATGTGGCGGATAAACCGTTTATTCTCCAAGAGATCGATTATGATCGCAATACTAAAGAAGCCTTGGATGATTATAATGTTTCTGTCAATTCGATCCAGTACAGTATCGATGATGCCTCGATCATTGCAATGGTCGAATCAGGACTGGGGTTTGGGATCTTACCGGAATTAGCTCTACAAAAACTTTCAGGTAATGTCGTGCAGTATCCCTTTGCCAAGCGACATTTTCGGACAATTGCTCTAGTGACGCATAATAAAGCCCAGCAAACACCTTCGACACGGGCTTTTATCCGAGTCATTATGGACTATTTAACAAAGCGTTATGGTGGGTTAGTGTAGCGATCACAGTAAGAATTGTTAAAAAAATTAAATAAAGTCAAATTTATTGACTAAGGTACTTGCATATAGCATCAAAGTTTGTTAATATTCATAGGACATTGCCAGGCAAAGTAGGTGAATATTAATCAATGGAAACAAAATTAAAAGTTGGCGACAAAGTGACATGTGATAAGTTTGCTTCATTGACACATGATTTTGTCGGTGCGATCGAAAAGATCTATGAAAATTCTGCAGTTGTTGAGATCTTAGAACATCATAAAGATGATACCGTAGTTGTGAGCGATTTCCATAATCGTGCTGTAGTAGCTTTAGATCACATGAAAAAGAAAACGGCATAAAAATTCAAAAAAAAGATGACAAACGAAGATAAGGGTGCTATAATTATCTTTGTTGTTGCGGGTGTAGTTTAGTGGTAAAATCCCAGCTTCCCAAGCTGATGTCGCGAGTTCGATTCTCGTCACCCGCTTCAAAGAGCATCTTTGGTCTCGGCCGGAGATGTTTTTTATTTAAGTTAAGAAAACTCGATGATAGAAGAAAAGTAACCTGTGGCAGCGTTAAGCGAGTCTGGGAGGGTGGAAGCCAGATCGTGTAAACAGGTGAAGCGCGCTTTTTAGAGTACAAGTGAATATTTGAGTGGATATTGATCAAATAGAGTGGTACCGCGGGAATTTCTCGTCTCTTGCAAAGTGTTATTTAACGCTATGCAAGAGACGTTTTTATTTTTAAAGGAGGATATTAGTGATGAAGGACTACAAACAATTAGTGGCTCAAGCAGTATATGCAGCAGTTGATGGCCAGTTAAGTGAAGAAGCGATCGTTGAAAAGATCGAACAACCAAAAGACCTTAAGTTAGGGGACTATGCTTTTCCAGCATTCGTGTTGGCTAAGGTCTTGCGTAAAGCACCACAAATGATCGCACAAGAATTGGTCGAAAAGATCGATACGACTAATTTTGAAAAAGTTGAAGCTGTCGGACCTTACGTAAACTTTTTTCTAGATAAAGCAGCTTTCAGTGAAGATGTTTTACATGATGTTTTGACTAAACAAGAACATTTTGGCGATGCAACGACTGGAAATGGTCGTCAAGTTCCGATCGATATGTCTTCACCTAATATCGCTAAACCAATGTCGATGGGCCACTTACGTTCGACTGTGATCGGTAACTCAATCGCACTTTTAATGGAAAAATCTGGTTACAAACCGGTCAAGATCAACCACTTAGGTGACTGGGGCACACAATTTGGTAAATTGATGCGCGCTTATGAACTTTGGGGAAGTGAAGAAGAAGTTAAAAATGATCCGATCAACTCCTTATTAGGCTATTACGTACGTTTCCACAAAGAAGACGTTGAAAATCCTCAATTAGATGATGAAGCTCGTGATTGGTTCAAGCGTTTAGAGGATGGGGATGAAGAAGCGACTCGTCTTTGGAAATGGTTTAGAGAAGAATCACTTAAAGCTTTCACAACTGTCTATGACCGTCTAGGGATCGAATTTGATTCTTACAACGGTGAAGCTTTCTACAACGATAAGATGGATGAAGTCGTCGAGATCTTAGAAGATAAGGGATTATTAAAAGAAAGTCAAGGAGCTCAGATCGTGGATCTTGAAAAGAATAACTTGAATCCTGCTTTGATCAAAAAGACTGACGGGGCTACACTTTACATTACACGTGACTTAGCAGCAGCAATGTATCGTAAACGGACTTATGATTTTGCGCAATCCTTGTACGTCGTTGGGAACGAACAATCAAATCACTTCAAACAATTGAAGGCAGTCTTAAAAGAAATGGGTTATGATTGGTCCGATGATATCCATCACATTCCATTTGGCTTGATCACACAAGGGGGGAAGAAACTCTCTACACGTTCAGGACATGTCATCTTGTTAGAAAAAGTTTTAGATGATGCGGTTGCTTTGGCTAAAGAGCAGATCGAAGCTAAAAATCCTAATTTAGCCAACAAAGATCAAGTGGCTGAAGAAGTCGGTGTTGGTGCCGTAGTCTTCCATGACCTTAAGAATGAACGTTTGAATAACTTTGACTTTGACCTAGAAGAAGTCGTTCGTTTTGAAGGTGAGACTGGACCTTATGTTCAATATTCACATGCAAGAGCAATGAGTATTTTGCGTAAAGCGGGTGTGACTGAGATCGATCCGGCTAAAGCATATGCAGTAACAGATGAAAATGCTTGGGAAACTTTGCGCCTATTAGGTGAATTCCCAGAAACTGTTGCTCGTGCAGTCGCGGAATACGAACCATCTGTGATCGCTAAGTATGCGATCCATTTGGCAAAAGCCTTCAACAAGTACTACGCACATTCTAAGATCTTAGTAGAAGATGACCAATTAGAAGCACGCTTGGCTTTAGTAGCTAGTGTAGCTGATGTTTTGAAAGAAGCCTTACGTCTTTTAGGTGTAGCGGCACCAGATGAAATGTAAAAATATACTACTAAATAAGACTTGAAAAGCTAAAAAACAGAGGCTGTGACCTAAGTAGTGTCGTTGTTCTTACCTCTACAAATCTTTGAAAAATGGAATGTTTAGAGATAAAGAAAGATATCTTCAAAATTTCAATGTTTGGAATTTGGAGATGTCTTTTTACTTATGTCGCAGCTTCCGGCGTTTATTATTCTTTTGCTATCTTGAAGAAAATGGTTTTAAATTTTATTTAACAAAAATCAAACTTACTATGTGACAATATAACCAAAATATAATTCATTATTAAGCTAGGATGGAGAAATTATAGATGATTTCAAAAAATAACTATAAACTTTAAGCCTGTAAATTGAAATCTGAGCGCTAACATTCTACGATATATTTTGAGTAGGTTCAACTTTTGCTATTGGTGTTAGTAATGAACGGGCAAATATTTGCTGATGATCTAGGCGATCCAAAATGGGCTACAAAAGACAAATACGAAAAGAAATATACTTCAACCATTGAATTTGTTGATGAACAAGGCAATAAGATGCCTAATATTCCTGATGATAAGCAAATATCTATATGGATACGTCCTTTATAATGTAGATAAATCCAGGCAAGAGCTTAAATCCAAATGAAGCTTAGACACCAGATAGATCAAGTTACTCTAAAGTAAATGTTGCAGTAGTTTCAGAAAAGCCAATTGAACAAACTGATTTGATAGAAAAAGTCGATTAGGTAAGGTGATGCTAGTCGATCTAAGTAGTGTACCAATTCCAAATGTTCCAATACTACAGTATCGAAACGATCTAAGTGATCTAGCGGTTGATATATCAGTCGTATAAAATATTTTAACTCGACTTGAAGCACCAAATGAAACAACATCAACTGAAACTGCGATCACACCTACTATCTTAGGCGATAAAAAAGTCACAGTACCAGTCATGAATGCAGTATCAACAACTATGGTAAAACAGGCTACAGTGCTACAGACCGAGCCTGAATATGCTTGGTGTTGGTGCTTTGCTCATTGCCGGAATGTTAGATTTAGTAGATGAAATTAAAAAGAAAAAACGATCTAGCAAGTGATCGCTACTAGCTGCTCTTAAAGAAGATATGCGAAGAGAACTAGAATAGGGCTTCGCTTTTTTTATGAAATCATAGTTAGAAATAATTTATTGACAAATAAGTTTTAATAAGGAAACTTAGTGGTAAACTTGGTGAAACAAAATGATGAGGGGGAGTTTCACGGTGAAGATCAACAATTATGCAAAAAAAGAGGACTATGTTTTTGATTTGATTCAAAAAATCGGAAGTTTACCAGAAAAAGACCAAGAAAAATTTCGAACATCTTGTCGAGTAATGGTTTATGACTATAACGACATGTTGATGTTCAATGGGTTTAGTGGTGAGTTTGCTTGCTTTTTAGTCAGTGGATTGGTGGCAAGTCGTTATTACAATTTTGAAAGTGATAAAGACCAGTATATGACGTTTTATAAGCAACAAGAGTTATTTTATCCTTCGCATGAGGTAATTGATGAAGATCATACTGAAGAAGAACTGGTCGTATTTTCGGATAAAGCTATCATTGTTGTTATTCCCGAAGATATTATGCATGAATACCAAGATAAATCGCCCTTTTTCAATGAAATGTTACGCGAGCAGATGGCTTATCAATTGCAAAAAGAACGGCTCTATAATATATATTGCAATCTATCCTCGACAAGAGAACGGATCAAGAATACGCTTTTCTACTTGGCTGTGCTCTATGGGAATGTCACAGATGAGAAGTGGGTCCGTTTGCCTCGGCGGATCGACCAAAATGTTTTAGTTTCTTATACCCGTGCATCTACGTCACTAGTCAATATGATCGTCAAAGAATATTGCAGTCAAGGATTAGCTAAACGGGGACGAAGAAAGCTATTGCTAGACCGCAAGTTAGTGATGAATTATGTTGCAAAGACAGGTTTTAATAAATTTTTGGTAGAGGTCGAGTGAGCCTGATTTTGCTTGCTAGCAGAAGTTTGTTAAAATAGAGATACAATCTTTTGTTTTGAGGTGATTTTTGTGAAAAAAGAAATGCGCCAAGGAAAGATCGAGCAGCTGATAAATCAGCAAGTCATCTCTAATCAAGAAGAGCTGATGCAAGCATTGCAAGCGATCGGGATCAGTGCGACGCAAGCTACGATCTCACGAGACATCCGTGAGATGCAGATCGTTAAGCAACAGGATGGTAATGGTAACTTGCGCTATGTGATCTTTAAAGCTAATAATCAATCTGAGCAAGATAAACTGTATAAAGCGATTTCTGATGCAGTTACGGCGATCACGACTGTCGAGTTTATGAACGTGATCCACACGACACCGCGAAATGCCAATGTTTTGGCAGCGATCTTGGATGATTTAGCACTACCTGAAGTTGCAGGGACTTTAGCTGGTTTCGACACAGTAGTTGTGATCAGCCCTTCACGTGAGTTAGCCATCAAACTGTATGAACTATTTATGGAACATGTTGATCCAGATAATCTACTTTGATAATTATTTCTTAAAAGGCCGTGACAGTTGTGTTACGGTTTTTTGCTCGTTAAATAATATTAAATTTTTTTCAAGATTGGTGGAACCTAGCCGAGATGTGCTAAGATGATAATTAACGATAAACAGAAAAGGAATTTATGCGATGAACGATTTTTTAGAAAAATTGCGCCAAGCGATAGGCTACTATGGTAAAAAGTTCTGGAGTTGGTTTCTAGCCAAGAGCCGGCGTTACCAATTATGGCGGTGGTTGGTAGTTATTTTTTTAGCGAGTTTTTTATGCATGAGTATCTATCTAACATTTATAGCCAAAACATCTAATGTTAAAGGTCTAAAGAATGCGTTAGAGCAAGCAACTGAGATCTACGATAAAAATGATCAAAAAGCAGGCTATCTTTATGCCCAAAAAGGTACTTGGACTGCGATCGATGATATTTCACCTAACGTTATTGATGCTGTATTGTCGACAGAAGATCGTAACTTCTATAAAGAATATGGTTTTTCTGTCAAGGGGATCGCACGTGCGGGGTTAATGCACGTTAAAAATAAATTGACTGGTGGAAATGCGGTCACCGGTGGGGGGAGCACTTTAACGCAACAGTTAGTTAAAAATGCTTTCCTTTCACAAGAGCAGACGCTTTCTCGGAAAGCTAAAGAGATCTTTATTGCGATGCAAGTTGAAAATACTTATAGTAAAAAAGAGATCTTGGCAATGTATCTAAATCACGCTTACTTTGGCAATGGGGTCTGGGGTGTTGGTGATGCAGCTAAACGTTATTTTGGAACAACTGCTAGCCAATTGACGGTTCCGCAAGCAGCTACTTTAGCTGGGATGTTGACCAGTCCAAATGCCTATAATCCAGCCGATTATCCCGAGGCTTCTAAAAAACGGCGGGATGTGGTCTTAAGTTTGATGGAAGATAACAATAAACTGACAGCAACTCAAACTAAAGAATATCAAGCTACACCGATGGTAACAAGTAATACGTATACCTATAATTCAGGCTATAAGTATCCATATTATTTCGATGCAGTCATCTCAGAAGCGATCGATCGGTATGGTTTGAGTGAAGCAGATATTATGAACCGTGGCTATAAGATCTATACTTCACTTGATCAAAATTACCAAGCGACATTCCAAGAAGATTTTGCTAATGACTACTTATTTCCAGATAACGCTGCTAATGGGGCTAAAGCTCAAGGAGCTTCGGTGGCGCTTGATCCCAAAACAGGTGGTGTAGCAGCTGTCGTTGGTGGTCGGAGTGGGACTCATGTCTTCCGTGGCTATAATCGGGGGACACAATTGGTGCGCTCACCAGGTTCAACGATCAAACCATTGGCCGTGTATGCTCCGGCTTTAAAGAAAGGTTACCATTATGATTCGGAACTGCCCGACGAATTGAAAGCTTATGGAACTAACAAATATACGCCACATAATTGGAATAATGTTTACGGCGGTGATCTTCCGATGTATAAAGCCTTAGCTGAAAGTAAAAATACTTCAGCGGTATGGTTGTTAAATAAGATCGGGGTCAAAACAGGTTTTGATAGCGTTGAGAAATTTGGGATAACGCTGGATCCTTCTGATGAAAATTTGAGTTTAGCACTAGGGGGACTAAAAAAAGGGGTCTCGCCTTATCAGATCGCAAGTGCATATACGGCTTTTGCTAATGATGGTGTACGCTATGATCCCCATTTTATCACGAAGATCATTGATGCTTCGGGCAAGACGATCGTTGATAATACTGAAGTTGATTCAACTCGAGTCCTTTCAGCTAAGAATGCCAATGAGATGACGAGTATGTTGATCGATGTATATACGATGGGGACAGGAACGAATGCTAAACCAGCTGGTTATACGATCGCTGGTAAGACGGGATCGACGCAAGGTAATGGGGTCGATCCGATGGCTGCCGATACTGATCATTGGTATGTGGGCTATACACCAGATGTAGTTGTGGCTACATGGGTCGGCTATGATTCTAGCAAAGATTCGATCGAAGATGCTGGCAATCGTGGTGGAGCTAGTCTTTTTAAGACCCAGATGGAAGGTATCTTACCATATACTAAGGAAACAAAATTCGAAGTCAAGGCAGCCTCAACGATGGCAGCTGAGAATAGTGCTGCCGATAATAGCAATGAGAGCTGGTGGGATAAGATCAAGAATGCGGGACAAGAGGGTACAAGTGATTGGAAACAAACTGCAGATTCGTGGCTTCAAAAAGGAAAAGATGCATTAAATAGCCTGTTTGGAAATTAGTTTTTTAAGGCTTTAGGTAAAACTTTTTTATCAAAGTACGTTATAATAGATTTATTAAGAATCAAAGGAGCGATATTATGGTCAATATTTATGATACAGCTAATCAAATGGAACAAGATTTGAAGCAAACACAACAATATCAAGAATTAAAAGCAGCTTATGAAGCTTTGAAAGCTGATGAAAAAGCTTATGCTTGTTTCAAAGAATTGCAAGATCTTCAAGGTCAATTGCAACAAAAACAAATGCAAGGCAATATCACAGAAGAAGATTTCAAAGAATTACAAGAAGCTGGTGCTAAAGCTAAGGACTTTGAAACATTACAAACATTGATGTTGAAAGAACAAGCTTTGAGCATGTTGATGGATGAAGTAAGCAAGATCATCTTCCAACCAGTTCAAGAATTATACCAAGATTAAAATGAACAAAAGAGCTCTGCGGGGCTCTTTTTTTAGTCCTACTAACTAGATCGAAAATGTGGTAAAGTTAGTACGAAACGAGGAAAAATAAATGAATGGATAGGACAAGAGCGTGTTAAAAAAATTATTTGATTATAAAGTTGATGAAAATTTAGAATTATTTGTATTGATCAAGTCAGCTGAAACGCGGATCGCTAAGAATGGTAAAAAGTTTATTGCTTTTAATTTTGCTGATACCTCTGGTGTGATCAGTGCTAAATTTTGGGATGCTTCAGATGATGATATCAAGCGGTTTGAGGCGGGCAAAGTTGTTTTCTTGAAAGGTAAACGCGAAAATTATCAAAACAATCCCCAGATCAAGATCTTCAAGCTCAGGTTAGCTAATGACAAAGAGCCAAATGATCCGGCGCTTTATCTTCAAGCGGCACCAGAAAAGACCCTTGTGATGGAAGAAGAACTGAATCAATATGTTTTTGAGATCGTTAATCCAACATGGAATCGGATCGTGCGTTATTTACTCAAAGAATACCATGATGAGTTCTTTAAATTTCCAGCTGCTAAATCCAATCACCATGCTTATGAGGGGGGCTTAGCGTTCCACACATTATCGATCTTACGCTTGGCTAAAGCGGTAACGGAACAATATGAAGAAGTTGACAAAGCCTTACTCTATGCGGGAACTATTTTACATGATCTAGGTAAGGTTTTGGAGTTGTCGGGACCTGTGGCAACAACTTATACGCTAGCTGGTAATTTGATCGGACATATCGTTTTGGTCGATGAAGAGATCGTTAAAGCTTGCGCGGCGTTAAAGATCGAGCTTGAAAGTGAAGATGCGATCTTATTGCGACACATGATCTTAGCCCATCATGGGTTATTGGAGTATGGTTCACCAGTGCAACCACATTTGTTAGAGGCTGATATTTTACATCAATTAGATAATCTTGATGCTTCGATCCAAATGCTAAAGAAAAGTTTAGCCCATACCGAGCCAGGCAATTTTTCAGAGCGGATCTTTGGGATGGAGGGGCGTAATTTCTATCAGCCTAAACAAAAATAGTTGCCTGATAGGGTCACTTTGGGTTTTGTAGTTACGATGAAAACTATAGATCAGAAAGTGGATTTTATGTAGCTTAGGCCTTAAAAGCACATAAAACAAAAGAATTTTCACAAGAAAATGTTAAACTGATCAGCCAAGCCGGCATGAAAGTAATTTTTGAAAAGTTCTTTAGCCCAAATAACAGCTAGTTGTAAAAAAGCAAAGAGCTTTACAATAGACTAAAGGGGGCAGAGATGACGAACATCGCACAGGTCAGTGAAAAATTTGATGTCACCAAAGAAACTTTGCGCTATTGGGAAAGATTAAGATTACTACCTGAGATCCCACGTAATGAGAGTGGTTATCGTGATTATGGAGAACATGAATTGAATTGGATCTTCTTTATTCAGACTATGCGCAAAGCTGGAGTATCGATCGAGGCGCTAGTTGAATTTGTTGAGCTATATCGTCTAAAGACTGATACGCGCGCTGCCCAAAAACAATTACTTGTCGAACAACGAGATAAATTAGAACAGCAAAAGCGCGAGATCGAAAAAACTTTGAATTATCTAAATTACAAGTTAGATAATTTTGAAAATCACGTGTTAAACTATGAAATTGAGAAATTACATTACAAAATAGATAAGAAAGATCAATGAGGTCATATGGCAAAAAAACATTTTTATGCAATAAAAAATACGGGGGAAATTTATCGCTCTTGGGCGGAATGCCAAACAGCACTTAAAAAAGTCAAAGCACCTGTATTCAAGGGCTTTGCCACTGAAGCAGAAGCTAAGGCATTTTTAGCAGGAAAAAGTCCGACTGCAAGTTTACCAAGTGAAAGTATTTTCGTCGATGGTAGTTTTAATGCGGATAAAGCGATCGTCGGGGGTGCTTTTGTACTGGTAAAAGATGACAAAAGTGTTCATGAACAAACGATCCGAGATGATAAGCATACTGAGATCTTGCGTTTACGCAATGTCGGAGGTGAACTGTTAGCTACGATCTATGCCTTAAAGTATGCATTATCGCTTGGAATGAAAGAAGTTACGATCTGTCATGACTACCAAGGGATCGCTAGCTGGGCAGATGGTTCTTGGCAAGCAAAACAAGATATTACTAAACGCTATGCTGCATTTGTTGAGCAAGTTATCAAAAAAGAGGGGCTACAGGTCCAGTTTCAAAAGATCTCGGCTCATACAGGGGTAAAATTCAACGAACGGGCCGATCAATTAGCTAAACAAGCCGCAGAAATAACTAGTTGAGTACAAAAGAAGCTGTATTAGGCTTCTTTTTTTATGCTAAAAAAAGGCTACCCACGAAATGTAGGTAGCCGTGAAAGCCCAAAGCTTATTTTGAGCTGGAGCTAGATGTAGAAGAAATGTAATCGGATAAGACATCTTTTAAGTCACTATCTTTGATGTTTACATTACCTTCTTTGAATTCTTTAGCAATGATCTTTTGTAATGCTGTTGAATCATTTAGTTTTTCATCAATGATTTGATCTTTCAATTCTTTTGTATGGTCAGCCATCTTGCCCTTACCAGGGTTCTTGATACTGTAGATGATGTGGTAACCATAGCTCGTCTTGACTGGTTCTTGTGAGAATTCACCTTGTTTCAAAGCAAAGGCAGCTTTCTTGAAGTCACTGTCAAGAGAAGTATCCATGTTATTGAATGAAGGTAATTTACCACCATCATTCTTAGTTGATTCATCGATCGATTTTTCTTTAGCTAACTTCTTGAAGTTATCCCAAGAGCCATCTTTTTTCAATTCTTCGATGATCGCATCAGCGTCTTCTTTCTTAGATACTAAGATCTGTGCGACTGTGATCGTTGGTTCATAGCTCTTCCATTGTTTCTTTAGGTCGGCATTAGTGATCTTAGTATTAGCGATCACAGCTTGACGTAGCAATAAGTTAGAACGAATGCTCTTCTTGAATGCTGAAGCTGTCATACCATTTTGTGCTAAAACAGTCGAGAAAGAAGAACCATATTGTTTTTTATACTTGTTGTATTCTTTGTTAACTGCTTTATCAGTTACTTTATCACCATACTTGCCTTCTAAGATCTTATCTAAGATCATTTGTTGTAAGACTTGCTTACCTGAAGTAGTCTTTTTCATACTGTCGTAGTATTGGCTTTCAGTGATCTTACCACCTGATGTTGTTGCAACTGTCTTAGATGAACAAGCTGCTAAGGTGAAAGTCAACAAGACGCCAGCTAAAGCGGCAAACCATTTTTTCATTATGTTACACATCCAATCGTAAAATTAATAATTCTAATATAACACAAGTCACGTCTAAATTATCAATGTTTTAATAATTTTTAAGAAAAATCAATCGTTTTGTTGAGGCGATCTAGCTTGGATCTCTTTGGCTAAGGGTTCTACTTGTTCACGATAGTTTTCGATCTCTTGGATCAAACTGTTGATCACAGGCTCAGACGCTTTGAGTTCTGCTGAAAATTTAGCCACATTTTCTTTGACTTTTTCGACTTTAGCAAGATAATCCGTTGTTTGTTCTACAGTTTGATCAAAAGCGATCATTTTTTGGGTGAGATATTTTAAGATCGTATCGCGCTTACTATAAGCATAAGCGCCGAGAACTCCAGTAATGGTCAAAGTCCACAAAAATTTTTTCATTTTGTTCAGTCCTTTATCTGCTCGGTGATCTTATTTGCGACCACTTGCAATTTTTCTGGTGTGTAGTCAGCAGAATTATCGGCAAAGGTCATCCCAAACCCATCTTCATTACTATAACGTGGTAAGAGATGGATATGTGAGTGAAAGACCGTTTGATAGGCGACTTCACCGTTGTTATTGACGATGTTTAGTCCCTTGATCGTTGGGTCGGACGCTTTGATTGCACGTGCGATCTTAGGTAAGCGGCTAAAAACATCACTAGCTAATTGTTCATCGTATTCAAAAAGGTCAGAAACGTGCTTTTTAGGAACTACCAATGTATGCCCTAGGGTTGCTTGTGAGATATCTAAAAAGGCTTTGACTTTATCGTCTTCATAGACGGTCACACTTGGGATCTCCCCGGCGATGATTTTACAAAAGATACAGTCTGTCATATAAAAACCTTCTTTCAAAAATTTAAAATCTGTTCTTAGTATACACTATCTGAGCCGAATTTGTTGTAAACTAAATATTAAAAGGAAATAATGGAGTAAGATCATGTTGAGAGAACAAACACATAGAATGCAGTGCAGTATGATGTATAATGATTTAGATCCTGAGCTGATGCGAGCACGTCAAAAGACTATGGCCTTAACGACTGCGTATGCTCAAGGTTACTCGCAAAGTCCAGCAAAACGCGAAGCATTGTTAGTAAAAATTTTAGGCAAGATCGGAAAAAATGTTCATTTTGAACCGATTTTTCGATGCGAGTTTGGGAAGAACATCTCGATCGGGAACAATGTTTTATTTGGTCCACGGGTAGGTATTTATACAGCAGATCATGCAATTGATAAAACTGAGCGCCACTTGGGAGGTTGTCAAGCTAAACCGGTCACGCTCGGCGATAATACTGTGATCGGATCGGGAAGTGTGGTCACACATGATATTTCTTCTAACGTGGTCACATATGGCGATCCTTGCCGAGTCGCACGAAAGATCACAGCAGCTGATAAAACGGGCTATGATCCCACCAAAATTTAGATAAGTAGGTAATTTAGATGACACTAGAAATTGAAAATTTAGTCGGTGGTTACTCACGTGTTCCAGTTCTAAAAGATATTTCATTTACGGTCAAAGCCGGTGAATTAGTCGGTTTGATCGGCTTGAACGGGGCAGGTAAATCTACGACCATCAAGCACATTATTGGATTGTTACGCCCACAAAAGGGAAAGATAACTTTAGAAGGTGTGACCTTAAAATCAGATCCTAAAACATACAAGCAAAAAATGGCTTATATTCCTGAGACTCCGATCCTATACGAAGAATTGACTTTACGTGAGCATATCGAGTTAACGATCATGGCTTATGGATTAGAAGCTAAAAGTGCTTGGCAACGCGCTCAAAAGCTACTTGAGCTCTTTAGGTTAGAAAATAAATTGGATTGGTTTCCAGCTAATTTTTCTAAGGGGATGAAACAAAAGGTGATGATCGTTTGTGCCTTTATAACAGAGGCTAAACTTTATATCATCGATGAACCATTTTTGGGACTCGATCCTTTAGCAACTCAAGATCTCTTAGATTTGATCGATCAAAAAAAGCAAGCTGGGGCAGCCGTTTTGATGTCGACGCATGTTTTGAGCACAGCCCAAGAATACTGTGATCGCTTTGTCATGATCGATCAAGGTCAAGTAACTGCTAAAGGTGATCTAGCAAGTTTGCGGACACAGTTTGGCGATGAAACAGCTTCTTTAGCAACGATCTATCTCAAGCTCACAGGGGCAGGTGAAAAACATGCTTGATCTGTGGAAAATGCGCCAAAAAACTCATCAAAAGCAGATGTTTAAGTATTTACGCTATGTACTAAATGATCACTTCATCTTAGCGTTGCTTTTCATCTTGGGCGGCTTAGCTTTGAGCTATTCAAATTATCTCAAAGCCCTCTCGCCCCAAGCAGAGATCTGGTATGCTAAACCGTTAGTGTTACTTATTTTAGTCATAAGCTTACAAGTCGGACGGTTGGCAACATTGTTAAAACCAGCTGATATCGTATTTATTTCACCCCGACAAGCTGAAATGGGACAATATTTACAAAAAGCTTTACAGTCATCGTTAATTTTTGCTTGGGTGTTTGATACATTAGTGATGTTGGCTTTGACGCCATTCTTACTTGTTGCTGCTAAATTGACAGTAGTCCAGCTCATCTTTTTATGGCTATTGCTACTAGTATTGAAATATTTACAACTAGAGCGAAAACTACTAGGCCTTTATCAAGCTCAATTTGCTAGTGGACGATGGAAGTGGTTCTTAGATATTGGCTTTTGTGGTCTCTTATTAGGGACAAGTCTTTATTTAGATCCATTATATCTATTATTAGTAGCTGCACTTTTGACAGGTTATATCGATAAGTCAAAAAAAGCTCTCACGACACAGGCTGTATTCAACTGGGAAGTGGCTATTGAGACTGAAAATGAAAGAATGTTGCAGTTATATCGTTTCTTTGCGCTCTTTACCGATGTACCTAATTTGCAAGTCGCAGCCAAACGACGGCGCTATTTAGATCGTCTGTTACCACAAGCTACGCCTGGTGGAAGTTTTACTTACCTCTACTGGCGGGCCTTGGTACGCAATGGTGAAACTAGTGGCCTAGTATTACGATTAACGGTCTTAGGTGCTGTTATCTTGTATTTCATCACTGAACCGTGGCTAGCTTTAGCTCTAGCAGTGCTATTTGTCTATTTGCTTGGATTTCAATTGTTTTCTTTGTATCATCACTACGACGAAGTAGTTTTTATGCATATCTATCCGTTAGATCCAGGAAATAAACAAAAAGCATTTCAGAAAATGTTAGGGCAATTATTGTTTGTGATCGCGGTGATCTTTACGTTAGTTAGCTGGATACAGTTACAAAATATTTTATTTAGTCTCGAATTTTTAGGTGTTTTAGTGCTTGAGATCGTATTATTGACTCGGCCTTATCTTAAGGGACGCTTAGCAAAAAGAGCTTGACACTGAGTCTAGTTCTTTGTAGACTTATTTTAGTTATCGATATTTTCAAAAGGAGAGCCCCAGATGGATTTCAATTTGGAACATGGCTGGGAGATCTTACCGATCGATGGCGATACTGGCACTGCTTATATGGCGGTGAATAACGATGAACGTATCTTTATCAAGCGTAACACTTCGCCGTTTTTGGCGGCTCTTTCATTAGAAGAGATCGTTCCACGCTTGATCTGGTCAAAGCGGACAGTCTCAGGTGACACTCTGACTGCACAAGAGTGGTTGAATGGTCGTTCGCTAAAACGTGAAGAGATGTGTTCGCTCCAGGTCTCGGAATTATTAGCTCGGATGCATAGTTCCAAACTTTTAAAAAAGATGCTGTTACGAGTCGGAGGTAAGACGTATACGCCGGTTGATCTGTTAGCACAATATTTTAATGGTTTGAGTTCTGAATTACGTCAGCATCCACTATTATCCGAAGCAACGTCGCGATTGAAGGCAAACCAGCCGCAACTTGAACGCTCGAATTACGAAGTATGTCATGGCGATTTAAATCATAAAAACTGGCTCTTATCTGAGACAGGACAGCTATATCTAGTAGATTGGGAAGCCGTTAAGTTGGCTGATCCGGCTTTAGACCTTAGTATGTTAATGTGTCAATATGTCCCACGCAAAGACTGGAAGCAATGGTTGACGCGGTATGCAAAAAAAGAACCGTCACCGGATATGATGAAACGCATTTATTGGTATGCGGTCATGAATCTTTTGTTAGTTATTAAACACAACTATCAGCGTGGTCATTTCCATGAAATGAACCAAGACATTATCAAGCTTAATCAAGTAATCAAGAAGCAAAATTATATTTAAAATTGATGGGGATAAAAGGCATCAAAAACCTTTTGTCCCTTATTTAGTGAATTTTAGTTGAAAGGAAGTCTATGTATTAACTACATAGCAATTTATCATGCGTTTACGAAATAAACCTTGGGCTAAGCCCTTGATCCAAGAAAACCCACAATATGTCGTAACTGATCCGGCAACTTTACGTGGTAATTGGCAAAGTCGTTTTGAAAAAGAACAACCACTATATATCGAGATCGGGATGGGGAAGGGCCGTTTTATCGTTGAGATGGCCAAGAAATATCCTGAGCGTAATTTTATCGGTCTTGAAATGCAAACAGTTGCTACAGGGATCGCCTTGAAAAAACAACTCGAGGCCAAATTGCCTAATCTCCAGTTAGTGTGTGCTAACGGCAGTGGTTTGACCGAATTCTTCGAACCAAATGAAGTTAGTGGGATCTATTTGAATTTTTCTGATCCATGGCCTAAGAATCGTAATGAAAAACGGCGCTTGACTTATAAGAGTTTTTTGGCTCAATATGAAGAAGTGATGCAAGCTGACGGTCATCTTGAATTCAAGACCGATAATCGTGGCTTATTTGAATATTCATTGACGAGTTTGAACAATTATGGGATGGTATTTGATCAAGTATGGCTAGATCTTCATCAGACACCAGATGTTGAAGATAATGTGATGACTGAATATGAAGAAAAATTCAGCCAAAAAGGTCAGCCGATCTATAAACTCGAAGCTCATTTCAAAGCTTAGGCAAAAAAATTTTAAAAGATAAGAGGATAAGTTATA
>ERZ808040.1259-NODE-1259-length-17694-cov-9.248283_pt1 | contig 17694 bp, 18 predicted proteins | sample MGYA00380191_ERZ808040 | MGnify/ENA primary metagenome ERZ808040 (study PRJEB31490, sample SAMN06133395) | mouse gut metagenome | isolation source: J6 | host: mice | place: China: Chengdu | collected 2015-05 ...
TGATAGCCGCAAAGCGTATGACGGTCTTGCAATAGCCATTGAAAGTATACATGATGTGTTCTCTGTATGCTTCTGTGCAAGGCATAGATGATTTCCCCTTTCTCCCACATGGGGTGTTGCATGGTTTATGGTTGCTTTTCACTGTCATTGATAGTTCTAATAAATTGTTGAATTTCAAAATTTACTTGTTCTGGATTATCCCCATTTGCGAAATGTTTAGCATTTTTAATAAAATGTAACGGATACCCTGTTTGTTTTGCCCATTCTTTGCAATATGCCTTTACTTTGCCTGTACTATCTCTATCCCCGACAAGTATTAGCACAGGAAATTGGAACATAACATTTCTATTTTCATGCGTAAATTTTCCATATGCTATTCTCATTTGCTCAATAATATCTGACTTTGAAAGCGGTTTTAGCATTGACATCATCTTTTGGTAAGAATAGTCTGTTTCAGAAATTGACTTTGCCATACTTTTTCGTAAAATAGTTGCCGGAAACCACTTTGCCATTGGTGCCACTTGTTTTAACCACCATAAATCCGATTTTGAATAGTATTGCACTCCTAATGGAGTTGTATCTAACGCTACAAGTCCTTTTACCATGTCGGGGTATATGGCAGCAAAATGTTGACTTGGATAACCTCCCATAGACATTCCAACCAAAATAGCTCTATTTATATTTTCTTCTTGAAGAATAGAATGTAATATTTCCGCCGTATCACGATAGGAAAATTTCTGATAGGGTCTTGATAATCCATGCATGGGCACGTCCCAAAGAACTATTGTATATTTATCAGAGAAAAACTCTATCTGTTTCTCAAACATTGTATGATCTGCCGTTACACCGTGAGTAAAAACAATACAATCAACACCATCATCTTTTTTGTCAATCCAATAATGGACATTTCCTCCCTGTGCTAAAATTTGCTTATGCTGCATTCGTCAATCTCTCTTTCTGTATATATCTTTTTCCATAAATCAATAAGTTCCGCAATCTCGTTTTCAATTTCAGCAGGAATAATTTGCCCGGAACGATATTTATTTAGCATATATCCATCAACTGCATAAAATATCTCTGAATACATAGATTTCAAATCTATATCTTTCCGAAAAATAGAGGTATTTATTTTTTCAAATACAATAGTTTCACTTGCATTACTTGTTTTAGAATAGCTCTTTTGAATAGCTTCCTCTATTTCCGGGTAGTTTTCATAATATGCTCTTAATGAGAACGCATATATGTGTGGGTATTTCCGCATAATAGAACATTTAGATAACAGACTCCTTTTTAACATTTCAAAAAAATCAGATGTTTCTAAAGTCTTGTATTCTATAGTTGCTTTTCTTGTCATTTCGATAGAATTTTCCCACAAATACATATACAGTTCTTTTTTGTTAATGAAATAGTGAAATAGCAATGCTTTTGAAACGCCTCCCTCATCTGCTATTTCAGACATAGGTGCTTTTTTATAGCTATTTTCTGAAAACACTTTATAAGCAGCATTGACAATCCGCTGTTGTTTTTCTATTGATAAACCGAAAAATTTATTGTTCATAATATCCTCCGCATTAACCGTATCGGTTAATATAAGCGCATTATAATCCCGTTGACCGTTTTTGAGAAGAGGGCTATATATAAAATATCAATAAAATGTATTACACATATAACTAACATTATATGATTACCCCTTTTGACGCTTTAATCATTATATAAAAAATACTGATAAATAAAGGGTTTTTTAAAGTAATACGTTGTAATGTAATACATTAAAATTTCCCTTTCGGATAGATCCGGAAACAGCCGAAAAGTTAAGGGCGCTGTCAAAGGATTTCTCCAATCAGGATTCTGTATTTAATGCGCTTATTGCGGCATATGAGCACGAGAACCTGATGATGGCGCAGCCTCAGTTCAGTGAGGATATCCGCCAGTTTGAGGAATACCAGAGATTTCTGGGTGCGAAATACACCGATATGCTCAACGCCCTTGCCACGGCAGACGAGAGGGCAAGGGTCGAGGTGCGGGAGCTTCTTGCGTCAAAGGATGTTACCATACAGGATCTGCAGTCCCAGCTGGAAAAGGCAAAGAGCAGCCGGGAAACATATGAAAAATTTTACCATGACAGTGTGGCAGAGAATGAGGCTGCCAAAAAAGAACTGGAAAAGGAGCAGCTTGTTTCCCAGGGACTCCGTTCTGAAATCAAGGAGAAGGAGGAACAGAATCAGTCCATTATTTCAGACAAGGACAGGCTGAATGACATTTTAAGCAAGGCGGTTAATGAAAAGACAAAGGAACTGGAAAAGCTGGCAGAGTATCCGCAGAAGCTGGAGGAAAAGGACGCGGAAATCCTTTCTTTAAAGGAGCAGATCGGCAGGCTGCAGGATCAGGCAAAAGAGGATGCCTTCAGCCATAAGATGGAACTGCTGGAAAAGGACCGTCAGACGGAGCAGGCGCGTGCAGATATCCGGCGGGAGCTGGAGGCGGATGCTGCAAGGCAGCGTGAGAAGCATGAGGCGGAGATGGAGAGAATAAGGGAAAAATACGAGCAGGCACAAAGCAAGATACAGGAACTGATGGAAAGAGAAAATCGTGTAAAATAATATTTGGATAAGCAGCCATTTATGAAAAAGGAAAACCTTCCGTAAAGAGGGATGTTTTCCTTTTTTAGATGCCAAACCCCTTGTTTTTGCCAGATAATCAAGGCGGAATAAAGCCTCACGACTCTCTTTCGCATTTTTAAGGAAAGGATTGCATTCCAGTCCAAAACGGGAGAAAGCCTCCATCAGTCATCACCTCCGCACAGATGTATATTTTCACGCTTTACGGATGCGTTTTCCTGTTTGTCCATAAGTCTTATGGGCGTAAGGGAGCCGTCGTGCTCCAGGATAAAGATATCTTTCATGCCAGGGAGGGGAATAACGCAGGGTAATGCGCTGTTTTGCGAAGCGGCAGTCCACTTCGTATTCCACCCTATCAATGACGATCACACTGTCGGCGGAAACGCGGCGCTCCAGTTCCAGAAAGGAAGCCCGTTTCAATCCGCTGTATGTCCAGACGGCGTATCGTTTCCGGCTCTGAAAAGAACCTGTCCTGCGGCGATCTTCCCTTTAGGGATGAGTACGGGGTAAGGTTGTAGGAACGGACAAAGACGGACAGAGATCCGTGCAGGGCATCAAGGGAATGGAAATTCCGCATATCAAAGGACGCCATCCACTGATCTTTCATGGTACAAAACCAGCGTTCTATCTTCGCCTTAGCCGTGGGCGTATAGGGACGGTAGCAACATCTGTAAAAGGATAGATTTATTTAAAATAGAAGCTGCGTATGGTCAAGAGGTGGAAGTGGCCAGCAAGAAGATGGTAGTGGATATTGTGGGAGAGCAAGATGGGGATGCTCCTACGATAGTATTGCTGCCGGGATTAGGATCACCATCATCAGTGTTAGAATTCAAGTCCTGGCAGAAGAATTGGCCAGGGAATATCGAGTGATTACTGTAAAACCTTTTGGATATTAGTTTTTAACCCTTCTTTTACATAGAAAAAGCAGGATTGTTTGATCCTGCTTTTTCTATACTTTTTTTGGGGATTTGAAGGCGCTACACAAAAAAGTTATCTTGTATTTCAGTATCTAAAAATGTGTGATTGTATGTATAAGGCAGGACGCATGCTTGCCATAGCCCGGAAGGGGAGGTATGAAACCGTGGAGGGAATGTGGTGAAGATTAGCGGGAAATATGGATTTGAATGGATGTATAAGCTGCAGGTCAGGCAGAAGGATGGGAAAGAGACGACGCTTTTGCTAGATAAAGGGAGTAAGCTTGAGTAAGGGCAGGCATACCGTTTTTATTTCAATAGCACAAAGCAGGCTTTATCCGGGATCGATGGTCTGGACGCTGTATTTAAGCACAGATACGTTTTATGGGTATGAGGAACTGGAAGGCTAGGATGCATAGGTGCATGGCGCGATTCGACTCCGCGCTGTCTCGTTCGCGGCGACAGCAGGCAGGAAACATCTGCCTGGAGGTGATGAGTGGAAATTTGAAGCCTAGAAGTGCCGGATCGTGGAAAGCAATAATATCTGTTATGAGTTGGAGGGCGTAGCAGGGGAAGAATCCGACAAGAAATAAGTGATTTTATCTACCTGCAGTTACCGGTCGGATGTGCGGCTGACTGCGTGGAGGCGAAAACAGATTAAAAACAGAAATTTATCAGAGAAAAACTAATGAATGAAGTAAGAAAAAAATGTATGAAGTACTACTATGGGACGTCAAAAAAACACAAAAATCGTATTTGGTACAAAGCTTGTTGTAATATTTTTATGATATGTAATAATACATAGCGGAAAGGTGGTATTGGGATTTCAAATTTGATACCAGACTACAATGTTGAAAACTTAATTACAAAGGGAAAATATGGTTAAGAAATTTTTAATTGAAATGGATATAAAAGTGTCAAAATTGATATTTCGTCATGTTAAATGCTTTATTCCATCGATTGCAGCAACTATATCAAGTGTAATATTTCCGAGTTTTATTAGCAAAATAATTGATGACGGTCTTGTAAACAATAATTTAGATTTAGTGTTTTTGTACTGGGTACAAATGCTAATTTGTGGAACTGTTATGGTTCTCTTTAATTATATACATAGTATATCGTATTGCAATTTTGAACAAGAGCTATATTGTGATTTAAAAAATAAAACTCTAGAAAAAGTATTACATTTAAAAGAGAATGTGAAAGATAAAACATTGAGTGGAGATTTGTATAAAAGTCTAGATGATGACTTAGGAAGTATTGCTTCGTATTTGGCAGTCATTTTACCAGAATTGATAATTAGTATAATTACACTTTTGAGCATTATATACATGATTTTAAAGTACTATTCTGTGATGGGTATACTTATACTTGCGTTAATCTGTGTCTTAGCCTTTAGTCAGCCTTGGTTTGGAAGACAAATAAAAAAATATTCTTTTATAAGCCGAGAAACAGGAGGAAATGAAGCTGCATTCTTACAAGAAGTTATAAGTAATTCTAGTTTAATTAATATGATGGGATATACATCACCCATACTCAATAGATATTTTGAAAAAAGTAGAATAGTAAAAGAGTCTAATAAAAAATTATTAAATATACAGTATATAGCGCAAAATGTTCGACTTAGCATAAATACGGTTGCATTGCTTATTACGATTATTGTAGGTACATTTTTAGTATCTGGAAACAAAATTGGTGTTGGTGTTGTGTTCGCAATGACGATATATATTCAACGAGTTAGCGGACCTTTAAATGGTATAGTCCAAAATTATTTATTGACCAAAAGCTATGCTCCCCTTTTTGAACGAATTATAGATATTTGTAATAAATCTAAGAAAGAAAGCGGAGAGGAAATTTTCCCGCAAGAAAAATTAGAGAGAATTAGTATTAACGAATTATCATATGGCTTTTCCTCAAGTCCAATGCTATATTCAAAATTTAGTCTTAAAATAGAAAAAGGGGAAATTCTTGGAATTGTTGGAAGTAATGGAACTGGAAAAACGACACTAATAAAAATATTAATGAAGGCTCTTCCATTTGAGGAAGGTGAAATAATCATTAATAAAAAATATGAATTACGAGATTTGGATGAACAATATTTGAATCAGAATATAAGCATTGTTCCGCAAATGACAATGCTTTTGACTGGTAAATTAAGGGATGTTCTGAATCCTACAAAAAAAGAAATATCAGATAACGAGATCATACATTTGCTAAACTTATATACTGTTGATTATGCGATTTTTAATTATGATTTGGATCATGAAATTGCAGAAAAAGGGTTAAATGTGTCTGGTGGTGAAGCACAAAAATTATCACTTGTAAGAATGGCTATCGAGGCAAAACCATGGGTTATTTTGGATGAGCCAACATCAGCTATGGATAATTATAGTGAAAAAGTTATTTGTAATATATTAAAAGATTACTTTAAGGGACGAACTGCTATTATCATTACACATAGACCAGAAATACTAAAAATATGTGATAGAGTAGTAAAATTGGATGGCTAGTTATGAGGTGGAGATTTTATGAAATTTAGTGAACATGTAAAACTTTTAGAAAGAGATAATATCATAGTTTTGGTTAATACTTGTACAAGAAATTGGTACAAAATGAGTAAAGAAATTTTCAATATTTTAAATTATGGAATTGAAAGAAATTTTGATTGTAACGAATTACTTGCTGCTATACATGATGAAGAAGATCGGGAAATTATTTATAAAGTTATAAATAATTTAAGGAAAAAATCTATTGTTTTAGATGAACATGATAAAGAACCAGCGGATGAGCGAAACTTTACAGTTGCAATTACAGATAGATGCAATTTGGCATGTAAGCATTGTAGTTATAATGCGAAACTGTATCGTAGCACAGCGGAAAAATGTACATATGAACAGTTAAAAAAGAGACTATCTAAAATATTATTGTTAAATCCAACAACTATTGCATTTACAGGAGGAGAGCCAATGGTAAGAGATGATTTCATCAAGTTGTCTCAATGGCTAAGAACAAAATTTGATGGTCAATTATTTTTAATGACAAATGGAACATTGATTACTGAAGAGAATGTTAAAAGTATAACAGAAATATTTTCGCAAATAGATATTAGCATTGATGGCGTTGATGAAAATACTTGTAGTCAGATAAGAGGGGCGGGAGTATTTTCAAAAGTAGTGAAATCTGTAGAATTATTACAAAAAAATGGGTTCACTAAAATTTCTTTATCAATGGTTGATACGCATGTAACACATAGATTTGTTAAAGAATTTTTTTCTCTAAATAAGAGACTAAAAACACGTCCTATCCTGAGATCATTCTCCGAAGTGGGAAGAGGTAAAATCAATAAAGAACAATTTCTTTTAAGACAGCAGGATTATTCGGAAACTTCAAACGTATTATCAGAAGAATTTAGAACAAATTATCAGAAAAACTTTAAGGCAAGTGGATGTGGAGCGGGCAAGGGAGTTTTCTTTGTGGATTATGACGGATCAGTTTATGGATGTGCCACTTTACGAGAATTAGGATACAAGTTGGGTGATATAGAGCAAATTGAAACGTGTATTGATTCTGCAAATAATAAGATTTACAAAGAGATGATTGGAAATATTCCAGATAAGTGTAGAGCATGTGATGTTAATATTTTTTGTATTGAATGCTTGGCAGATTTTCTCAATGTTGATGATAAAGGGACGGATTTTAAAAAATTTTGCTGTGAAAGAAAAAGATGTTTAGAAGATATTATTTGGAAAAAGAGGTAAATCATGTTTGTTAATTTATGGGTAACAACAATTTGTAATTTTTCTTGCAAATATTGTTATGAAGGTGAGAACAAGAAATCTCTTATTTTGGATGAATTAACCGTAGATAATTTGATCAATCATATTAAGAAAGAACTAGAAGATAGCAATGAAGAAATTATAATAGAGTTCCACGGAGGCGAGCCATTACTTAATTTTAAGTTAATTAAATATACAATAAAAAGAATAAATGATACATTCCCATTAAATATAAAACGTTTTGGTATTACGACAAATGCCTATTTTTTAGATGAAGAAAAATCAGCTTTTTTGTCGAAATGGATGAATTTTAATCTGTCTATTAGTATAGATGGAGGACAAAAAACCAATGATATGTATCGAATTACAAAAGAAGGAAAGGGAACTTTTGATATTGTAAAAGAAAATGCAGCTTTTTTGTTAGATAAAAGAAAAGATGTAATGGCACGTATGACTCTTACACCTGAAACAGTTAAAGATTTATACAATAATTGCATGGAACTGGTAGATATTGGATTTAACATAGTAGGAAGTTCGCTCGATTATTATAATGCTTATTGGAACGAAGAGCATCTGGAAATATTATATGAGGAACTGGTCAAATTAATCCTGTTTCAAGAAAAAAATGAAAATATAAGATTTCCAATGACGAACTTTTATTGCAAAAAAATGGGAGTATGCGGATTCGGTAAAAGATATTTTAATTTATATCCCAACGGTGATATTTATCCGTGTATATATTGCACAGGTGATCCTTGCTTCAAAATTGGAAATATTAATTTAACTGGATTTGATTTGGACAAAATTCATCATTTTAATGAGATAAATAAAATGGTAAATAGTGAGTGTGTAGGATGCAATCATATTGAAAATTGTGTTAGTTGTCGGTGTAAATTTATGAATATATCTCTGACGGGGGACTTTTTGACACCTTCTCCAGTAGTATGTGCAATGGAGAATATAAAGCAACGGCTAAGTTGTTTGAATAACTAGTCAAAAACAGTACTATTTGGAATTATGACAAAGAAAGATGAGGTAAAATTATGGAGATTAAGAAAATCAAAGATACGTATGCAATGGATATGGAAGGGCAGAAATGTCCGGGACTTAACGAAGAATGCTGTTATGACTGTGCTCATTGGAAAAACAACACAGCATCAAGGCCAAATGGCTGTGACATTAAGTTAGATGCTGAAATTACCGATGCATGGTAAAATGAGGAGTTAAAACGAGTAGAAAAATTTGCTAAGAAACTTTAATTGATTTGTTTAAATAATCCAATAGTACTGTTTTTTATAAATTGAAAAGCAATGGTGAAATATGGTGAAATATGCAATTGTTGATAGTGGATTAAATAATATATATGTGACAGAACAAATAATTGGTGGAATATCATTTCGGATTGGCTGTGATGGAGAAATAAAAATGCAGGATGAATTCGAGGACGATAATGGTCATGGTACCATGGTATTTCAGATTATTCGCGAAAAATCTAATCCAGAAGATGAATTTTATATCGTCAAAGTTCTTGAAGAAAATAATAAAGGAAGCTCTAGTGTTTTATATGAAGCTTTAAAATGGCTTTTAGATATTGATGTAAAATATATTGTTATTTGCATAGCAACAGAAAATGCGGGTGTTGCAGACAAATATCAGGGTATTGTGGATAAACTCGTTGATCAAGGAAAAGTTATTTTCTCTTCGTGGGCAAATAATCCAGAATGTAGATATTCGTATCCGGCAATTCTAAATAATGTAATTTCGGTTGGACGAGACAGACTGGTCAATCAAAAAATAGAGTACAATTTCAACCGAAAAGTACAGTGTATTATAGACGTTGATCCGGCATATATATGGATTCCCGATAGAGGATTTCAAGTATTTGGTGGAAATAGTCAGGCAGCAGCTGAATTTGTTGCAATTACAAGTAAAAGAGTGGGAAATGTTAAGAATGTAACAGATTATATGGAAAAAGTAATATTTTATAATGAACGAAAAGTGGAATCCAAGAGGTACGGAAAGTCTGTCAATGGATATATCTTAGAACTATTAAAAAAAAATACAGATAATATTTCCGGAGATGTACCTTTGTGGAAGATATTTCCTTCAATAAAAGAATTTTCACTATTCTTGGAATCGGTGTGTGATAAATTTCTAATTGATAGGAAATTAGTTGTTTTTAGAAGATCAATGTTTTCAAATTTATTGATTTTTTCAGAGAGTATAGAGCAGATGAAAAACTATAAATAAGAATTGCTTGCAGAACACTCGAAATATGACAAATGCATCCCAAGTTAAAAGAAAGTGGTGCAATAGAATTGGAGGTTAAAATGAAAAAAATAGGCGTAATATTATTGGCTGCCTGTATGCTGCTGTTTAACAATATTTCAGTTAATGCGGCTTCAGGTAATTCATATGATGATGTCAATAAAATATATACAGAGGATATGTTCAAACAATCAGAATTGGGATATTATGTTTATTTCTATAGAGAAAATTGTCCTGATTGTAACTTGATTAAAGATCAAATTTTAGAATTTTCTTCTGATAACCCTGTTTATTTTGTGGATTATAATTTGTCTGAAAATAAGGTACAGTCTTATGATTGGAATGCTCTTCGTTCTAAATATAATAACAAGATAGGCTATTTAGATGAAAATGAAGAGATAGTTTTTTTACCAGGTGAATCAAAAGAAAAATATCAAAATCAAATAAACCAGTATGGGAAAAGAGTAACCTATAGTTTCTTAATAATGGGTAATGATGTTTATGCAAATATCATGACACCAGAGATTGATTATGTTAATATTACCAGGGTGAATGATATGGTAATAGCAGGAGTTCCCACTTTGTTTTATATAGAAAACAATAGAATTAAGGAATTTTATTTTGACTCGTATGAGATACTAGAACTTATAAATAATTAGATATTACATAAAAACTAGGTAGTCTGCATAAGAGTCTTGCTATTATAAAATGGTTAATGTTTTTTATTTCTCTATCAAAATCATTATATTTTGGAGCGTTGTAAAAAGTGGAGCGACAAGTAGTCGCTCTACATTTTTTATGATATAATACTTGAAGTGTGATTTTTATGATGTGTAATGCAGAAGGAGCACGGTAATGTATGAGGGAGCGATTATTAATTGTTGATGACGAATATGGGATAGTGGATACTTTAAAAACTTATTTTGCATCTTTTTATGAAATATTAATTGCATATAGTGGAACTGAAGCACTCCAAAAAATAAGAAACAGACCGGATTTAATCTTGTTAGATATTAATATGCCAGATATGGACGGGCTGACCCTGTGCCAGGAAATTCGGAAACATATTACCTGCCCCATTCTTTTTCTGACAGCAAGAGTAGAATCAGCGGATAAAATTATTGGTTTTCAGGTAGGGGCGGATGATTACATCATCAAGCCCTTTGATCTGGATGAATTAGGGGCGAGAGTTGCCGCACACCTAAGGAGAGAGCAACGATATAGGAATAGGGCAACTGTTCGATTTTTTGGTAAACTGGTGATTGATTATTCTGCCCGCACTGTTACAATAGATGAAGAATCGGTTGCTTTATCTAAGCGGGAATTTGATATTGTAGAGTTGCTTTCGCTAAACGCCGGGCAGGTATTTGACCGGGAGAGGATTTATGAAGCGGTGTGGGGGCTTGATGGCAACGGCAGCAGCGATACCGTCATGGAACATATCAGAAAAATCCGGGCAAAACTGGCCGCTTGTACGCTTCATAGCTATATTGATACAGTTTGGGGGTGTGGTTATCGGTGGAACGCCTGAAAAATATGGGATTAAAGAAATCCTTTCTTGTCTTGTCCGCTTCCTGTGTTTTGCTGGCTCTCCTGCTGTTAGGGCTAATTTTTCTGATATGCAATTTGGTAAGCAAGACCTTTCCGACTGGTGGAGTTGAAATTTTATCAGATGGTTCAATCATTAGTCTGGAAACTCCTACGGCATCACAGCAAAGAATATTGTCGGCGCTTAGTATCATTCAAATCGTGTCCTGCATTATTCTCCCGATGGGTGGACTGGCGCTATCTGGCGTCCTATATTACCGTATCAAATTGAAACAGCCGATTGCCGCACTACGGAATGGTATCACAAGGGTTCAAAACTACAACCTTGACTTTTCCATGCCGGTTCACTCTGATGATGAATTAGGTCAGCTCTGCGCCGCCTTTGATATAATGCGTGAAGAACTTTTGAAATCAAATCAGGAGCTATGGAGGCAGGCAGAAGAACGTAAACGGCTAAATGCCGCATTTTCCCATGATTTACGCAATCCGATTACGGTCTTAAAGGGAACTGTAAAACTACTGCGGCAGGGTACGGCAGATCAGCAGGCCATTGACAGGCTGGAAAGCTATACCCTGCGCATTGAACAGTATGTAGAGGCCATGAGCAGCATACAGAGGCTAGAGCAAATGCCGGTGCGGTTAAGCGAATGTCCGTATTCTCTATTGCGTTCCGAATTAGAAGATACAGCAAAACTTCTTGCAGGAACATTAGAACTATCCATTTCTGCGCCTGATAATGGGACAACGCAATTAGATCATGGATTGTTTCTGACTGTCGCGGAAAATTTGATTGGAAATGCGGCCCGGTTTGCAAAAAGTAAAATCATCATCCAGCTGGAAAGACAAGGTATTGTTTTGTTTCTGTTGGTTACAGATGACGGCCCCGGCTATCCTGTGGAGTTGATACAGAACGGTCCGAAACCATTTGAAAAAATGAAAGAAGATGCCGCACACTTTGGCATGGGCTTATACAGCAGCCAGACGCTATGCCGAAAGCATGGAGGAACACTTGCACTGGAAAACAGACAAGGTTATGGTGCAATGGCTACTGCTTCTTTCCAAATAAATTCAAAATCTTGAGAGATTTTTGAGATTTTTATTTTATACTCTCCTTAGATTACAAATAAGGAGAGTGTTTTTATGAACATTGAAGCAAAGGAACTATCAAAAATCTATGGAAGCGATGAAAGCCACGTCGTTGCGCTGGATAAAGTCAATCTTGAAATTGCGTCAAGCGATTTTATTTCTATCATGGGACCGTCTGGCAGCGGGAAAAGCACCTTGCTCCATCTGTTGTCCGGGCTGGACAAACCGACCTCCGGCAGCCTGACATACGATGGAAAAGACATATATAGACTTACTGACAAAGAACTGTCTGTTTTTCGCCGCCAGCGCATTGGTTTCATCTTCCAGCAGTTCAACCTACTCCCTGTCCTGACCGCAAAGGAAAACATCATTATGCCCTTGCTGTTAGACAAAAAGCAGCCGGACGAAGCGTACCTAAATCAGCTTACGGATTTGCTGGGTATTCACGACCGCCTTATCCACTTGCCCCATGAGCTTTCAGGAGGACAGCAGCAGCGTGTAGCGATTGCCCGCGCCCTGATTGCAAAACCTGATATTATTTTCGCTGACGAACCGACCGGGAATTTGGACAGCAAAAGCGGCGGCGAAGTTATGGGGATACTGGAAAATATATGGAAAAGGATGGGGAAAACCCTTGTTGTCATTACCCATGACAGCCGTATAGCGAGAATGGCAGACCGGCAATTTGTAATTATAGACGGTGTTCTTTCGGAGGTGACAGCAAAATGAAATCTTATCGCATCCTTGCATGGAAAGAATTACTGGCTCAAAAGGTCACATCCATTCTGATTTTAATAGCTGTTATTCTCTCCACAGTTACAACAACGGTTATAGGGCAGTCTATCGGTATTCTAAATGCCATGAGGCAGCAGCAGGCTATTACGATTAACGGGGAAAAATACGCTACTTTTATTCAAATGTCCGAAGAACAGCTTTCCGAACTGAAAGAAGATGCCCGCTTTTCCTATATTGGCTCCTCCATCAGTTTAGGAACCATAGACTTAAACAACCAGCTCAAACTCGGCCTTGTGGAATATGTCGGTAACAGCCTCGATGCCTATCCTGCTATTTCACAAATCCAGGAGGGCCGTTTGCCAGAACAGGCAATGGAGATCGCATTGTCAGAAGATGCGCTTAAATTTCTCGGTTTTGATGGAAAAGTAGGCGATACTATTTCATTGCCTGTTTCTAAAACTTTACGGCATGATATTGCTCCATCCATTGAATTTACTGCCGATTTTGTCCTTGTAGGCATCACGAAAAGCAATTATATTGGATATTCTTATGGCGGAATTACAGGGATTGTTGGAACAGATACAGCCGAACAGTTGTTGCCGGAAGAATACCTATATTACAATGTGGACTTCCGTACAGCCGATAAGCGAAGCTTTCAAAATACGGTAAATGACGTAATTGAAAAATTCCAGATACATGAACTTGATACATCCTATAATCAGGTTTATTTGCAGGCTAGCGGAATACGGTTTGACAGCCAGGAAAGCTCTGAAAACAGCGGTTCGGGTTTTTCGTTTATGGCTGCTGCTGGCATCATGGTGGGTGTTCTCATTCTTCTGGCGGCTGGATTGGTTATTTATAATATTCTGAAAATATCCGTGTCCAAACGCATTAAGGGATATGGTGTACTAAGAGCCATTGGAAGTGAAAAGAGCCAGCTTTACAGCATTGTATCTTTACAGATATTGATTTTGTGTCTGATCGGCATTCCAGTTGGTATGATCGCTGGCCTTTTGTCAACGAAAGGTATCATTATAATGGCAACAAGTTTTTTGTCACCTGAAATATTTATGGTGCAGAATACATCCGAATTGCAAAACCTGATTTCAGCAAATAGTACGGGTAAAGTACCGTTTCTCGTTATAAGTGCTGCAATCACACTGTTCTTTGCGTTTATGGCAGCAATACCGGCTGCTAAATATGCGGCAAAAGTACCTCCTACGGTTGCCATGTCGGGCCGGAATACAAAGGTTAAGCGGAGAAATCGCAAATCAAAGACAATCCGCAATTTTGAGGCTTATTATGCCCGGTTGAATTTGAAGCGCAATCGTGGCCGCACAGCAATTACCGTTCTTTCATTGGTTATGAGCATAGCCGTATTTATTGCCCTGCAGAGTTTTACCACATTGTTAAATACGGCAAGCGGCATGGAGGATAATCATTTAGGGGATTATTCTATAGTGAATGAAACGGTAGGATTTTCTGCTGACGATTTGGAAGAGTTACGTCAAAATAGTGCCGTAAGATCGGTGGCAGCAATACAATTTTTGCTTTATAAGCCAGACGATGCCGGGCAAATATCCGATATTGCGCTCGGATTTGCATTACAGCCGGGAGAAACATTTCAGGTAGTTGGACTGAATGACGACTATTGGGATTATTTCATGGGCAGCGAACTTTCAGCGGAAGATTTAACCCTTTTGAAATCCGGCAAGGCGTGTATCGTGAGAAATCCGCTGGCGTTAAACTATGGGGGAACGGAACTGGAAAGAACAAGTTTTGCGGCAGGTGATGCAATTTCCGTGGCTGGCAGGGACATTACGATCATTGCAACATTGGATGGATATGACGGATATGTAAGCGTAGGTAACAGCGGATTTACAAACGGTGTTCAGGTGATAGTGTCAGATTGTATCTATTCCGAACTGACAGGCACGGCTATTTATAATGAAATGTGTCCTACCCTGAACGCGGATGCTGACCGGGAATTATTTGACGCCGTGGCAGAGAAAATTTGTCAGGACATCCCCGGCACAACCTGCCTGTCCTATGAAGAAACAGACAGGCAATTAGAAGAAAGTTTTGAACAGATACGATTGCTGGCATGGGGGTTGATTTTGTTTGTTGGTCTGATTGGTCTTTTGAATATCATCAATACTGTTTACACAAATATTCATACTCGCGTTATGGAAATCGGTATGCAGCGCGCTATCGGTATGAGTGCGGGAAGCCTTTACAAAACATTTTTGTGGGAGGGCGCATACTATGGCATTATTGCGGCAGTAATTGGAAATATCGTTGGCTATATCTGCACAATTTTTGTAAATGCTGCGGCAGCCGACACAATTCAGTTGGTTTCCATCCCTGTTCTGCCGATTGCCGAAGCTACGGTTCTATCCATCGGAGCCTGTTTGCTGGCAACCTGTATTCCATTGAAAAAGATTGCAAAACTTAGTATTGTAGATTCTATTGAGTCAATAGAATGAATGAGAAAAACAATATGTGGGAAGAAAGAAAAATATATTTTGGAAGAACAGTGTGTTGTATTGCGTGGGTAGTAATATAAGGAAACTTGGCTGAATTATGCGGCAATAATATTTAAAATAGCATAATCAATATAATAATTTGCCTGTGGATTAGTATTATGTTGTTCAAAAAGAGCAGAAAACATACGATATGCTACATTCTTTAATAAGCGTAACAAAAAAATTTCATTTATGCAGAAAAGTTGGTGCTGGAGTTTGACTCCAGCACCAACTTTGTCTACAGTCTGAGGGGTTTTCTGAATGAAAGTCTCTATGATTCTGTATAAGAATTGATTATTTTATTGATAATATCTAATAAAATATTTCTTTTAGAATCAGGACACTTATTTATAACCTGTATAAAGACCTGATCGCTTGTTTGTGGAACATCACCAAAAAGGATATAATCCGTTGAAAGTTTAAGACAATCGGAGATTGCCATAAGAGTTTTTATAGAAACACCGCGGGCACCAGATTCAATGTCACTACAAAATTTTGTGGTAATATCTAACATTTCTGCGAATTGTTCTCGACTGATATTCAATTCTTCACGTCTTTTTCTTATCCGTTCTCCCATGGAACAATTATTTAAATTATGGAACATAAAATACCTCCAGTATAGTGTTAAATTATATTTTAGGAATGCATAAAGAGAAATAAACTTTAAGAGTTGAAAAAGAGAACTTAAAGTTTTATTATTGATATAATGCAGCTTTAGAGGGGGCAAAATAAGTATGAAAAAAAAGAAACTGTTCGATTTGAATCAGATGATACATGAAAAATATTCGGAAAACAGAATAAATTTATTTTATGACACAGATAATTTGGATAATTGCACTCAAAACTTAGCAGAAGTGATAGAAAATTTGATTAAAATAATAGATATTCTTTATAGAGATGAAAAAGAATTACAACTATGTATAAGAATTCATTGTTATAAACAATGGGTCATTGTACGAATTATAGCTGATATAAAACAAGAAAAATGTTCTGAAGAAAAAATCAGAAACGTTTTTTGCGGAGATTTAATTAACTTTGAATCTGATGAGCATTATCAGATAATTAAACTATGCTATTCGGAATCGTAGCTTGAACCTAAAATTCGTAGTTTGAGCGTAAGGCGTTGCAATTTATACGTTGAAAAAATATACTTAATATATATTAGGCAAAATAACAAAGAATGAGAGGTAATTATTTCAAATGGGAAACGATATCAAGAGAAGAATGGCTAAATTGATTGCGTTAGCTTCGTATAAGGAGGCAGAAAAAAATGCAAACTCTGTCTGTGTCTTTTTACATGGGCAGCCTAAAATGCCGGAATGTGTAAAAAAATTGAAAAAGATTAAATAAGTAGCACAATGGAAGAAAGAATTAAGAGGCTTCTTCTGGAAACAGAAGTAATTAAGACTGATGAAATTGAGCTATATTCTTATGGACTTGATCTATTAGTGAAAAAAATTGTTCATATTACCATTATACTAACAATAGGTGTGATAACAGGAAAATTTGGAGAGGTATTGTTTTTTTTACTGGCTTATAGTTGCATAAGGGAATATTCTGGTGGATATCATGCAAAAACAGAGGCGGGATGTTGTATCTGCTCAATAATTGTAACAGTTAGTGTAGTTACCATGATTTATCTGCTTCCAAGGTTAAACAGTATAGCACTTCAACTATTCTTATTAATATGTGCTATGTTAATATGGGTATTATCTCCACAAGATTTCTATAATAAACCGTTGGATGTGGAGGAAGTGGTTATATTTCGGAAAAAAGCAAGAAAATTATTAACTATTTCGGCAATGATTTTATTATTGACGTATTCTAATGATGTATTATTTTTAGGGATCGCATGCTCTTGGATTGTGCAGGCAGTGATGCTCTCAACAGTAGCGGCAAAAAAGTTTTTCCAGAATATTAAATGTAAAGAAAGAATCTGATGAAAAGATTCTTTTTTTGATGTAAGATAATACAGACAGGCGTTAAGGTGGGGAATGCGGAGGTGGTACGAAGTGATAAAAGTGGCAGTGTGTGATGATGAGACATACATTCGAGAAAAGTTGACTTCCATTATAAATGCTTGAGAGTAAAAAGTTTTTTGTAAAAAAATAACCCTTCAGGATGAATTTATGGTATCTTTAAGTTATCAACACTTAAGAAAGATACAAACCACCAGAAGAGTTATTCTGTGTATAAGTTTACCATACTTTCCAGTGGTTTTCCA
>ERZ808040.1260-NODE-1260-length-17670-cov-3.998238_pt1 | contig 17670 bp, 13 predicted proteins | sample MGYA00380191_ERZ808040 | MGnify/ENA primary metagenome ERZ808040 (study PRJEB31490, sample SAMN06133395) | mouse gut metagenome | isolation source: J6 | host: mice | place: China: Chengdu | collected 2015-05 ...
TGAGTGACTGGCTCTCCTTATAGGTGGCTTGGATTGGTGCATAGAGGGCATACATTTTTGACAGTTCCTTTAATCGGCTTAGTTTCTGCCCCTTTGAAAGATGTACCGTTTCCAACTGCTGATATTTCTGCTCCCTATTTTGTCCTATCAATGTGCAAGAGGTTTTTACTGTATTCGCATAAAAGAAATACTTTATTTTTTGTCCTGACAAAAAATTGTATAACTCTTTGGGTGAAACTTCTATCATTAATTTCCCCCCGCTAATGTTTACTCATTTGTACATAATCATTTTAGCTTATTCACAGCGCCAATTACAAAAAATACTTCCTTTATCCTCGATAAGATATTCTGCTATACCTAAAATCAATATCATTTAATTTATTACTTGCCACATACAAAGAAAAATCCTTTTCCATTATTTTATTTTGAGGACCTACAATTACTTGCTTTATTGGATTAGGTGATATTTCCGTAAAATTTATTGGATAAAACGGAATCAAATCATCATTTGTTACATTAAACTCAATCCTGTTTTTTATTACTTTCAACATATCATCATAAACTATAGTTTCAATTTCTTCATCGCCATATATCCATTTTACGTACTTATATATCTGTTGAGAAAAAAAGAGCCTCCACTCTTGTTCTTCTTTAAAAGTTTCATTCTTATATTTTAATGAGTTCATGAGAACACTACTTATCATTTGATGAAAATAATACTGACACATTTTATCAATTTTTTCCCCATTAAGAGAAGGTATATTTTCAACAATCCAATTTCTCAATCCTCTCAATTCATTTAATACTTGCAAAGCTTCTTCAACAATGACCTCATTAATTTCTTTTACAGTTTTATAGTCAACCCGTTCAAATCTCAAAATTCCCTTATATGTATTGCAATAATCTTCCAATTCTTTCACCGAAAATCCAAGCAAACATCCTTTTCCGTTGTCTGCATATCCACGCCATTGACTCAGCACATCCGTACCACATAAATGCTATGTTATGTCTGTTTTATATTTATTTTGATTAAGAAATTTTTTATATTTTATACCTCCATAAGCTAAAATATATTTATAACTTATTCCTTATCAGTATAATATTTATCCCATTCGAAATTTTTAATTGCAATTTTTGTTTCAGCAGTTCCATCCCATTGGACACAAAGCCCAACATTCTTTAACTCATTAACAATTATTTGCCCAACTTCCTCAGCAGTTGGCTTTTCAAAGTAATTGCCAAAGGAAAAATAAAATAATTCGCTGTCCTTATGTAAAATATGTTCTAAATCTTGTTCCGTATAAAAACAGCAGCCAATCACCTTTTCTCCTTTTTCATCTAACCATGCAGCCACTTCATTACAATCCGAAAATCCATCGGATTGAGTATATCCAGCATAATGTAATGCGACAATCCCATGTTTCCTTAAAGAACGAAAAGCTAAGTCTAATTTTAAGAAATTTTCTTGGTTCCCCGTATTTTGGAACTCTTTACAGAGTGCTTCTATTATTTCAAGCAAGTCATCTTTCGTTACATTATTACATTCATCAGGGTAAAAATCTTCTATGTATTGTTCACATTCTTCTAGAATTTTATTATTTGACCAAAAGCCTGCCTGAATATAGTTAATTATCATTTCTTCTAATTCATCTGCACAACAGTCATCTTCTATTTTACTTTTCCATTCCATAAAAACTTTTCCTCCTTATACAAAAAATCCAATTTATAGATTTCATTTTAGCATATATCCTCATTGGCTTCAACTACGCCTGAATAAAACTGCCAGCATTTTAAGTAAGCAGCATTTTTTCAAAAGGACATTTCTCTTTACATCGCTATTGCCAACTGCTATAATATGGGAAAGGACATTTTTAACTTATTAAAACACTCTCTTTTAAAGGAGGATACAAAAGTGGATAATTTATGGTTACTTACCGAAGAACGCCCAAAAGCATCTGTTATAATCCAGATTATTAACATGTATTGTACTGATTTTAATGACTCTATTACTTTATGTGACAATGTTAAAATAAGGCCTTGTATTAAGAATGGTATTTTCCAATTTATTTATCAGGTAGAAGGGCTTACTGTAAAAAATGCTGCTTCCATTTTTATAAAAACAGTTAGCGGCAGTTCTAGTTTCCTTGATTTTTTATTATTTAAACAGACAAACGCCCCTGCGGAAGGCAGTATTTCAGACAATCTTCTTATGGCTATAGAAGAAACTAAAACCAATGATGACGAATCTAGGAATACTGGCGTCTATCAAAGAGGATCTAAATTTGTCTATATTTCACCTTACTACCCAAATGCTAAGCTATACATGCTTTATAACGAAGAACTTGGAGCACGTGAAAATAAAAGGCCTAGCGATACCAGTATATTTGGCACAAATATTCTTTTAACCCTTGGAGTTACAATTATTGGAAAAAATATTGCAAAATGGTTTAAGCCTTTTCAATCACTAGAAGAGCTTATTTCTTTTAAGGCAAATATGAAACAGCCGCCTGCAGGAAATATCCCTATTACTATTACAAAATATAATAATTATATTGAAATCTCTGGAAGGTTATCTAAACCTGCAAATGCAGGGAATATAGGCCATGATCCTAATATTGGCGCATTATCCATGATTTCCAAATGTATCCGTGCTTTAGGCTGGGATAAGGAAATTATTATTACTATGCACGGCGTATCCCAGTCTTATATAAACAAAACTCATGGTAAAAATAAATTTCTATATATTTGCAATATATTAAACATAAAATTAAAAGATATACAAATGCCAGCATCTGTCTCCTTGCCAGAATCCTACTGGCACTATGAAATGAGCTCCGAAAAGATGACTTCTATCCTTCTCCATGTCCTTGCTTTGTATTATGGCTTACACGGAGTCTATGAAAACCATGCTGGTTGTGAACGAGGGTATTTTCGGACAAAAAATAATACCCTTATCACTTTGCCTAAAAAAGACCTTTATGGGGAAAACTTATACCTTCCAGACGTTGTGCTCTATGATAATAAAACCAATTATATTATCCTTGTTGAAGGCAAAAAATTATCTACTTTACAAAATGGCATAGAAGAAATCCAATATTATGGCAGTATTGAAAAGGAATACATAAAAAAGTACTATCCCGGCGCCACTATTTTAAGATGTGTAAGCATTTTTGGGGGAAATAAGACAAACTACCTTCATAAAGATGTATTGATTTATATGAATTTATCTGGAAAAATCTTTATTAACCCTTATGCGCCTGAATGTATTAAAACAATATTCCGAAAAGAAGGTATTGTAATTTAAAATAAACCTTTCGTTTAATAGCAAAGGAGAAATGATCTTCTATTCATTTCTCCTTTCTAAATACAAGTATATATTGATGAGTTTGGTTTGCAACAAAACTAAATGGGTATCCATACGGATATAATTTTGTAGACTCATCTACCCATATTTTCATGCCTTTATAATATAGCTTTGGGATTTCATTTATTTTATTTGCCACTTCTGCATGAAGAAAATTAACCTCTTTTTTTAAAGGCTGTAAATCTTTAATAAAGATTACTACATACCCTTCCTTTTTCATATATGGAAGAATAAATTCTACTGACTCTTTTAAGGCACAAAGGAATTCTTCTCTTTCCATATTCCCTAAATCTGCTGGACTATCTGTAAAAGGAGTTGCCATATCACCATATACATACATATCTGCCCCCGTTTTCTTTTTACTCATCATATTGGCATATGGCGGATCAATTAAATATAAACTTATTTTTTCTTCCCCAAGTAACTCATACATTAACTTATTATCCTGCAATATCTTTAAACTGTCCCCGCATTTTATTGGGAATACTTCTAATTCTAATTTATTGGCTGCCGTTATATAAGCGTCTAAAAATTTCTGGTTTAAGTCTATCCCGACAGCCCTTCTTTTACACAATGCAGCACCTAATAAAGTCCCTCCCACTCCCATAAAGGCATCCAATACTAATTCACCTTCTTTTGTAAAAAAACTTATTAAATCACGCATTAATTGAGGCGGTTTGGGTGATGGATGTATTTTTCTAATTTCATGGGCATAAGCCTCATGGCCCTTTGTTGGGTAATGTGTAGTAAAAACAGATTTAATAATAAGAGTCCAGTCCTTCCCTGTCATATCATTTAATTTATTGTCTAAATGATATTTCCTTCCATCTGGTAAAATAACGCATTTCTTTTGATTGCCATATACTTTGGCTTGCCCTATATTTTCTTTTACCCATTGTGGTAATTTTTCCATATCATATTCTTTATAAATATCAAGGAAAAACTCTGCGCTATTATACAGCTCTATGTTCCCAGGCTTAATTGCTGCCATTCTGGTTCCCTCCGTTTAAAATTTGTAATAAGGACTTCCACTGTTTTCGCCTCTCTGTCTTTAAAATGGTAACTACAATTTGAATAGGACTTATCAATATAATTTACAAAATATTTTTTACTCCATTCAATTAGTATTTGATTTTCTAATCCTTTATGGTAAAATACATTTGATAAAGCAAACATAACACCCTTTTCATTTAACTTATCAAGTAAATGTAATAATTGATATTCTTCTTTTTCCGTCCAATCCTTAAACCCTCTTTTCCCATCGTTATAGGAACCTGTCGATATTAAATAGGGAGGATCACAATATACCAAATCCCCACAGCCTAAATTTGATAAATCCACAGATAAAAAATCTTGGTTTAAAAACACAATATTCTTTGTATGGATTGCATTACAAAACGCAATTAAGTTATTTTCAATATTTTTATTATAACTGCTTCTTTCTTTTCCAAATGGAGTATTAAACTGCTGGCGGTTATTAAACCTAATTTGGTGGTTAAAAGAAAAACAAACCAATACAAAAAAATCTATACTATTTTTTTCACTATTATATTTTTCTCTTAAAGCGTTATAACCATCTACATTATTCTGTGATAACTGATATTTTGTGATTCGCTCCTTAATATCTGTTATTACATCTTCCACATTATTTGCCTGGAAATATTTATATAAATTAATAATATAATGAATCTGGTCATTACAGATAATTTTTTTGGCATTAACATTAATCCCTACATTAAATCCCCCTGCAAATAAATCCACAAATGTCCCTGCCTTTTCTGGCAAAATTTCAAATATTGGGGATAATATTTTATATTTTCCTCCTGTATAATTTAAAGGGCTTTTAATAAACATTATTACCTCTTTCTTTGCTTATGGACATATACTAGCAGCTCCTTTAACTCTTTTTTAACCCCCTGCTTCCTGCTTTTATACCGTCTATAAGGAATTTCATAAATTTTAAATGTGTCTGCTTCCCCATAAGTTTTCATAACTGTTTCAATTTCTTTAACAGTCATTAACCCATCTGTATTATAGCTTAAAATAATATGTTCATAATCTGCATTATCCATTAATTGTGAAAATGCCTCTACTACTTTTCCTTTTATACAAAAATCAGATTTATTATTTTCATATGGCCTTTGCGCTGTTATTCCTTTTACAATAGGGAAATCATATTTTGCTGCCGTCTCTAATACATGGTAATTTGACAGATACTGCCTGCCATTATAAGGCGGATCAATATATAAGATATCACCAGACAAATCCTTTAATAATGCAACCCCATCACCATGGTAGGATCGATTATTCTTACCATTTTGCAAAACTTCCAGCCTAAATAGTTCATATTTTTTATAGGAGCGTCTTTCCCATTCCTTATGGAATGCCCCATACGTACCTGAAATATTTGATACAAATGGAATTCCTTCTACAATACAGGCAATTAAATAATAATATTCCATATCATTAACTTTACCTGCCTTATGCCAATCCTCTACTGTATTCCTTGCGTAATCAATACGCAACGCATTTTCATTATTAATGTACATCCTGCCGCCTATTGGGGCATATGTATTCTGGAAAAAACGCTTTTCCTTTGCTAAAACTTCCATATCAGGCAATTCTAAGTTATTAAAATAATTAATTGGATCTAAAATCCCTATCTCACCCAGTTTTTTAAACAATGGGACATTATCATTTTCAATAGTAGCTTTTTGTAATACATAGGAAAAATATAATATATCATTTGAAGTTATTTCATACCACTGTTTAAAAAACCGGGAAACCACAGATGTACCAGAAAATATATCACAAAAAGTCTTTGCTTTTGGCACATTCTCATCAATAACTGCCTTAATATTATCCAGCAAAAGTGTCTTACATCCTATAAACCGCATATTATCTCCTTTTTAGTAAGTACTTTTTATTCTATAGGCGAATTATAACATATCCTTTCTTTTCCTACAATAATCCATTTTTATCCCTTTGCACTTGCCCTTCTTCCTATTTCTCTTTACATAAATACTTACAAGCGATATAATACTTGCAACCCTATATTGCTATCAGAGTTTCCCAAATAAGACTTACACCCCACTTTACTCAATTTTTAATATACAGGAGGAATATAAATGTACCAACAAATTGTAAATGAAATTAAACAGGACTATTATCATAATAATTATCCAAATGACGGCCAAAGGTTTATCGCATGGTATTTAAGGAATATCCACAATTTAGACCCAATTGAGGCAAAAGACTGTATTACAGATGGGGCTGGCGATAAACAGATTGATGCTGTATATATTGACAACCAAGCTTCTATTGTTTATATTATCCAAGGCAAATTTTATTCTAATGAAACAGTAAATGCAGAACCTTTAAGGGAAGTTTTATCTTCTTGGATCCAAATTACAGATTTAGCTAGGCTCCAAGAGGCTGCTAACCACAAATTAAAAGTTAAAATTAATGAACTTTCTAATGCCCTAGAAGATGATTATGAAATCTGTTTTGAATTAATTACTACGGCAGGGCTTACTCCTGATGCTGAAAAAGATTTAATGACCTTCCAAAAAGCACTGGCTGAAAATGATATACTAAGTGCCAATCTTATACTTGTAGACAAAGAAACGTTAGTATTCAAATATAATGAAGCAATTAACCGGAACCGCCCTTATATTAACCACACCTTCCAATTAGAAGAGCATAAATTTATGGAATTAAATATGGATGGGACAAAAGCAGTAATTGCTGCCCTGCCATTAAAAGAATGTATTAAAATTCCAGGCATTAAGGACGGCAATTTATTTCGGAAAAATGTCCGCCAATCCCTTGGCAGCAGCAATAAAGTTAATAAAGGCATTGCCAATACATTAAAAAAGAACCCTAGTGATTTCTTTTTCTTACATAATGGGATTACTGCCATATGTTCCAAACTAAATATAGACGGAAATACCCTTTATGTAAAAGAACTAAATGTAGTAAATGGCTGCCAATCATTAAGTACCATTTTTAATTGCAGCGAATCTGTCCGAAATGCAGATAAGGGATATATTATGTTCCGGTTTTATGAAATTGAAGAGACAGAAAAAGCAGATAAAATAAGTAATTGCACAAACTCCCAAAGTGCTGTTAAGGCACGTGACCTAAGGAGTAATGATAAATCTGTCCTTTTAATGAAAAAGGCTTATGAACAATGCTATACAGATGGATATTTTATTACAAAAAGAGGAGAATTTGCTGATCCAGTAAAATATAACTCTAACCATATTGTAAATTTAACAGATTTAGGAAAACAATTAATTGCCTGGCATTCCCAAAGGCCCACTATTTCCTATAGTGAAACCAAGATCTTTGATAAATATTTTAACCAACTTTTCCATAAAGACTATCAGCCTGAAAAAGTACAAGCCCTTAATGAACTTTATAAAGCAATTATTGAAAAATGGACAAATGATAACCCTATGGATCTAAATGAAGCCTTACTTGCCATGAAATCCTATGCACCATACCACCATTTATATTCTATATCAGCTATTGTTAATGAAGTAAACAAAATGGCAGAAGGTGTGCCAGATCCTGCTAAAGTCTTAGCCTCCTTAAAAACCCATCAAATGCTTGACAGCGTTGTAAATATGGCTGGTACTTGCCTTACTATGGCTTTTGACAATGCTTCTTCTGATGCCATCGACAACGGCAGGATTTTCAGCCCACAAAACTGGATTAAAGCAAAAGGTTCTTTAAAAGATATACGGAACACTATAAAAACTTATATGGGTTCTTTAAAAATGATACCTGGCGGAAAAACTATTTTAGGCAACTTAAATAATTTAAAATTAGAAACCACAGATTTCGAAGCTAGATGGACGGCAGATTAGGAAGTCTATTCTATTTTTCATGCCAAGATATATATTATAATTAAATAATAGGGCCAAGTCCTTTCTATCTCAAACTTGGCCCCTATTGCTTACAATATTGGAATACAAGGCATTAAAAATATCCTATCATATTTTGCCGTCCAATTATTCTTTCTTTACATTTCTTCTATTTTCACATTTTCCATATGGATATTTTCCGCATAGCTTTCTGTATATCCCTTTTTGGCAAGGAAATAAGAGTCTGATATAGTAATATCATGTATTGGCATCTGCTGGAGCCCTTCTATCTTAATTGCCTGTTTCGCCCTACAACAATATACATTCTTTATTTCTATATTACAAAATTCTGGAATATCTTCTTTCTTTATATTTGCCAATTCTTCTTCGTCAATTTTATCCATACTGGTAAGCATATACCCCATAGTAAAAATAATCCCTTCTCCTGGAATATCTGACATATAAATGCCATCAATATGGATATCTTCTACTACGCCGCCTCTTCCAATCGCACTTTTAAACCGCAATCCACAATCTGTACCAACAAAAGTACAGTTTTCCACTATTACTCTCCTTACTCCACGGGACATCTCACTTCCCACCACAAAACCACCATGCCCATGATATACCACACAATCATGAATATAAACATCTTCTGTTGGCACAGGTATTCTCCGCCCAACTTCGTTTTTACCTGCTTTCATACAAATCGCATCATCCCCTACATCAAATTGGACATCATGGATATGTGCTTTGCTGCAAGATTCCAAATCTAATCCATCCCCGTTCTGTGCGTAATATGGATTGCGGATTACAGCCTTACGGATTGTAATATTGGTACAGAATAATGGATGTACATTCCATGCTGCAGAATTTTGTAATGTAACTCCCTCAATTAAAACCTGGTTACATTTTACTAAACTTACCATAACAGGACGATAATAATCATAATATGGTGCTGCCTTTGCAAGCGCATCTGGATCGGTTACATCAGGCTCTCCTGCTTGATAGCCTTGATAAATACTTTCTGATGGAAGCCAAATCCCACTTTCTTTCCCACCAATTACATATGGGCTTTTCTCTAAGCACTCTTTCCATTGTTTTTTTGTTACCTTCATTTCTTTTAATGGACGCCATAATTGACCATTTCCATCAAAAATCCCTTCTCCTGTAATAGCTATATTTTCAGCTTCTTTTGCATGGATAGGGGATACTGTGCGGATTCTTGGCAATCCCTCATAATCTGAAAGAAATACAGGATATTCTTCTGCATTTTTATCAAATAATACTAATGCCCCTCTTTTTGCATGAAGTTCAATATTTGATTTCAGCTCAATCGGGCCTGTCAGCCAAATTCCTGGTGGAATTACTACTTTCCCGCCTCCCGCTTTTGATGCCGCTTGTATTGCATTGGCAAATGCTGTTGTATTAGAAACCTTTCCGCCATTTACTGCGCCATACTCCGTAATATCAAATTCCTTTGCTGGTATTTCTGGCAATAATACCTCAAACTTATCCATATTATACTCCTTCCTGACATTTAATTTATATTATATTAAGTATAATTTGGATTAAGAAAAAAGTCTAGTAATACTTTCTTTTATATCACAGATTGCCTAGTATAAAAACAATATCATAAAATACAAAAAAGAAAACATTTATTGTTTTCACTCTCTTGCTTAGTTATTGTATTCAGTAGAAATACAATAATAGTAGAAATTTTGATCTCCAAATGATATAACCTAAATATAAAAGTGGACAGCAAACCCAAATTTAGTGGTGAGATATGTATTGTAATCCTACAAACCCATGGTTATAAACATATATTCTATACTTGAATCTTGTTGCTAGATGTGTTATAGTAAAGACAGAAAAGGGAAAGCCATAGAAACGGCTACCCTTTATAATTTACAGCTTATAGCATTTTACAATGCGTCAGCCGTCAACTACTCGCAATAGTGACGGCTGTTTTCTTCCCTTGAAAATCTCATAACAAAGACTTACAAGGGCAACAATGAATATTCCTATCTGGATTAATTCCTGATATGTAATATACATAGGTTTCGCCCTCCTTTCTTTCGTCTGGAGGGCATTTATAACACCCTCCGAAAAAAGAGGGGTAGCCGCCTTTGGCCCTATGGTTTTCCATATCAACAATGTAACACATTTTTCTCTATCGGGCAATCTTCTTTTTGTTCTCTGGCATAATACTGGAATGTTGACATAAGTAATACCCTCTATATTTCTTATCTATGAACTGCACGTTACAATAAAAACGTGCTTCCCATTCTTTCAAACTTGCTATACAAGCAAATGGGCCAATTGTGCATTATACTTATGCCCAATAATCGCGAATATCCCCAACTCTCTTCAATCATTAGATATAGCTTCGCCCATCATTCTCCGCTTTTAAAAACTCTTTTTCAACTCTCTCCCTTTCCTATACCAGATTGCCAGATAGTATTTCTTCCTTATATTTGTTCATACCAGTTCAGATTGTTTTTATATCTTCTTTTTCGTACTCAAGCAGGCATTGCAAATTTTATATATTTTCCAGCGTTTATTCCCATACTTAATAATTTTTACTGTTATGCCATCACTCTCTCCTAAAAATAGGCATAAAAAATCACCTTTGAACATTTTTTTCAAAAATAACGAAAAGCTTCTGAAAAACTTAAAAACATCCTTTTTTCTACAAGCAAGTCATGACAAATTCCATAACAAATATATATTGTATGTAGTAAAACCACATTGTTATGAAACAGCAAAAAATAGCTGCAAGCCCTTGATTTTCCTAAACAATCTTGGGTTTACAGCTATTTCTCTTATAAGCAGATAACGGGAATCGAACCCGCCTCTTCAGCTTGGGAAGCTGACATACTACCGATGTACTATATCTGCACTTTTTTAAGTATACCCTATTTTATAAAAATTTGCAAGCTATTTTTACAAATTTTTATATTATTATACTTAAAAAATTCTTTATGCCTTCCACACACAAGTAATAAAACACCCACCATAGTATATATTACCCTTCCACACAATAGAGGATATGTTACTGTAAAATCAGGATCTAGTATCTCAAGTTGCAAAGGCTGCGTTTTAAAAAAGCTTCCCATAGAAAAATCTAAAATCGGCTGTATTGGCATTGCTGATAAAATAAATACAACAAACATTAATAAATAGAGAAAGCTAAGATGGATATTCCCAAGCTTATATCCTACGCCAAGACAGAATAACATAACTGGGAATAATACCAAAAATGCTGGGAAAACCAAAGCGCCATAATTAAATTTACCAAACAAAACTGAATAGGATACAAGATATAAAATAATGGCACAAATAGCAAGCAGCAGCGTCCCAGCCAGTACTGTACCACACCTTATCAGGGCATAATGCCATGGAGGGATAGGGGTACTTTGTATAATACTATCCACTTTCCGTCTTTTATCAGAGAGAAAAAATGTTAGGAAAAACAACTCCCCAAGGCAGATTACTGGAACTAACTGAGAAAGATAACTGCCAAAACTCCATGGGGAAAAGGGTGCTGTATTAGAGACACCCATAATAATTTCACCCCGAAGAAGAGAAAAACCAAACCCTAAACAAATAACTAATATGCCAAAGAAAACTTTATTCCACAATAGGCGCCTTAATTCATATGCTATAATTTTACTCATATCCTATATCCTCCTTTGTCAGTCCACAGGCATTTAAAAAATCATCAAAGGTAATATATGGAGGTGTAACCCCTCCTTCTAAATAAAGCTTGGAAAGTATCGCATCCATATTTTCCTGCCCACCAACCAATTCCTCGGCACGTTTTATTATCTGTGCCGTACCATCATAAAGATATATACTATTAACCGCTATACGTATATCTGCGGCCAAGCTTTCTGGCAGGCGATCCATATATTCTGGATGGCGCATATAGAAATTATTTTGCATATTCATTACGGAGGAATCCCATTTATCAAGATAATATTTTTTGGCATATTCCTCTCCATACAACTCTTCCATTAACCGGTAAGTAGAATAGGTCGTAATCCCTTCTGAAGTCCAGTATAAATTTTCTTGGTCTTCCAGTATAGCCCCCAATCCCCACCACTGATGGATAATTTCATGCGCAAGCACCTCAGCGCCAGATGTACCCTTATTAACATCCTGAAGATTTTTAACAGTAAAGCTTTCTTCTAATATTTCACTAATATTAGAAGCTGCATAACCACCAAACACAAACTCTGTACCTTGAATAATTTTAAAAGGTTTCCCTTCCTCAAAACTACGTGGCCCATAGTGCTTAGTACAATAGGTAATCGCTGCCTCAATCGCAGGGATTGCATTTATTTCTTCAAGCTGCTTCTGGTGTTTATGGCTATAATAAAATTCAATTGGAATCCCACCGCCCTGTAAATCAGCTTTTACATAATCAGCAGCCCAAAGCCGCATAGAAGCTGTACCAGAATCTGAGGCAAACCAAGTTTTTGTATTATTCTTACTAGAAACCAATTCTACTGCATATCCAGTTGTTACAGGAGTTAGCCAAGCTGGAAGTGTAATATTTGCCAAAAATGGCGTACTAGGAGCTTTTGGCTCTAATTGTGGCACAGGCAATAAATGTAACCCAGCCAGCTCAATATATTTCTGGGTAATCATTATATTGGAAAGAGTGGAACTCTGCTCATTCCACATCTTCGGATATCCACAATATGTAATCTCTAAAGTAATCTCTTTATCAGCAGGCAGCATACACCTCCAATCACGCATTGAAATTAAATCAAAAGGATCTTCTATTACAGAAACAGGCTCTCCATTTATTGTAGCTAATTGGATTTTATAACCAGAGTCCAAATGGAAATACATTTCTTTTGGCTGCCCAGAATTATTTTCAATATGATATATAGCCTTTCCAGAAATACTGCCAAATGTAGTTTCTGTAATATCTACTGTTAATTCTGTCCCTGTCAAAAATAAATCCAAAGGTGCATGTTCTTCATGTGCAGCAAAGGCCGATATCCAATCTGACGGCGAAGCATCAAAAAAAGGTTGATAATGCCAAAGTAAAGCCCCAAGAAAAAATAGACAGCAGCCTAACATGATAATCCACGGCTTTCGAAGGCCCAAAAGAAAAGATTTTAAAATATTTTTTTTATAACGCCTTACGCATAACAATCCAACAATAAAACAGCCACTTAAAATACATAACCAGATACTCCTACTATAAAAGGCAACACGAAAAACCACTGTATTAGAGAAATCATCTGACAAAGCAGAAAAAACTGGCAGGCTCCACTGCCACCAACATTGTTTTTCCTGAACGCCACTCCGTGAAAAAATTAGAAAAACAATAACAGCTAGAATACTCGTATCTGTACGCTGCGTAATAAAATAACAACAGGCTGCAAATAATATGCCAAACACAGGCCCTGGAAAAAAGATTAAGAACCAGCATAAAAAATAATCACTAAAAGAAAAAACTAAATCAAGCTGCTGGTATGTATAAGGCAAAAACAACAAAAACCCTAACAGAGCAACCAACAATGCACAAGTAATTAATCCCAGCACCAATACCAATATCATAGTAAATGGGGATAAAATACTATAAATAACTGCATCCATATGATCCTTATGTATTCGGTTTAATTCATATAAAGTTAATATGGAAAATAATATAGTAGCTCCAAGAGTACTAATTGAAATAGGGTTTGCAAGATAAATTACTGCCATAGTAGTCCATTGTAGCATTGGATACAAAGAATAACCAGCAAAATAACAGGCTAAAGACAAGATAATTACCAGCCATGTTGTCCAACAAAAAAGCAATCGGCGGAGTTCTAAACGAAAAACCTTCATTTTGCATCCTCCTTTGAAATTAAATAAAGATAAGCATCCTCCAATGTTGGTTCAGCAAAAGATGCAAATGCTGGAAGCTTATCTGCAACAGCGCGGCAGATAATGCCTCTTGATGTATTAACCCGCGATGTAATAGATATACCTGCCTCCTGCCCAATATTTGTTTCTTCAAAGATTCCCACATGCCCTTCTGCCTGGCAGATAAGCTCTATTGGCGTGCCAACAAATAAAATATTGCCATGGTGGATAACAATAAGCTGGTTACACACAGATTGTACATCTTCAATAATATGGGTAGAAAGCAGTACAAGCCTTTCTTGCGCCATACGCGAAAATAAATTTCGGAAAGCAATACGTTCTTCTGGATCAAGCCCTACAGTAGGCTCATCAAAAATCAAAAACTGTGGATTTCCTAGAAGTGCTTGGGCAATACCAACTCTTTGGCGCTGGCCTCCAGAAAGTGTACGTATTTTTACCTTTTTCTTATCTTTAAGATTTGTATCAGAAAGAACCGAATCAATTGCCTGTTTCCGATTAGGGATTTGTTTTAATGCTGCTATATAATCTAGAAATTGATAAATTGTTAGCTCATCATATAAGCCAAATGTTTGGGGCAAATAACCTAGTTTTGATTTTAAAAAATGTTCTGCCTGCATTAATGGGACATTATCCAAAAGGATCTCTCCCTTTGTAGGAAGGATCCCCGCCACCAATAACTGCATTAATGTAGATTTCCCTGCCCCATTTGGGCCTAAAAGCCCTATTAGGTTTGGGCTTTTTAATTCAAGTGTTACATCTTTAAGGGCTTCTTTCCCAGAAGGATATGTCATACTAAGTTGTTTTAATTGAAAATACATGGCAAAGCCTCTTTTCTTTGTTTATTCTATTTATAAAATAAACGTAACACAGAATTTTGAAAAAGCTTTGGAGAAATTATGTGATTTGTGTGGAAATAAAAAACTTATATTAGCAAGGATAGCTCTTTAGGGAAACGGATAGTAAAACACACGCCATTATCTGTATTTTCTATACAAAACCATGCTTTGTGTAACTTTAGTATCATCTGGACAATATATAATCCCAGCCCGCTTCCTCCAGTATCCCGGCTACGGGATTGGTCAACACGGTAAAATGCTTCAAATACATGGGGCAAAGCTTCTTCTGGGATATAAGACCCGCTGTTTTCCACCTGAAATTCCACATATTGTGCTTCCTGTACAATAGAAAGAAACAGCCCTGCTTTTTCTGGTGAATAAAAAACGGCATTGGACAATAAGTTATTAAAGACTTTCTGCATCAATGCTAGATCAGCAGTAATAAAAACAGAATCTGGCATAAAAAAAGATACCTGAATTTCCTTATACACAAGTATATCATCTATCTCTTCTACCTGTTGCCTAATAAGCCTAGTAAGATCAATTAATTGAAGCTGTGGTTCCATCTGCCTGCTTTCCATACGCGAAACAGTTAGGATTTCCTGAACCAGATTTTCTATCCGGCAAGTAACCCGAAGCGACTTAGAAAGATATTTATCCCGGTTTTGATAAACCCCAACCCCATCTAGCATACCATTTAATTGTCCTTTTAGAATAGTGACAGGTGTCTTTAATTCATGGGAAACAGCAGAAAAAAAGGCTGTCCTTTGCTCTTCTAGTTTCCGTTCCCGTTCAATATCCTGCTTCAGTGCATTATGTGCCGTCTGTAAATCCGACAATGTAGTAGACAAATAGGTAATATAGCGAGAATAAAACAACGCACAAAAAAAAGAAAATACCAGCATCAATAAAATTAGTATAGGAAGTACATCTACTAAAGCTGCAACCACCAATTCCTGATAAGAAGTTATAACTAATTGGAAATGATCCATATCTGTTATTACTGAAATTTCCTGTTGTCCTTCTGATACTTCAAAACGGCTAGTAACAATTGTGCTATAACTAACAGGAGTAGCATAAGCGATAATTAAATAGGTTATAGCGCTGGAAATCAGTAAAATCAGGCTTGTAACAACAAAGATTCGGATATTAATTTGATTTCGGAACACGGTATCCCACCCCTCGAATAGTTTCAATTAAATACTCAGGTATTTTTTTTCTTAGATTCTTAATATGGCTATCTACAATACGGCAATCGCCAAAAAAGTCATATCCCCATACACGGTTAAGAAGTATTTCACGTGTTAAAACCCTTCCCGGAGCCTTAGCTAGTTCAAAAAGCAGATCAAATTCCCGCTTAGTTAAATCAATTTTCGAACCAGCTACATAACATTCCCTTGATGCAGTATTTAAAACAATATTTTGGCATTGGATCATATCGGATTCTACTGTATAACTACTGCGGCGCAATACGGCCGCAATTTTTTGGAGAAGTATAGGAATAGAAAATGGTTTTGTCACATAATCATCTATTTTAAGTTTAAATCCCCGTAACTGCTCTATTTCACTATCAAGTGCTGTCAGCATAATAATAGGCACATTAGATTCCTGCCGAATAAGCTTACATACACCAAACCCATCTATTTTGGGCAACATAATATCCAGTAAAACTAGATTACAAGGAATAGAATGGAACTTGTCCAAAGCAGAAACACCATCTCCTGCAATAGTAACCATATAACCTTCACTACGTAAATAGGCAGCTAAAAGTTCCTGTATTTCAGGTTCATCTTCTACCACTAAAACCCTGTTCATAGCAACACCCCTTTTTATTTGAGTATAACATAGCTATATGAATTTTATATGGATTTATAACGTTTACAGGCAGAGAAATATCCCCCATTTCTCTGCCTGTTTTTATCACAACATAACTCTTTAATCCCGGTTTATATAAATATTATAATTTTTTTGATAGGCGGCAATTACCTCTTCTACTCCTTTTTTTACAAGAGTATTTTTATATATATCAAAATTAGAAAGAGGCTCTTCCCCCGAAATAAACTTTATCTGCATCTCTATCATATAGGCGTCAATTTCTGACATATAAGCTGTCACTAGCACCGTATCTTCTACTGGCATAGCTATTGCAGGCGGGTAAATCAATGTTGTATCGCAATCTGCCCATATCCGGCTTGCTTCCACTTGTGCTGGCAAATAAGCCTGTAATGATGCCTCAAATCCCCCATACTTTGGAAAACTTACATATGGCATAGCATACTCGTATAAATTTAGCCTGCCCTCCTTGTTTTTCTCCATTGCATACTCTGTTAAGATAGGCTTCCCTTCCACTAATTCATAGGTTTTATGCTCTATCCCATAATTAAGCAGCAGCTTCCCTTCCTCTCCATACATATAATCAATTACTTTTACTGCTGCTTCTGGGTTCTTGCACTGGGAAGTAATAATGGTTAAATCCTGCATAATATACGTCCCCATTTCTATCCGGTTAGTATATTTTTTCCCATTTTCATTTTCTGGCCATGGGGCAGCAGCAAAAGAAGCATCCTCTACCCTTTCCAAAAGCCCTGGCAAATATTTTGTCCACGCATTATCTAAACCCTTAAACGCACCTGTAAGGTTCCCCATAACATTCTCATCCGTCCACTTATCATAAGAAACCAAACTACTCTTGCCAATTAACCCTTCC
>ERZ808040.1262-NODE-1262-length-17655-cov-76.988395_pt1 | contig 17655 bp, 16 predicted proteins | sample MGYA00380191_ERZ808040 | MGnify/ENA primary metagenome ERZ808040 (study PRJEB31490, sample SAMN06133395) | mouse gut metagenome | isolation source: J6 | host: mice | place: China: Chengdu | collected 2015-05 ...
TAGGAAGGTGTCTTGCTATTTTTTTTAAGATTACTGCTTTGAGCAGTAATCAGGGCTATTATCATTAGGCTCAAACAATTGATTCTTGCCTTGTTCATACTCAGGTTTTGGGTTAAAGTTTCACTAAGTCTGTTAAAGTTTGGCATGGTCTGATTCGTCTTAAAAATTACTATTATGCCTTTGCTTTAACAGACTTTTTTGTTTTTTTGTCGTGTGCAGAGTAAAAGCAGTAAGTTTTATTTAAGGCAACAAGATGTATTAAAGGCAAGAGTTAACTGACAATAAGATACATCCACATAGCCAGCCCATTATTAATAATATGCAATAAGATGGGGAGATATAAGGAGCCTGACTTAGCTCTGGCATAACTTAATAACAACGCTAGGATAAAAATCACGCTCATCTCATAAATGGCATACTGCAAATGAATCAATGAGAATAAGACACTGGTAGCAATACTGGCAATCCACACCCCTTTAGCGCCTGCACACTGTTCTCGTACTGCGCTCCACAAGATGCCCCGAAACATCACCTCTTCATATATCGGAGCGATAACCACCATCGTCACGATTAATAGCCACTTTGGATTGGCACTGTCATATAAATCATCCACAAAGGCAGTGGGATTTTTATCCAAAATATAAGTTAAGGTCTCAGTTGCGATCACAAACAGCAACCACAACCCAATAAAGCCCACCGCCATGTACATCGGAAAACGCTTTAATGCTAGATAGTCACCAACATCATAACTAAAGTTAGGTTTTCCTGAGGCATTGTCGGGAGCGGTCAAAGCTGATGACTGTGATGAGACTGCCTGAATACGCCACTTAACAATGGCATAGATAATAACTAGCAGGGCCACTAGCGTAAACATCATAGCGTAGCTGGTTACTGTACCATCAAAGCTACCCATACCAAATCGCTGTGCCGTCGTTAATGAAAAATCATTAAAAACCACAGGAGCAAACAGGTATACGCCTATAAGCTGCAAAGTTAAAAACAGTCCAACTATGCCAATATAAAGGGCCACTACCCCAGGCTTAGAGAATAGTTTAGGAGAGGTGTGTGCTTCTTTGATTTCTGAGGTTGGCTTAGTAGCAGGTTTATTAAACATAATAGAAGCTGTTTTTTTAAGAATGTGTAGGGTATTGCAGGTAATTGGTCTGTGCCAAATTAGGAGGGCAACACTTGGCACAGACGAAGGTGTTAAACCCCTTAGCTTCGGCTGTGATTTGGTTCACAACCCAAGTAAGGTCTAATAAGCTCAAGGCTTAATACTTAATCAGGCTTAATCAGTTAAGCTTGTTCTGCGATAGTGGCCAAGATTAACTGAGCCACTGAATCAGGATATTCTAAAGGAAACATATGTCCGCCTGCATGTAGCTTAAAAGGAATAGACAAGCGGCGTCTCACTTTATTTGGGAAACCCATTTCATAAAAACGACTGCTGTCGCCTATTAGCAAGGTAACAGAGCGCTTAGGTGGCTTATTCGGCTTGAGCCAATACAAGGAAGGATTGGTACGGAACACAGCCACTTCAGCCTCTTTAGGAATAGTTAAAGTAACTGTCCCATCTTCTTGATCTCTTAAGCCGTGCTGTAGATAGCCTTCAAATGTACGCTCATCAAAATTTTTAAAGAAACTTTTTGGACGTAATAACTCATGAGCTTGCTCACGACTGTCCCAAACATCACGGCGATTTTTGGAAATGCCGGCAGGAGACATTTTATCTGCCCGCTCTTGTGACACAAGTTTAGCGGCATGCCAAAGCAGGTTGTTTTTACCGTAGATAAGCGGTGGATCCATCAATACCGCTTGTACAAACAGTTTGGGTTTACGATAGATGGCCTGCAAGGTGCATAGCGCTCCTAAAGAGTGGCCTAGACCTATCACTGGTACCTTGTGCTTTTTTACCAGTGCTTGCACACTATCAATAATTTGATTGGTTAAACTTTTCCAATGATTATCAATAGGATACGTAGGATTGCCTTGTTCATCGAAACCTAAGGTTGGGATATACTCAACCGTAAAGTGCTGTTCTAACACCTCAAATATAGGCTGATAAACTCGGCTTGGCATACCATTGGCATGGGCAAAATGAATCACTGGCTTACCCGTCACTTTAGATACGGGCAAGCTTGAAAAGTCCATTTTTAATGACACATTTGAAGTTATTGGCATTTATCTCATCTCAGCTGAAGTTTGTTCTTCTGGTAATAGCTTCAACTCCACTGATGAGCCAATACCAGACCCTAGTTGTAGCGCGAAGTTATTTAAGAACATTCTCATCGGATCGACAGGGGTATAATCAACAACGTTATTTAAGTTAAGTTCTTTTTCTAACGTCATTAAACTCCCTTTTTTATCAGCTAAACCTAGGTTAATGGCTTGCTCACCCGTCCAAAATAGACCAGAGAATAGTTTATTTTGTTCTGGGTCTTTTAGCTTATCGCCACGGCCTTGTTTAACTGCATTAATGAAGTGCTTGTGCGTATTATCTAACACATTCTCGACATGTTGTTTTTCATAGTCGCTTAACTCACGGCTCATGCTTAAAATATCTTTATATTCGCCCGCTGTCAAAGTGGTGTCTTTAATACCCGCTTTGTCCATAAGACCTTCGATATTGTAGCCTGGCATGATAACTCCAATAGAGCCTACTAAGCTTGATGGGTTAACATAGATTTCATCGGCAGCAGAAGCAATATAATAAGCCCCAGAAGCTCCCATATCACCAATGACCGCATATAGCTTTTTCTTTGGATACTCTTCGCGTAGCTCCATCATAGTTTGCCATATCTCATCAGACTGAACCGGCGAGCCGCCAGGAGAGTTGATGTTTAAAACCACGGCCTTCGAGCCCTTTGACTTAAATGCTTCGGTTAAAGCGGCGCTTACATCATATGAGTTTGCTACATCATCAGGTCCGATAACCCCTTTAATATCAACAACGGCAAGGTGTGGCTTGGACACATCTACCGTGCTAATATTTTCGGTTGGGGCACAGCCACGGCTAAGCATAAAAAATAGCAGTAGCAAAGTCAGTAAACTTAGTACTTTAGATATCACACGCCAACGACGAGCACGACGTTGCTCTTCGATGCTGGCCATTAGGGTTTTTTCTAGTAAATGCCACTCACGGCCTCCAGAGCTTACAGGTAATGAGCGTGGTGTCTGTGGTGTATTTGGAGCCGGATTATTATCAGGGGTTTTATTGGGATCTGGTGGCCAGTTTGACATATAAAATGTGAATCCTACTTATCGATTGATGTATTTATTGACCAATTGACTTAACTTTTAAGCAAGCTTTAAGTCAGAAAATTAAGCTAACTTTTGACTTAGTCTTGAGCATTCAAGCCTCAATCAATTAGAACTTCATACCATACCTGACCGAGCCCTACTTTGTCAGCGGTAATTCTGTAAAATATTAATTCATATCTTAATTTTTCAGCTGTTGCCAATACAGATAGCTTTCTTTTAAGGGCAATGTGGCTGAGGCATGATTCTCACCTATTATCCTCCATTGCTAAGGTGAAAAGCTATCCACCATTGATTTTTCTATTATTGACTGAGAGGGAGTTAGCCAAGTGTCGTGCGACTGTGTTTGAGACTCACACATTAACTGCCAAAGCTGTACCAATTGCGGCTTAGAACTGCTATAAAATACTGCTTTATTAAGTAGGTTAGAGCTTTGACTGTTTATATTGGATGTCGCTTCTTCTTTATCTCCACTAACCATCGGCCCAACAGCGGCAAATAGCTGCTCGGTTTTACCTTGCTCACTTAGATAAATGGCTCGTCTGGTTGCTACTTCTATCGTACAGTCCCAAACCCGATTGTCCTTCACTTGCTCCCAACCCGTAAGCACCTTTAACGAAAGCGAATCAAAATCTAGCTTAGCTTTCAGAAGATCAGCTTGTGAAGATTCAGGCCACTGCTTGGTCGCGTGACAAATTTGAGCTTGAAGAGAAGACCCCATCAAAGCCTTATTAACACTCAATTTATGAGCAGTCAATCCTGCCTGCCAATAGTATGAGATAGGCATATACTCATTAAGCTGTGCCACTACCGGTGCCAAATTAGTGGTTGCCGTTTGAACAATAACTCCGGTTAATTGCTCAACCTTATGCTCTTTTAACTGATCATATAATCTCTGAGAAAGCTGTATCTGCTGCTTGAGCGTCAACTCCTGACTTGCTTTTTCAGTTTTATACTCCTTCTCATAACTTGAGAGGAGCAACCACGCCTGCTGTTTATCCTGTATTAAACTGGCAGCATAATTGAAATCTTTTGGATTTAATACGTTGATATGCACCGAGTCTTTGGTGACATCCTCATTGGCATATACCATTGCGGCAATCGCAAGCAGTGGCACAGCTGACAATCCTCGACTCAGCATAGACTTAGGCAGCACCCAAGGCAGTGCCATGAGTAATAAAAGGCCCATTAACGGCAAACTTATCTCACTATACAACCAACCACTTTGTTGGAAAGTAAGCTGTAACAACTGTAGCAGGCTATGTAGTTGATCTAGTATCCAAAATAGTAATGACCACAGTGCGGCCGATAAAGCATTGTTAGGCATTAAGACAAATAGCACACTGGCCAATAAGTTAATGGGAACAATGATTGAGCCAAATAGACCTATGGCAAATAAGTTAATCACAAACCCCCAAAGGGAGACCTTACCAAAGAGCCAAAGGCTAATCGGCAGTAAGGCAAGCGACATCCAAAGCTGTAGCTTAAATAAAGAAAACAGGTGCTGCTTAGCTTTAGCTGCTGTACCTGAAACTTGTTTGTCCACCCGCTGCCACCGCTGACTGTATGCCACCAAGACTGCTACTGCTACAAATGACAACCAAAACCCTGCCTGCCATAGGACAAACACATCTGCCCAAGCCATAGCCACGGCCAATACCAGTAGCATTTTAAAAATAGAGGGTACTGCTAAAAAATAACGCATTATGCCAACCAACAGCAGCATACAAGCAGTGCGCAGGGCTGGCACATCAAATCCTGCAAAAAGGGCATAGCCAAAAGCGGTGATGGCGGCAATAAAAAAGGCGCACTGCCAGCGGGGTAACCAGTGGTAAATACTGGGTCTAATACGATTAATCACAGCGGTTGCTAAGGCTGCACACAACAAACTTAGAAATAGAACATGCGTGCCTGATATGGCCAATAGATGAGATATACCGCCAAACTGATATAAAGCTGTCATATCATCGCTGATTAAGCTGCTGTCACCGGTTAATAAACTTAAAGTTACCGCCACTTCGTCCTGACTGTCTTTGACTTTAGAGCTCTCATGATTGGCCTGCTGTGAGCGATCAGTCATCAACTGCAAAAAATGCTCACGGAACTGATAACGCATCACATCAATTTTTTGATGCAGTGTTAAATCAGATTCCAGTTTTATCAGAGCATAGTTGGTGTCGACCACAAAGGCTTTGGCGGTGGCATGACGGCTGCTTAACCAGCGGTATTCATCAAACTCATCGGCATTGGCTTTATCCTTTATCTCAAGGGGCTGTAAAGCTAGCTTCATCCTCAGCTGTTAATTGGGGGCTAGCTGGTTAAGCGGGCTATCCTGACTTTGATAGCTTTGCAGCATAACCGTCATCGTCGCTGGCAACTTATTTAACACAGCTGAGTCAGGCGTTACTGTTGTCCCCTGTTGTAAGGAGTCAGCTTGAATATCAGACAACTCAACCAGTTGCCGATAGCCTTGTACCACCTCTCCTTCTTCAACTGCCAGGCGCTTGTCGCTTAAGCCTATTGGGGTGACCACAGCTTCTATATAAAGGTTATTTTGGGGAGAAGCTTCTATAAACGCTAAGCGCTGTGCCACACTATTGCATAGCACTGCAAATAAAAGCAGCAGCAAAGTAGCCAGTTTAATAAGCGGCTGAAAGAATCCTTGCTGACGCAGCTGGGCATAGGGCGTGATATATAGAGGTGTTATAGAAAGAGAAGGAGAAGGAGAAGAAGTGAGAAGAGAGGTTTTTGTTTTTAAAAATAATGAAACAAGATAAGACAAGCAGTACAGCAAAGCTATTAAGGCCAATAATATGTAGGCGGCTGCCTGCCAGCGTTCACTGTTAACTTGATGAGACAGATTACTAAGAGCATAGAGCTGGCTCGGGTCCAGCTCTAAAATGGCTAACATTAAAGCAATTACTAATATTCCTGCTAGCCAAATCAAATAAATTCCTTAAGGGTTAATCATCAAAGTTTTCCCACTTACCATTTTTTAACAGCATCTGACGATCGGCCATAGCAGCCAAGTTTCTATCGTGAGTCACCATTAATAGCGCAGTTTTCATAGTATCTTGAAGCTCAGCCAATAAGCCAAAGATACTTTGGGCATTGTCATAGTCTAAGTTACCCGTCGGCTCATCCGCCAATACCAATGAAGGCTTGGTTACCAAAGCTCTAGCAATAGCCACACGCTGTCTTTCACCACCTGATAGCTCACCTGGGCGGTGCTCTAACCTATGGCCTAATCCCACACGCTCAAGCAAATCAACCGCTTGCTGACGCGCCTCTTTAATAGGCACTTCTTTGCGAAGTAATAGCGGCATTGCCACGTTTTCAATTGCGGTGAATTCAGGCAATAGGTGGTGAAACTGATAAATAAAGCCCAAATGCTGATTGCGCATCTCGCCACGCTGGGTCTCATTAAGGTTATTTAAGCATTTGCCATGCAACCAAACCTCCCCTGAGGTAGGCACATCAAGGCCCCCTAAAAGATGCAATAAGGTACTTTTACCAGAACCACTGGTACCTACAATAGCAATACGCTCGCCTGCATTTACCGTTAAGTTCAAACCCGTTAACACTTGAGTGCGAATATTGCCTTCATCGTAAATTTTGTTGATGTTTTTTGCGACTAAAATCTCTGACATACTATTTTCTCAATTGCTGTTGTTCTAAAAGGCTGTGTTAAATCTCTTTTATCCCTCAAAGCCACGCTACTATTCGTAACGTAGAGTTTGAGCCGGCTGAATACTGGCCGCACGGCGAGCAGGATAAATAGTTGCCAAGAAACTTAATAAGAATGAAGTGCTAGTAATAATCAACACATCCGTCCAGCGCAGCTCAGTAGGTAGATAGTTGATAAAGTAGGCATCAAATAAGTGCAAGTTAAACACCTGGTTAATCCAGCCTAGTAGGTCACCAACCGTCAACGCTAAAATTACCCCTAAGATAGTTCCAGCTACAGTACCGATAACCCCAATCACTAAACCTTGGACCATAAATACTTGGGTAATCAGCTTTGGTGAGGCCCCAAAGGTTTTTAAAATAGCAATGTCTGCTTTTTTGTCCGTCACCAACATAACCAAGCTTGAGACGATATTAAAGGCAGCCACAATAATGATTAAGAACAGCAGCAAGCCTACCATCGCTTTTTCCATTTGAATGGCACCAAATAAATTACCATGAGTTTTGGTCCAATCATTTGGATACAGATACTCAGGCTCAAGGTTGGCGGCTCTTTGTGCTACTTGTGGAGCTAAGAAGATGTTATCCAACTTCATACGCACCCCTTGAGCGCCAGGTGGTAACCGCAGTAAAGTGGCTGCATCACCCATAGGAATAAAGGCCACTAAGTTATCCACTTCACGGCTGATATTAAACACCCCGGTTAGCGTAAAGCGCTTAAATCTTGGAATAACCCCAGCTGGTGAAGGAGAGGCTTCAGGTAATACCAAAGTTACCTTATCCCCTACTTGCAACCCTAAGGCTTCCACCATGCTTTCGCCCAAGACAATACTAAAGTCACCATCTTTTAAGGTATCAATACTGCCTTCGACCATATGCTCATTAATAATTGAAACATTTTTCTCATATTCAGGCTCAACACCGGTGACCATGATACCTGCCACCTGACCATTTGAGGTCAGCATCCCTTGTAATTCAATAAAGGGAGCTACGGCGGCTACTTCAGGATCTTTCTCAATCTTATCGGCCAGACCTTTCCAATCAGAAATAATCTCACCTGAACTGACCGTAGCTTGTGGAACCATTCCTAAAATACGAGTCTTAAGTTCACGGTCAAATCCATTCATTACGGATAAAACCGTAATTAATACGGCAACCCCTAGAGTCAATCCCACCATGGAAATCAGTGATATTAAAGAGATAAAGCGGTTACTGCGCTCAGCACGCGTATAACGTAATCCTAAAAATAAGGCTAATGGACGAAACATAATTCAGGCTCTTAACCGATTAGAAGTTAACTAATAGAGTAACTAAAAGATAATAACTAAAATGATAATTAAAGGGTCATGCTAAATAGCAAAGCCCATAGTTTGACACAAACACAACTAACTTGGCTATGTTTGATTGATGCAATTATTTTAATATATCTATCTGGGACTTGTTTTGTTGACCAAAAACTCTTAATTTACTTATAGAAATAACCGCAATTTACCAACGATAATAGGGTTATGATCTTGTATTAAGATAAGTTGCCCCTATTTAGTTAATAGAGCAGAGGGTTGCAAAACTTCTAGCTACGTTGATGACTCTTTTATCAAACCGCTTTTAACATCAAAGCGACAGCTTGCCATTACAGCGTCGGGTTATAACAAATTAAAATGTAGCCACCCTTAAAATCAACCATCAAAAGTATAAGTTTATTATGACAACTCAAGTTTATAAATATAGCCAGCATCCAGACGTACGCCCTATCACCATTACCTTAACCGATGAACAAACCGTAGGTCATGGCGATCACTGGCGTATCCTAACCGACAACATCGAAAACGATGTGCCTAATTGGCTACAGAACTCTATTGACGATGCAACCATTGCCGCTGGTTTAAACCCTGCTTTAACCAAAGACTCTTTGCCGCACCTCTTGTTATCTTGCAATGAGATGTGTCATATCAATCAAGTGTTGGCCATGAAAGACGGCAAGCCTCAAAACTTCATTAACGCCTTCCCTTGTGTGAATAGCCCTTATGGCTTGGTGTGCAAAATTGACCGTATCATCGCCAATCCTTCAACCAAAGATGCTGTGTTACGTTTAATCAGTGAAGATGGCAGCGTTATCTATGCCTTCGACCAAATGTATACCGTTAACCAACCTCTTTATCGCCAAGGCCAACAATATTTCGTTAACTTTAGTGCGTGGGCATACGCCATTGAGCCTAGCAATAAAGATGAGGTTATCTTAGTTGAAGACCCTGAAGCCATTCGCTACCACCGTGCCTACAATGATATTGTGGCTAAGAACAATGGCGTTATTCCTGCAGACTTAGATAAACAAATAGATCAGTGGCAGGCCGATACCGATGAAGAATTGGCCCCAGTTGAAATCAATCTAGGCAATATGTGTGCTTATTTATTTGGTGAAACTTTGGGTCAAGAAGATGAGGCTTGGTGCCAAGGTCAAGTACTGGGTAAACAGCAGCAAACCTTATACGACCGTCAACTAACTGTGTTTGATGTGGCCATCTTGCGTGAGCCTGATGCTGATCCTTTTGTGGTACGTGTAGCAACGCCAACCACTGAAAGTGTTCAGAAAATTGAGGTCAATGACTATATTCAAGCCAACATTTGGCTGCAAGCTGCTATTTATCATGAGAATCAAGCAGACTAATCAATAAAAACTCAAGTCTAAGCACAACCGCTAAAAAAAGCCGATTCATTAACTGAGTCGGCTTTTTTGTTGATAAATCAGTAATTTTTGGCCAGTACTGATAAATATATTAAAAATAGTTGACTTTTTAACAATTTACACAAACTCTGTATTTACAACTGTTACAAAATAAGGTTACTATTAATCAACTTCTCTAAATGAAAGAGTAAATCAATAGAGTTTATTCGATTCATATCAGTGTGTTTATGAAACCTTCTACTTCTGACAAGATTTTTACCCCCTCTTCCCTGCCTATTCCTTTATTAATGGCAGAAGGTTCAGCCGACTCTAACTCTCTACAATCTGCCTTTTATAAATCGGCCAACCCACCTTATGAGTATAAGTATAAAAAGGTCAGTCACACTCCTTCTATAAATTTAGACACCAACTTATCAGGTGCTAAAGAAGAAGCCGCACTACTATATCGTGAGCAAGCCTGCCCTACTAATTCTTCGGCTGCCTCTTCAACGGCGCCAAAAACTTATGTGAAGTCAGAATCACAGCTAGCCAGTTCAGCCTTTGATACGGCTTCAAATGAAATACCTTCTACTAAAAATAATAATAAGGCGCTAACACTGTTTATGAAGTCTCTACTTGGTGAAAAAGCTTTTCATTCTATCAGTCTTTTGTCTGTCAGCTTTTTTCTCTCAGGCATGCTGCTCATGTTTTATCTCATCAATTTGATTTGATTGCTTATTTTGATTTGATTGATTATATAGTTAGTAATAAAAAAAGAGTGTTTGCTTAAGCAAACACTCTTTTTTCTTAATTTTACTTAAAGTGGGCCTACACTAAACCGTAAAGATAATTACGCTTGCTCAGTCATTGCATAGATTTTTTTGAAAAGATCTTTTTGTTCAACTGAAGGCTTGGCCGTTTGTAGCGCCATAACTTGACCCATATCACCATCAATACGAATTTTGCCTGACATAAAGGCATTCATTGCTTCATTCATATCGCCTTTTAAAGCAATCGCTTTTAGGGTCTCTTGATCAATATTGATCGTGGTGGTTGCGTCTGTCTCACCTTTTTTCAAAACACCGTTTTCAAGAGCGGCATTAACATCACCATTTGCGGTATTGGTGATTTTTAGGTTAATTTTGGTGTTAGCCAATGCTGGTGGAAGATTTAAATCACCGGCCTCTGCAGTTAAACGATCCACTTCGCTAAACCATTCATCCGTTAAAAAAACTGCCATAAGAGTTTCCCTGTTCAAATTAAAAATAGAGTTAAAGTAAAAATAGGGTTAAAATATACCTTAAGCATATTAGTTGATATTTCAAAATAATGCTTATAGTTTATATAGTTATTACTTAATATAGTCAAGATAGGTTTTATTAAAGTAGCAAAATTTACTTTGACTGTATCAAGAGCTAACGCTAGAGCTTTATCAACTGATGGGTCGCATCATAAATGTTTTTACTTTTTTGTTCGTAAAAACCCTAGATAAAACAGCTATCTAACCAACTGAGGTAAATACTAAGCTTAGATTGTATAAAAAACCATAGACAGTACAGTATTTTTTGACTTACTGAGTCATTTTTAATGTTACAAGTTAAGTGTTACTCTATGCTGTTTTGAAACGCAGCATAGTGATAATTGTACCTTTTGACTCAAGTATTTAACGAATAAAGCGATTTACCCATAAATTTTTTACGGGTTTTTTCTGATTTGACTGTTTCGTCAGATGATATTTTGTATCCTATGCGTTACAATAGCTTCATATTTAGATAACATCGGGTATAACAACCAAACATTTGAGACTAAAATTCAGGTTTTAGCCCCTCAATAGTTAGCCATTTCCAAACTAAACCACTGAATAAATGCGTGTTATAAACACCTTTAAAGTCGACCCTAAGTGTCAGCTTTATTATTCAGAGTTATTTATAGGCTACTTAGTTTTGGTTGACACCTTTGATACTTAAGGCTGTAAAGGAAATATTCCAATGAGTATAAATAACACAGCAGTCTCTCCAGTCGATCGTGATTATGAAATCACAATTGTCAGATATTTCACAATCATGGCAATCGTCTGGGGGATTATAGGCATGGGTCTTGGGGTGTTTATCGCCTCACAATTGGCTTGGCCTGCCCTAAACTTCGATATCCCTTGGCTAACGTTTAGCCGTTTAAGACCGCTGCATACGAACGCGGTAATTTTTGCGTTTGGTGGTTCTGCTTTATTTGCAACCTCCTACTACATCGTACAGCGTACCTGTAAAACCAGACTATTCGCTCCTTACTTGGCGTGGTTTACCTTCTGGGGTTGGCAGGCAGTTATTGTTGCTGCTGTCATCACTTTACCCTTAGGTTTAACTTCAACAAAAGAGTATGCAGAGCTTGAGTGGCCTATCGATATCCTAATCGCAGTCGTTTGGGTTTCTTACGCCATTGTTTTCTTTGGTACATTGATTAAGCGTCAAACGTCGCATATCTATGTAGCAAACTGGTTCTTTGCAGCTTTCATTATCACTATTGCTTTACTTCACATCGTTAACAGTATGGCCATCCCAGTAGGATTATTTAAATCTTACTCACTATTTGGTGGTGCTACTGATGCGATGGTTCAGTGGTGGTATGGACATAACGCGGTTGGTTTCTATTTAACAGCAGCCTTCCTAGGTATGATGTACTACTTCGTACCGGTACAGATCGGTCGTCCAATTTACTCTTACCGTTTATCAATTGTGCATTTCTGGGCGTTAATCGCTTCATATATGTGGGCTGGTGGACACCACCTTCACTACTCTGCACTTCCTGATTGGACCCAGTCTTTAGCTATGGTGTTCTCAGTGATTCTATTCGCTCCTTCTTGGGGTGGTATGATTAACGGTGTTCTAACCTTATCAGGTAGTTGGGATAAACTACGTACTGACCCAATCATTCGCTTCTTGATTGTTGCTTTATCGTTCTACGCGATGTCAACTTTCGAAGGCCCAATGATGTCAATTAAGACAGTGAACGCTTTATCGCATAACACTGACTGGACTGTAGGTCACGTACACTCAGGTGCACTAGGTTGGGTAGGCTTAATTACGATGGGCTCTTTATACGTGTTAATTCCACGTATTTTCAACAAGCCTAAGATGTATTCAATCAGCTTAATTAATACTCACTTCTGGCTTGCAACTGCGGGTACTATTTTCTACATCGTTTCTATGTGGATCTCTGGTATTGGACAGGGCATGATGTGGCGTCAAACAAACCCAGATGGAACGCTTGCTTATAACTTCATTGAAACAGTAACGTTCTCTCACTATCCGTACATCGGTCGTGCATTTGGTGGTTTGTTGTATGTAAGTGGTATGTTCGTGATGGCTTATAACGCTTATAAGACTATCAAGATGCCAAGCGCTCGTCCTGTTGACGAAGCTGACCCAACAAATCATAGTCCTATCGTCAAAGATGACGAAGACACTCAGCCTGTTAACGTGTAAACCAGCAATCGCTTAAGGAGATATCATGGCGGGTACAGCTCATGAAATAATTGAAAAAAACACAGGCTTGCTGGTCATCTTTATTGTTATTGCAATTAGCTTTGCAACATTAGTAGAGATTGTTCCATTAATTTTTGATACCAAGTCTGGTGAAGAAGGTGGGGTTAACCAACCCTTACCTACTATGGAACCATGGACAGCGTTAGAGTTTGAAGGACGTGATATTTATATCCGTGAAGGCTGTCATGTGTGCCATACACAAATGATTCGTCCACTACGTGCTGAAGTTGAACGTTATGGACCTTATTCACGTGCTGCAGAATCTACGTGGGACCACCCATTCCTATGGGGTTCTAAGCGTACTGGTCCTGACCTTGCACGTGTTGGTGGACGCTATTCTGACGATTGGCAGAAAAAGCATTTAATCGACCCACAATCATTGGTACCTGAATCAGTTATGCCAGGTTTCCCATGGTTAGCTAAGCAAGAAGTCGATGGCAGTAAAGTACAAGCCAAAATGCGCTTATTCCGTGATCGCTTTGGTGTTCCTTACACTGAAGAAGACATCGAAGGTGCTCCTGACCAAGTATTGGGTGCAACCGAACTTGATGCGCTTGTGGCTTACTTACAGCAGCTTGGCACCGCGATGGAGGGTCAGCGCTAATGAGTATCAGTGACCTACATATTATTGCTACTGTGGGGGCATTTATTGCCTTCATCAGTATCGCATGGTGGGCGTATTCACCTAGTAACAAGAAGCGCTTTGAAGAAGATGCACAGCTTGCGTTGGATGATGACATGTTAGGGTCATCAGCCTCTAATTCACGCAATAAGGATAAAAGATGAGCATATTTTGGAGTTCATGGATCACCATCTTAAGTCTGGCCTGTTGGTTAGGTATTCTTGGCGTGCTCCTTTTCGTTCTGCGTAACAAACCAGATTTAGAAGAAGACGGCACTACAGGTCATACTTATGATGATGTTATTCAAGAGTATGATAAGCCGCTTCCTAAATGGTGGTTGGTTATTTTCTTTGGTAGTATCGTTTGGGGCTTAGGTTACTTCCTACTTTTCCCAGCACTGTTCCCACATGCTTTCAACGGTATCGCAACTGTTGAAGTAGACGGTAAAACAGTACCTTGGAGCTCAAAGAATGAGCTTTATAGCGACCTAGAAAAGAACAACAAGGTTTTCACTGAAAACTTTAATACTAACTTCTTACCTAATGCGGCGGCTCAAAAGCAACTGGCTACTTTGGCTTCTTTACAAGCTAAAGAACCTGTTAAATCTGAGCGTAGCAGTGAGTTAAGCCAAGAGATTCAAACTAACGTTGAAGCTCTAGCTCCTTACGTAAAAGAGTTATCTGGTAACCAAAAAGCACTAATGGCTGGTGAACGTCTGTTCTTACAGAACTGTGCAGTGTGTCACGGTTCAACCGCTCAAGGTGCTCCAGGCTATCCTAACTTAACCGACAATGATTGGTTACACGGTGGTGAGCCTGAAAATATTTTGGTAACCCTACATAATGGTCGCCATGTAGACCTTGACCCAACTCAGCCATTACCTATGCCAGCTCAACGTGATGATATCGGCGAGCAAGGTGTTCGTGCAGTAGCTGAATACGTTCTTTCAATCTCTAAGAACCAAGAGAAAACAGAACTTGATCCAGTTAAAGTTACTGAAGGTAAAGCAATCTTTGAAGAAAAATGCTTTATCTGTCACGGTCAAGATGCGAAAGGTATGGTTTCAGCAGGTGCCCCTAACCTAACTGACGGTATCTGGTTATTTGGCGGTGATCGCGAAATGATCCAGGAAACTGTTCGTAACGGTCGTGCTGGTGTGATGCCAGAATGGGAGACTAAGCTTGGTAACGAACGTATTATGTTATTAGCTTCTTACGTTTATTCATTATCGAATAACGCTGTTGTAGCTCCAGCAGATACAGCTGCTAAATAGCAATTAATCGACATTTAGAATGTTGAGTTATCTATCCCAGACTAATCTTTAATATCATCAAAAGGGGGCTGTCAATACAGTCCCCTTTATTCGTTTTACCTTCCCTGTAGAATATTAGCTTTAAACATATATTTAGATTGTATTTTATACCGTGAATAACCATATAATAGCTATTGATAATATAAGTCTGTGTAAGTAGACAATAATGATCTAATACTTACCTTAAAATGCTTAGTTTTATATAGTCAGTACAGGCTAACTCAGAGTTAACCGAATCTGATAAATCAATGTTAAAATAGCAGTAGAGTAACTCGCGTCGAAACAAATCGCTTGCTCTTCTTTTGCCAGCATAATGGTTCTAATATTTAGAGGTACATTTATGTCAGCCCCCTCCCCTAATAAAATTCCAGTCCATGATATGGACGCCACAAAAAAACGCATCCACCCTCGTTTTACTGATGGTTTTTATCAGCGCATACGCTTATTTAGTATGTATTTTTTGTTAGCCTTATTTTTAATTCTACCTTGGATTAAGTATGACGGGCGACAAGCCATCTGGTTTGATGTACCTAGTCAACATTACTACATATTTGGGATGACCTTATTCCCACAAGACTTCTTCTTTGTTGCCGCAGGTTTTATCATTGCAGCCTTCGCTCTGTTTATGGTAACCGTCTATGCCGGACGTGTGTGGTGTGGTTATGCCTGTCCTCAGACCATTTGGACTCACCTGTTCCAGCATGTTGAAAAATGGGTAATTGGCGATAGAAACAAGCGTATTAAATTTGATAAGCAGCCTAATTCAGCGAGCAAAATCTCTAAAAAACTACTGATTTACTTCATCTGGTTTGTGATGTCAGTATTTACGGCCACGACGTTCGTTAGTTATGTGGCAGGCACCTCTGTGATCTATGGCAGCTGGCAGTCTCTAGCAGGTATTCCTTTCCCTGACTGGCCAACTTGGGTTTGGGTATCGATGTTTATCTTTACCTTTGCCACTTATGCCAACGCAGCTTATATGCGTGAGTTCATGTGTGTCTATATCTGTCCTTATGGCCGCTTCCAAAGTGTGATGTTTGATAAAGACACTTTGATTGTCTCATACGACTACAACCGCGGTGAGCCTAGAGGTCCGCGCAAAAAAGGTACCAAGCCAGAAGAGCTTGGTGACTGTATTGAATGTACCATGTGCGTTCAAGTCTGCCCAACTGGTATCGATATTCGTGATGGCCTGCAGGTAGAATGTATTCAGTGTGCGGCCTGTGTCGATGCTTGTAATGAAATCATGGATAAAGTGGGCTATCCCCGTGGTTTAATTCGTTATACCACTGAACGACAGCTTGTCGAAAATGAACAAAGTCGTTACCTACGTCCTAGATTATTCGCCTATCTGTTATTATTGTCAGTATTAATCGGCGTGGTTACTTATGCCTTGATTGACCGTGTTCCTCTTCAGATTGATGTTCGTGGAGACCGTAACCAGTTATCTTCTATGAATGCAGAAGGCCAAATCGTTAATAGTTATATTATTAAGGTGACCAACAAAACTCAGGAAGCTCATGAATATACGTTATCTATTACAGCACCTGAGGGCTTCACTCTAAAAACTCGATTTGCCTCTCTTCCTCTTAATGCTGGTGAAAGTTATGATATGCCAGTAAGTGTAGCGGCTGATCCAGAAGCCATTGATCAAGATGAAGTGCCTATAACCTTTAACGTTGACAGTAAAGATGGCTCTTACCATGCATCAAGAACCAACGTCTTTACTTCTCAGACGAAGAGATAAGCCACTAAAAACAGTGTCTTAAATAAGATACTTAGACATTTAAATCACCAGTTTTATAGGGTCAAGCCCTATAAGCTGGCCCTTTATTTTATGCATAATGCTTAAGGTTTTCCTATGAAAAAATCCACCTCTCCTACCAATTTTGGGCACAAAGATACTCAGCCTTGGTATAAGAACTACATGGTTATTATCTTCGTCATTGGTCTGCCTTTGTTTGTAGTAGTGGCCTGTATTTGGTTTGTATTTTATTCCGTGCAAATTAAAGATACCGTAGTCCGTGATGACTGGTATATGGATGGTAAGACTTTATACCAAGACGTGTCGCGTGATAAGCTTGCCCATGACTTGGCGCTACAAGGTGAGATGACTTTTGCCAAAGATGGTGAGGTTATTTTTAATCTAAATTATCCGCAGCAAAGCTTAGAGTCAGGCAAATTATTAGATGGTACCCCCCTGTACTATCCAGATAAACTTACCTTGTCTATCTCTCATGCTACGGATATTAAGAAAGACCGGGATGCCATATTAGAGCATGTTAAAGACAATCGATACTCAGCAAACGTAGAACTTGATGAGTTAGAATCGAAGTACTATGTTCAGGTAAGCAATGAGGGCAAATTAAACTGGCGCTTACGTGAGGTGGGTAAACTTCCTCAAGACCACATTACCTTTAAGCCCTTACAGTCTTTTGACTAACAATAACTGGGCTTTAATTAAATTTTCATCGCCCTATATTTATACGACTTCATTCATTGACTTCCTCCCCTCGCTAAACCGAGGGGATTCCTACATCTAGACGGTCAAGCCCGACCGCAAGGATGTTCTTAG
>ERZ808040.1265-NODE-1265-length-17629-cov-4.798883_pt1 | contig 17629 bp, 14 predicted proteins | sample MGYA00380191_ERZ808040 | MGnify/ENA primary metagenome ERZ808040 (study PRJEB31490, sample SAMN06133395) | mouse gut metagenome | isolation source: J6 | host: mice | place: China: Chengdu | collected 2015-05 ...
TTATGTAGCGGGTACACGCAGTTTCTATGCGAAAAAACCGATTACTAAGCCAGAAGATCTTAAAGGGCTGAAAATTCGTGTTCAGCCAAGCCCGACCACCATCAAAATGATTGAACTGATGGGTGGCTCACCCACTCCAATTTCATTTGGCGAAGTTTATACTGCGATGCAGCAAGGTGTAGTAGATGGCGCAGAAAATAACGTGCCTTCCTGGGTGCAGACTCGACATATCGAAATTGCCAAAGTCTTTTCTGAAGATGAACATGCCTCAATTCCTGACTTTTTGGTTATCTCCACCAAAACATGGAATAAATTAACCCCAGAACAGCAACAAATCCTCGAAACAGCGGCGAAGAAATCCGAAGCTTATCAACAAAAATTGTGGGAAAAAATTGACGCTGACACACGTGCTCAGGCGAAAGCTATGGGTGGTGAAATCGTTAAGGTTGATAAAGCCCCATTCCGTGCCGCAGTTCAACCTCTGTTTGACGACTTCAAAAAAGATCCAAAACAAGCTGCTTTGTTAGAGAAATTCGACAACGCTGCTCAATAATATTTCGGGCCAGTCTCTGGCCCTGATTTTCCAGGATGCTTACAATGATATTTAACCGCCTGAAACTTGCGGTAGACCGCGTCATTGCCGCGTTTTCTGTCGCCGTCATGCTTGCTCTGGTTGTATGCGTAGTCTGGCAAGTATTTAGCCGCTACGTACTTAACCAGCCAAGTACATTAACCGATGAGCTGGCACGCTTTTTGATGATCTGGGTAGGATTATTAGGTGCTGCATATACCGTCGGCGCGCAGAGACATCTCTCTATCGATTTATTTGCTCTCGCCCTGAATAAGCGCAAGCAATTACTTCTTAGTATAGTCATTAACGTTCTTATTTTAGGTTTTGCCGGTTCGGTCATTGTGACTGGTGGCCTGAAATTAATTGATAAAACACTGGCAACATCACAGGTATCTGCCGCAATGCAAATACCGATGGGATACGTATATATCATTCTGCCATTAAGTGGATTGGTGATGATGTTTTATGCCTTGTGTTTTATTAATCAAAGCATTCAACAACTGAAACAACCTGCGCAGGAGGCCAGTTAATGGATAGTTATATCGCGATTACACTGTTTGGCTGTTTTTTTGTGTTGGTCTTTATTGGTGTGCCCATTTCGTTCTCAATCGGTATTGCCACTGTAGCTTCAATGCTTTTGATGTTTCCCTGGGATATCGCGGCAATCACTGTTTCGCAACGACTGGCTAATGGACTGGATAACTTTGCCCTGTTGGCAATCCCCTTTTTCATCTTTGCCGGAACGCTGATGAACAGCGGCGGTATTGCGATACGTTTGATTAACCTCGCCCAGGTAATGGTTGGTCGGGTTCCTGGTTCACTTGGTCATGTGAACGTCCTGGCGAATATGATGTTTGGTTCCATTTCTGGTTCAGCCGTTGCGGCAGCTGCTGCCGTTGGTGGCACACTGAATCCCATTCAGACCAAAGAAGGTTATGATCCGGCATTTTCTACCGCTGTAAACGTCTCATCCTGTATTACTGGATTACTGATACCGCCCTCAAACGTGTTAATTGTGTTTTCCCTGACAGCTGGCGGCGTTTCTGTAGCATCGCTATTTATGGCGGGATATTTGCCAGGGATCTTAATGGGTCTCGCGGTAATGATAGTCTGCGGCATTATTGCTAAACGCCGTGGCTACCCACTTTCAGAAAGAGCAACCTTTGCTCAGGCCTGTAAAGCGTTTCTGGATGCCTTACCAAGTTTGCTTCTGGTGTTCATTGTAATGGGCGGCATTCTGGGCGGCATTTTTACCGCAACTGAAGCGTCTGCGATTGCCGTTGTCTACACATTTATTCTCTCGGTGCTGATTTACCGGGAAGTAAAATGGCGCGATTTACCCAAACTGATTCTGGAATCGGTTGTTACCACTTCGATTGTATTACTGTTGATCGGTTTTTCCGTGGGCATGTCCTGGGCAATGACCAATGCTGATATTCCTTATATGATCAGCGACGCGTTGATGGGGATTTCTGATAACCCACTGGTCATATTGCTGCTGATTAATATCGTCTTATTAATTGTCGGCATCTTTATGGACATGACACCGGCTGTACTAATCTTCACACCAATCTTCTTGCCGATTGCACAAGAGCTGGGAATGGATCCGGTACATTTCGGTATTATGATGGTGGCTAACCTTTGTATTGGGCTGTTAACACCGCCGGTGGGTAGTGCGCTATTTGTTGGTTGTTCTATTTCAGGTGTGAAGATTCAACATTTGATCAAACCATTGCTGCCATTTTATGCCGCATTGTTAATCGCGTTGATGATGATCACTTACATCCCGCAAATATACTTGTTCATTCCACAGCTACTAGGGCTAATGTAAAAAATAATTTGCCGGATAACTTTTTATATTATCCGGCAAAGGCACTTAACATGAGTTACTTAATCACCCCATTGCGCCGCAGTTGTTCGGTATCTTTTTTCCAGCGTTCATTAGCTTGGTTGATATCGTCAATTTTCATCAAAATCGCGACTTTTTTACTGTTTATTTCTGAAACTTTCATCGTTAACGGATATTGCCCTTTTTCGAGCGTTACCCAGTCATCCTGCAATTTACGGCTGAGTTTTTGTGATTGCAGAAAAGTCTGTCGCCGTTGTTCGTTGATATCGAAATCTCGTTTCTGCTGAATCGGCACTTCATAACACTCTTCACTCTGTTTATGACATGCCGCAATCGCCGGTTGATAAACCTCTTTGTCATATTTAACCGCGAACGCCTCGCTATCGTTCTGTTTATTAAACTCATCACGCTGTTGGTGAATTTTTTTAAAGGCTTCTTCGCGGGTCATTTGCTTACCGTTTGCATCTTTTCCCCAATATGCATCCGCTGCTTTCTGCGCCGCCACCATTTGCTTATCAAGCGCTTTCACTTCCTTTTCCAGCGCAGGAATCGAGTTCTTCTGGGTATTCAACGCAGATTCAAGCTGACTAAAGCGATAATTGAAATCTTCGCTATTCACGATCAGATATTTATTATTCGTTTTGATATCGTCGACCACCCGCCCACGATCGCTGGCTGCCGCCTGAAAAGAGTAAAAGTTCACCGACCAGCCAGACGCGGGCGTTCCTTTACTGGTTAACATCGCCGAGAATTTTACCGGTTTATCTTTCGTCCAGGTCTGTTCGAGCAGTTCGTAATCTGCCAACTGACCGACCCAGGTATAGAGATCGTCACTGGAAGAGACATCGCCTTCCGCTGACCAGGTGGCCTGATTACCCTTAGCATCAAGATTTTTTAAGGTGATAGCATCAAGCTTGAGAATGCCGTGATACTGCTTTTTGAATTGATCTTTTAAGATATTTTCAGTTGGCGGTTCGCCATCTGCCCAGGCATTACCAGTCATCAACATAAGCAGTGCCGTGCCAACAATCCATTGCTTTTTCACCCGAAAAACCTCACGCGGAATAATTTATTCCGGTGATTATCATTAGGGTAATGAAAATTGGCAATGGACGTAAGTCTGAAGTGAAAAAGCCCCGGCACGATACCGGGGCGAGGTGATTAGTACTGATTGAAGATCTGCTGGATCTGCTGCGGATCTTTGGTTTGCGTCAGAGCCAGTTGCAGCAGAACGCGCGCTTTTTGCGGGTTCAGCGTGCCAGAGGCGACGAAGCCGTATTTCGCATCATCCACTTCGGCATCCTGAGTGGTAGCGCCCGTCGGTACGCGGGAAGAACGCACGACTGCAGTACCGTTTTTCGCGGCGGTCGCCAGCGTGTCGAACACAGATTTATACAGGTTGCCGTTACCCACACCAGCGCTAACGATGCCATCATAGCCCGCATCTACCAGTGCTTTAGCCGGAAGATCGGATGCGTTAGCGTAGTTATAAACAATGCCGACTTTCGGCAGTTCATTCAGCTTAGAGACATCGAATGGCGTGTCGCTGGTATGCTTACGTGCCGGGGTACGCTGGTAGTCAATCTTACCGTTGTGAATGTAACCCAGAGGACCGTAGTTAACAGACTTGAAGGTCGCTACGTCGGTGGTGTTGGTTTTGGTGACGTCACGGCCATCAAGCACGGTGTCATTCATCACTACCAGCACGCCACGGTTGGCGGAGGCTTTATCAGCTGCGGTCACTACCGCGTTATACAGGTTGAATGGACCGTCTGCGCTCATAGACGTGGACGGACGCATTGCGCCGACCATCACCACCGGTTTGTCGCATTTCACCGTCAGGTCGAGGAAGTAAGCAGTTTCTTCCATCGTGTCGGTACCGTGGGTAATGACGAAGCCGTCGGTCTTATCGCAGTCGGTGTTAATTTTTTTCGCCAGTGTCAGCCAGACATTATCGTTCATGTCCTGGGAGCCGATATTCACTACCTGCTCGCCTTTAACGTTCGCAATGTCCTTCAGTTGCGGCACCGCATTAACCAGATTTTCTACGCCAACTTTACCCGCTGTGTAGTTAGATTTGGTTGCGGAGTCACCACCACCGGCAATGGTCCCGCCGGTTGCTAAAATGGTGATATTGGGTAATGCCAATGCTGCACCACTAAAACCCATAACCAGTGCGGCAAGTGCCGTCTTTTTGAAAAACTCCATTTCATTCCTCCAGTTACGTGAACGCTACGCATTATCCCTTAGCTTTGTATGGGAAATTTGACGTTAAACAATTTACAACGTGAATATATTTTGGAGATCTACAAAGTTAGAGGCAGGTAACAAAACGAAGAATTAAACGGCATAAAAAAGTATTATGCCGTCTTAAAATAGAGAATTATTTTAAATTCCCGACCAGGGCTTTGCGGCTATCTTCCAGAGTCACAACACGGCTACAAACATCTTTGCCAAACTGCTGGAAATCTTTTTCCTGCTTTTTCCACTCGGTTTGGATTGAGGATTGCAGCCCCCCCAGGCTTCCCAGCACATTCTGTAATGGGTTACCGCCGCTTTTCAGCACCGCTTTCGCGCCCATTTCATTAATGCTGTCCTGTAAAATTCCGCCCATTGCCTGATTCACTAATTGCTGGCCTTCGGCGCGAACCTGATCAATGGCTTTATAGTGAAACGTCAGGCCATCGCTGCGCGTTTCGATAATGCGGTTCATCTGCTCTTTCAGCTGCGCATCAAGTTTGGTCAGACGGCTGCGCATTTTGCTGCTTTCGCCCATCTCCTGAACGATAATTTTATCCAGCGCAATACGGGCTTTTTCGACGCGGCTTTTCGCGCCTTCATCAATCCACGGCAGCGTGCTGCGTAGTTCAGCCTGATAATCCTTCGCCTGCTCGCGCTGGGCGGCATTCAGGGAATATTGCTTACCGTTATACATCACGTTGCCGTCTGGCGTGATCACCAGATTGCCGTTTTCGCCCTTCACCTGCACGGTTTGCGGGCTGACAATCACATCGTCACGCGGCGTGACGCTGCACTGGTAGTCGGCGTGAGCGGTCATTGCCGTCACTGAAAGTGCTGCCGCCAGCAGCATTTTGCGCATCATAGTCTTCCCTCAAGAACAAATCAGGCCAGCATTTGCTGGCCCCAGATTGATAACAAAGTACGCGTTTTCCATGCCGGATGCGGCGTAAACGCCTTATCCCGCCTACTCGATCGTGCATCTTTCCAGGCATGATAAGCGTAGCGCATCAGGCAGTTTTGCATTTGTCATCGCCCGTATGCTTTCTTAGTCCCACCAAACGTCGAAAAGTTCGCTGGTGCGTACCTCTTCCAGTTTGCGTTCTTCCAGCCACTTACGCACAATCGCCTGATGTTCTTCGGTGCATTTGCCGATTTCCTGCATGCAGATCAGACCTTCCCAGGCCAGATAACCGCTGCCGTCAAAGGCCAGTTTGTTCGGTTCGATAACCTCGTTAATAAAATCATCAACGGTTTTATCAATCTGTTCTTCCGATGTACCTTCCGGGAATCGCCATGCCACCGAAAATCCTAATTCCTGGAATTCGTCGATGTGCATTTTTTTACGCAGACGACGGCTACGGTTCTTTGCCATTATTTCACCCTCTCGAACATTAAGTCCCATACTCCGTGACCAAGACGATGACCACGTTGTTCAAATTTCGTCACCGGACGTGATGCCGGACGCGGTACGTAATCATTGCTCTCTGACAGGTTTTTATAACCGTCAATAGAAGACATCACTTCAAGCATATGTTCCGCATAAGGTTCCCAGTCGGTCGCCATATGGAATACGCCCCCCAGCTGCAGTTTGCTTTTTACCAGTTCGGCAAACGGCACCTGAACGATACGGCGTTTATTATGGCGCGCTTTGTGCCACGGGTCAGGGAAAAAGAGCTGCACCATGCGCAATGAATTGTCAGGAATCATTTTATGCAGCACTTCAACCGCATCGTGACACATCACGCGCAGGTTGCTTAAACCTTCTTCATGCGCAGAAGCCAGGCACGCACCAACGCCCGGTGAATGCACTTCAATGCCGAGGAAGTCCTGCTCGGGGCGATCTTTAGCCATTGCCACCAGCGACGCCCCCATGCCAAAACCAATCTCAAGCGTCACCGGCGCTTCACGGCCAAAAAGCGCGGGGAAATCCAGCATATCTTCGCTGAACTCAACGCCCATCACCGGCCAGTAGTTTTCCAGCGCATGTTCCTGGCCTTTGGTCAGTCGCCCCTGGCGGCGCACAAAACTACGGATACGGCGCAGTGGGCGGCCGTTTTCATCAAATTCCGGTGAAATGACGTCGTTTTTCATAAAGATTTAGTCGCTTGTGAAAGTGTTCTGAAAACGGGCATTATCCAAAGTTAGTTGCCGGATGCAAGCATGATAAGGCCGTGGCTGCGGAAAGTTCCGGTTTACACCCTGCCGTCGCTGTGCTGCAATCTTGCCCCCAACAACAGTGAATTCGGTGACCATGCAAGCGTCGCAATTTTCAGCCCAGGTTCTGGACTGGTACGATAAATACGGGCGGAAAACGCTGCCCTGGCAAATTGACAAGACGCCCTACAAAGTATGGCTCTCAGAAGTGATGTTGCAACAAACTCAGGTTGCGACCGTTATCCCCTATTTTGAACGCTTTATGGCGCGCTTCCCGACGGTGACCGATCTCGCCAATGCGCCGCTCGACGAAGTTCTCCACTTGTGGACCGGGCTTGGCTATTACGCCCGCGCGCGCAATCTGCATAAAGCGGCACAACAAGTGGCGACCTTACACGGCGGTAAATTCCCGGAAACCTTTGAAGAAGTCGCGGCGTTACCGGGCGTCGGGCGTTCCACCGCAGGCGCGATTCTCTCGCTTTCTCTGGGTAAGCACTTTCCGATTCTCGACGGTAACGTCAAACGCGTGCTGGCGCGCTGCTATGCTGTAAGCGGCTGGCCTGGGAAAAAAGAGGTCGAGAATAAATTATGGAGTTTAAGCGAGCAGGTGACGCCCGCGGTCGGCGTGGAACGGTTTAATCAGGCGATGATGGATTTGGGCGCGATGATTTGTACGCGCTCGAAACCGAAATGTTCGCTCTGTCCGCTACAAAACGGATGTATTGCCGCCGCCAACAATAGCTGGTCGCTTTATCCGGGCAAAAAACCGAAACAGACGCTGCCGGAGCGCACCGGCTACTTTTTGCTATTACAGCACGAAGATGAAGTATTGCTGGCGCAGCGTCCGCCGAGCGGATTGTGGGGCGGTTTATACTGTTTCCCGCAGTTTGCCGACGAAGAAAGTTTGCGGCAGTGGCTGGCGCAACGGCAGATTGCTGCCGATAACCTGACGCAGCTGACCGCGTTTCGGCATACCTTCAGCCATTTCCACTTAGATATTGTGCCTATGTGGCTTCCCGTGTCGTCATTCACCGGCTGCATGGATGAAGGCAATGCGCTCTGGTATAACTTAGCGCAACCGCCGTCAGTTGGCCTGGCGGCTCCCGTGGAGCGTTTGTTACAGCAGTTACGCACTGGCGCGCCGGTTTAGCGCGTGAGTCGATAAAGAGGATGATTTATGAGCAGAACGATTTTTTGTACTTTCCTGCAACGTGAAGCAGAAGGTCAGGATTTTCAGCTGTACCCCGGCGAGCTGGGAAAACGCATCTATAACGAGATCTCCAAAGAAGCCTGGGCGCAGTGGCAGCACAAACAAACCATGCTGATTAATGAAAAGAAACTCAACATGATGAATGCCGAGCACCGCAAGCTGCTGGAGCAGGAGATGGTCAACTTCCTGTTCGAGGGTAAAGAGGTGCATATCGAGGGCTATACGCCGGAAGATAAAAAATAAAAACAGTGCCGGAGCACGCCCTCCGGCAACTTGCATAAAAACAAACACAACACGCACCCGGAATGATGAAAAAATATCTCGCGCTGGCTTTGATTGCGCCGTTGCTCATCTCCTGTTCGACGACCAAAAAAGGCGATACCTATAACGAAGCCTGGGTCAAAGACACCAACGGTTTTGATATTCTGATGGGGCAATTTGCCCACAATATTGAGAACATCTGGGGATTCAAAGAGGTAGTGATCGCCGGTCCTAAGGACTACGTGAAATACACCGATCAATATCAGACCCGCAGCCACATCAACTTCGATGACGGTACGATTACTATCGAAACTATCGCCGGGACAGAACCTGCCGCGCATTTGCGCCGGGCAATTATCAAAACGTTGCTGATGGGCGACGATCCGAGTTCGGTCGATCTCTATTCCGACGTTGATGATATTACGATTTCGAAAGAACCTTTCCTTTACGGTCAGGTGGTGGACAACACCGGGCAGCCGATTCGCTGGGAAGGTCGCGCGAGCAACTTCGCGGATTATCTGCTGAAAAACCGTCTGAAGAGCCGCAGCAACGGGCTGCGTATCATCTACAGCGTCACCATTAACATGGTGCCGAACCACCTTGATAAACGTGCGCACAAATATCTCGGCATGGTCCGCCAGGCGTCACGGAAATATGGCGTTGATGAGTCGCTGATTCTGGCAATTATGCAGACCGAATCTTCCTTTAACCCGTATGCGGTCAGCCGTTCCGATGCGCTGGGATTAATGCAGGTGGTACAACATACTGCCGGGAAAGATGTGTTCCGCTCGCAGGGGAAATCCGGCACGCCGAGCCGCAGTTTCTTGTTTGATCCTGCCAGCAATATTGATACCGGCACCGCGTATCTGGCGATGCTGAACAATGTTTATCTCGGCGGAATTGATAACCCAACATCGCGGCGTTATGCCGTCATCACCGCCTATAACGGCGGCGCAGGCAGCGTGCTGCGAGTCTTTTCGAATGATAAGATTCAGGCTGCCAATATTATTAACACCATGACGCCGGGCGATGTTTATCAGACGCTGACGACCCGCCATCCCTCTGCGGAATCTCGCCGTTATCTTTATAAAGTGAATACCGCGCAAAAATCCTACCGCCGCCGATAATTCCACTAACCGCCCCTGACGATGCTCAGGGGTAAAAATGTTATCCACATCACAATTTCGTTTTGCAAATTGGGAATGTTTGCAATTATTTGCCACAGGTAACAAAAAACCAGTCCGCGAAGTTGATAGAATCCCATCATCTCGCACGGTCAAATGTGCTTTTTCAAACACTCATCCGCATCACGATGTGAGGAAATTAACATGAATCTTAAGCTGCAGCTGAAAATCCTCTCTTTTCTGCAGTTCTGTCTGTGGGGAAGTTGGCTGACGACCCTCGGCTCCTATATGTTTGTTACCCTGAAGTTTGACGGTGCTTCTATTGGCGCAGTTTATAGTTCACTGGGTATCGCCGCGGTCTTTATGCCTGCGCTGCTGGGGATTGTGGCCGACAAATGGTTAAGTGCGAAATGGGTATATGCCATTTGCCACACCATTGGCGCTATCACGCTGTTCATGGCGGCACAGGTCACGACACCGGAGGCGATGTTCCTTGTGATATTGATTAACTCGTTTGCTTATATGCCAACGCTTGGGTTAATCAACACCATCTCTTACTATCGCCTGCAAAATGCCGGGATGGATATCGTTACTGACTTCCCGCCAATCCGTATCTGGGGCACCATCGGCTTTATCATGGCAATGTGGGTGGTGAGCCTGTCTGGCTTCGAATTAAGCCACATGCAGCTGTATATTGGCGCAGCACTTTCCGCCATTCTGGTTCTGTTTACCCTGACTCTGCCGCATATTCCGGTTGCTAAACAGCAAGCGAATCAGAGCTGGACAACCCTGCTGGGCCTCGATGCATTCGCGCTGTTTAAAAACAAGCGTATGGCAATCTTCTTCATCTTCTCAATGCTGCTGGGCGCGGAACTGCAGATTACCAACATGTTCGGTAATACCTTCCTGCACAGCTTCGACAAAGATCCGATGTTTGCCAGCAGCTTTATTGTGCAGCATGCGTCAATCATCATGTCGATTTCGCAGATCTCTGAAACCCTGTTCATTCTGACCATCCCGTTCTTCTTAAGCCGCTACGGTATTAAGAACGTAATGATGATCAGTATTGTGGCGTGGATCCTGCGTTTTGCTCTGTTTGCTTACGGCGACCCGACTCCGTTCGGTACTGTACTGCTGGTACTGTCGATGATCGTTTACGGTTGCGCATTCGACTTCTTCAACATCTCTGGTTCGGTGTTTGTCGAAAAAGAAGTTAGCCCGGCAATTCGCGCCAGTGCACAAGGGATGTTCCTGATGATGACTAACGGCTTCGGCTGTATCCTCGGCGGCATCGTGAGCGGTAAAGTTGTTGAGATGTACACCCAAAACGGCATTACCGACTGGCAGACCGTATGGTTGATTTTCGCTGGTTACTCCGTGGTTCTGGCCTTCGCGTTCATGGCGATGTTCAAATATAAACACGTTCGTGTCCCGACAGGCACACAGACGGTTAGCCACTAATTACGCAAAGAAAAACGGGTCGCCAGAAGGTGACCCGTTTTTTTTATTCTTACTTCAACACATAACCGTACAACCGTTTCATGCCATCCGCATCGGTTTCGCTATAAACACCTTGCAGCTCCGGCGAAAATCCCGGCAACAAATTCACCCCTTCTTCCAGTGCAAGGAAATAACGTTGAACCGCCCCACCCCAGACTTCCCCGGGTACCACGCAAAGCACGCCAGGTGGATAAGGCAACGCCCCTTCTGCCGCAATTCGCCCTTCGGCATCACGAATCCGCACCAACTCCACTTCACCGCGAATATAAGCGCTATGCGCATCCTGGGGATTCATCACCACTGACGGGAAACTCTGCTGGCGGAACATCGCTTTTTGTAGGTCTTTGACGTCGAAACTGACATACAGATCGTGCATCTCCTGACACAACTGGCGCAGGGTGTAGTCGCGATAGCGCACCGGATATTTGTTATAAACGCTCGGCAACACCTCAGCCAGCGGCGAGTCATCCTCAATATGCTGTTCAAACTGCGCCAGCATCGCCACCAGTTGTGCCAGCTTCTCGTGGCTTTCCGCCGGAGTTAATAAGAACAGAATGGAGTTGAGATCGCACTTCTCCGGCACAATGCCGTTCTCACGCAGATAGTGCGCCAGAATCGTCGCCGGAACGCCAAAGTCGCTATATTCGCCAGTTTCGGCATTGATACCTGGTGTAGTGAGTAACAGCTTGCACGGATCAACAAAATACTGATCCGCGGCATATCCTTCAAAGCCGTGCCACTTCGCCCCCGGCTCAAAACTGAAAAAACGGCGGTCGCTGGCTAACACTGACGTCGGATAATCCTGCCACAATTTGCCATCAACAACGGGCGGGATAAACGGGCGGAACAGCTTACAGCGCGCAAGAATCGCCTTCCGGGCTTCAATCCCCAACGCAACGCACTCCGCCCACAGCCGACGCCCACTCTCCCCTTCATGAATTTTGGCGTTAACGTCCAGCGCGGCAAACAGCGGATAGAACGGGCTGGTAGAAGCATGGAGCATAAAGGCGTTATTCAACCGCTTATGCGGGCAAAAACGCGCCTGTCCGCGGATATGGTTATCTTTTTTATGGATCTGCGACGTCTGTGAGAATCCCGCCTGCTGTTTGTGCACCGACTGAGTCACAAAGATCCCCGGATCGTTTTCGTTAAGTTCTAACAGCAGCGGCGAGCTATCCGCCATCATCGGGATAAATTGTTCATAACCGACCCACGCGGAATCAAACAGAATGTAATCACACAGATGCCCAACGGTATCGATCACCTGACGGGCGTTATAGACAGTGCCGTCATAGGTTCCCAGCTGAATAATCGCCAGGCGAAACGGGCGCGGCAACTCAGCTTTTTCTGGCGCAACGTCGCGAATTTGCTGGCGCAGATACTCTTCATTAAAACAGTGCGCATCAATACCGCCAATGAAACCAAACGGGTTGCGTGAAGCTTCCAGATAGACCGGCGTCGCCCCCGCCTGAATCAGCGCGCCGTGATGATTCGACTTATGGTTGTTACGGTCGAAGAGCACCAGATCGCCACGCGTTAACAGCGCATTCGTCACCACTTTATTCGCTGCCGATGTGCCGTTCAGCACAAAATAGGTTTTATCGGCATGAAAGACTTTGGCTGCGAATTTCTGCGCATCTTTCGCCGATCCTTCATGAATAAGCAGATCGCCCAATTTTACGTCAGCGTTACACATATCGGCGCGAAAGACGTTCTCACCAAAGAAATCGTAAAAATGGCGTCCGGCAGGATGCTTTTTAAAAAACGCACCATGTTGATGTCCAGGGCAAGCAAAGGTGCTGTTGCCCATCTCAACGTACTGCGTCAGCGTGTCATAAAACGGTGGCAGCAAATTCTCTTCATACTGACAGGCTGCGGATTCCAGCTCCAGCCACTGCTGCTCGTTGCCGTTGATTACCGCCGTAACGCCCGCAGGTAATTCAACAGCATGTTCGGAATACAAAAACACCGGTAGATGAAAACCGGTGCGCTTAAGCAACGCAAGAATGCCACTGCGACTATCCGCAGCGGTAATGACGACTGCCGCGACGTCCGTAAAATCAGTATCTCCCAACGCCACCACGCGACGATGAGAAGAAAGTCGGGATACCAGTTCACTACTGGCGGCAATATTCATTGATTTCATAAGCGCAAACCCGTTTCGGGGAAGTAAGAATACCGGACAAGGTGGAAAACCCTGCCCCATGAGATATGGGTCAAACTGGTCACCAGCTCCGACCGCCAGACATCAGTAAAAGCAGAAACGCTCTGATTTTACTGTTGTCCTGCAGTGAGCGTGCGTTAACCTCACCGCATGAGCAGAAAAAGGGAGGAGTTTCGCGCGAAACGGCGATAAGCGAGAGAATGTAAGGAGATGGCGTGCATCGGGCAAACTCCGTACAGAGAGGAGAAAATTCGCGCAATCATGGCACCTTTCGCTAAAGCGTGCAAGCCAGGACTTTGCGACCAGACAAGCCATCAACAAGGCAAAAAGTTCATAATAAGAAAATCAAACAATACAGCTAACAGGAACTCTTGTGGTCATCGGCCCTTTTATCAACGCTAGTGCAGTCTTACTGGGTGGCGTTCTCGGCGCACTGCTCAGCCAACGCTTACCGGAACGTATCCGCGTCTCCATGACATCTATTTTTGGTCTGGCATCGCTGGGGATTGGTATTTTACTGGTTGTGAAATGCGCCAACCTTCCAGCGATGGTTTTAGCTACGCTACTTGGCGCTCTAATTGGCGAAATTTGTTTGCTGGAGAAAGGTGTCAATACAGCAGTCGCCAAAGCACAAAATCTGTTTCGTCACTCACGTAAGAAGCCAGCGCATGAATCTTTTATTCAGAATTATGTCGCGATTATTGTCCTGTTTTGCGCCAGCGGCACCGGGATCTTCGGGGCGATGAACGAAGGGATGACCGGCGATCCGAGTATTTTAATCGCCAAGTCATTTCTTGATTTCTTTACGGCGATGATCTTCGCCTGCTCGCTGGGTATTGCGGTGTCGGTAATTAGTATCCCATTACTGATCATCCAGTTAACGCTGGCGTGGGCTGCCGCGCTGATATTACCGCTGACCACACCGTCGATGATGGCAGACTTCAGCGCCGTAGGCGGTTTATTGCTGCTGGCAACCGGATTACGCATCTGTGGCATTAAAATGTTCCCGGTGGTCAACATGCTTCCAGCACTCCTTCTGGCAATGCCGCTTTCCGCCGCCTGGACCGCCTGGTTTGCCTGACAATGCGTGCAATAGCGGCAAAGTGATGATAGATTGTGCAGTCTGCAGTAAATTGAAGAAATTTGATTGACGAGACGAGGCGAATCAGGTTTAATGCGCCCCGTTGCCCGGATAGCTCAGTCGGTAGAGCAGGGGATTGAAAATCCCCGTGTCCTTGGTTCGATTCCGAGTCCGGGCACCACTAATTCTTAAGAACCCGCCCACAAGGCGGGTTTTTGCTTTTGGATCTGACAATAACCTTCACGAAAAAAATTAGCTTATAAAGTCTGGGGGAATTACTCTCGCCACGTTAACGAGAGTAATTTTATTGATACTAATCTCCTGATACTTTACCCCCGTCCAAACTCCAGCCGCTGCACATTCACCATCCCAGTCTTCTCAGCAGCACTGGCATCAATTTGTGTCACCCGCAGCGCATACTTTTCATCCAGCGCGTTTAACCAGTTCAGCAGGTCATTAAACACCACCGGATCTATCCAGACCTGAATATTCTCCCCACGCTCGGCTATCCGCTTGATGACTACCGAGTGCGCGGAAGCGCTGTCACTGATAACCCGCGATACCTGCGCAGGCGTTGTTGTGGCGGATTTTCGCGCCGCCATAATATCCGGCGCGGCGCTCCTCAGTCTGGTGTTCATCGCCACCAGTTGCTGCAACATTGTCTCCTGTTGTTCTATCCGTTCGCTCAACGGCTGCCAGATGAGGACGTAATATCCGACGCTAAACAGGAACACCACCGCTGCCAGTAACATGCCTTTTTCACGCGGAGAACGCCCCGCCAGGTGTTGTGCCAGCCAGTGTTCGCCACGGCTTAACTGGCGTTCACGCCATTGCTGAAAATAGTGAATAAATTTATCGCGTAACATGTTATTTCCTCCGCAACGTTACGCCGCCGGAAACCGCATCACCCTCTTTCTGTAATGCGTCCTGTTGCACAACATAATCGGTTGCCAGTGCACTACGCAGTTTGTCGAAACTGGCAAAGTTAGCAGCCCGCAACTGGAGGTGAAGCGTCTGGCGTTTTTGATCAAAGGTGAAACCACGCATTTCGATGTCGGAAAGTGACGCTGATTTCAGGGTGCTGGCTATCGCTGACAACTCGGCGAGCAGCCGGGTATCGTCGGCCTGTGGGCGATATTTTTTCAGCGCCATCGTCACCTGAGAGCGTAAATTCACAATCCGCTTCTGCTCCGGGAACAACGTTAAGAACTGTTCCTCCGCCTGGGTGCGGCTTTGCGCCACCTGTTCGCTGACGCTCCATAACGTCACGCCCCGCTCCACTGCCAGCGCAACCAGAATCAGCAATATCGGCAGAATCATCACCCGCCAGCGCGCCCACTGTTTTCGGTAGCTGACGCGAGGCTGCCACGGCCCTGTCAGCAGGTTCCCTTCCGGTTCGCCATAAGTGGTAATGGCGGGCAGAGCTGTAACGGTCAGGCGTTCAGCGTCTGCGCCAGCCCATGCTGATAGCTTTTCCGGTGCAATGCCGACTACGGTTAGCGAAAGCGGTAAATTCTGCTCATTGAGCTGGGCGCGGAACATGACCGGAGCCAGCGCCAGCCCGGCGCTCCATCCCCGGCATTCATCGATGCGGCAGATAACCCGTTGCGCATCGCAAGCCATAAACCCACAAGGAATGGACATCCAGTCCGGCGCGACGGTAGCGCGGGTGATGCCGTTTTCCTGCAACCACTGCGCAATGTTGCGCATATGCTGTTGGTGAATCACTGCTACGGTTGCCAGTTGCTGGTCGATATTCAACGGGGCGAAATGCAGTTCATCGATATCCTGGTTCAGCTCTTCTTCCAGTAAGGCGGGCAGAATGGTCGGTATCTGCTTACGGGCGACATCAGGCAGTTCAACCTGCCAGACGCTGATCCATTCGCCGGGAATGTAGAGTCGAATCGCATCGGTTTGCAGCCATTGCTGGAGCTGTTCGTTAGCAACGTCAGACCAGATACCGTGCTCCACATCGGGTGTACGGCGCTGCCAATGGATGGGATCAGCGGCGCAAAGCGGGAAAAAAATCTCAAGGATGGAACTCACTCACTTTCTCCTGTCTGATGCCAGAGAACCGAAAAGTGTTGTGGGCCCATGCGGACAATTAACGAGTTCATCGTCAGTTCAATCTCATTCACGGTGATATCTGAACGCAGCCAGAAGTAATTGCTGTCCACGCTCAGGACGGTTTTTAGCTGTTTTTTAGTACGCTCATCGACGTCAGCAAGTAGCGGCTGTGCAAGAAACTGATCGACATCTTCCCAGCCCTTCGCCGGACGTTGTTGTAATAACGCCCGCGCCTGAACAGGGCTTAACCACGGGTCAAACAGCGCCTCAAGAATCACACTTTGCGTGACGTCTAAAGTATTGATGTTGATTTGCTGGCGGGTCATCGGCAGCGCACAGACCAGCGGTTTCAGTTTTTGATAAAGCCCGGCGTCCATTCCCTGCACCACGCGCATCTCGCTGATATCGGCCAGCGGTTGATTGGCGGCGTAGAAAGGCACCGAGCGGGCGAGATACTCGCTGTCTTCACGGCCCAGACGCGTCTGCACGCTGCGGTCCTCGTCAATAAACTCCCACAGGCTTTCGGCTATCAGTTCGGCCCGATAAGCAGGCACATCCAGGCGCGAGATCAGGGCAATCAACTGTTGTACCGCAAGCGGACGCGACGCCGTTGTCGGCTGAGCAAGGGCATTCAGGTTAAAGCAAGCCTGTGCGTCACGCAGGGTGACCGCAATTTGCCCCTGCGGCAGAGGGAAGAAACGAGGGCCGGATGCCCACGGCTGTGCCAGATGCACGCGCTTTTCATTTTTCAGGCTCAGACTGAGCGTGCTCAGCGCCAGGCTTTCCGCACTGGCGCTGTACCACAGCGCCTGCTGGTACTCCTGCTGGCTGCGCGTTCGCCCAAGTTGTTGCTGCATCCGCCCGGAAAGCGTGATGGTCACCAGCATCATAACCGCCAGCAATACCAGCACCACGACCAGTGCCATTCCGCGTTTTGGTGGTGAGGTGATCATGATAATTGCGGCCCGCGTAACAACCAGATGCGTTCAATCTCGCCCCATTGCGGCGAATGCAGGGTCATGCGTACCGCCACAGGGATCGCCTGTACTGACGACCAGCTCTCCTGCCAGCGCGTGCCGTCGTAGAACTGCAAACGGAGCGAATCGGCCGGAATCAACTTTTGCATTGTCGGCTTCACGCTGCCTGCGGCATCGGTCAGCGGCCAGGCTAACCGTTCGAGATAACCGTCATGAATGCGGTAACCGACGGTGAGCAGATTACTGCGCGGCAGACGCATCAACGGGTTAACCACACCGCCGCGCACAAAACGCATTCCTTCACTCTCAGACGCCAGCACGCCAGCGCCAGCCAGTAACGCAGGTTCACGCTGGCCCTGATCGCCTCTTACCGGACGCGGCATCATTTGGGTCAGATCGTGGGTCAGAAAACTCATCGTTTGCTGCATGA
>ERZ808040.1266-NODE-1266-length-17623-cov-4.997549_pt1 | contig 17623 bp, 14 predicted proteins | sample MGYA00380191_ERZ808040 | MGnify/ENA primary metagenome ERZ808040 (study PRJEB31490, sample SAMN06133395) | mouse gut metagenome | isolation source: J6 | host: mice | place: China: Chengdu | collected 2015-05 ...
CCGCGAGGGTCAAATACCCCGCTGCTCTGCAGCGCTGCAAGTTTGATACCCCGTTGCTTGCAGCGGGGTCTTTGATTATAATACTTTTAAAGAAGGGATCGTAAAATGAAACGCACAGATAACAGAAGGCCCGGGAACAATATTAATCTTTCAAGTGAAGAGAAAAAGAGGGTCATGGAGGAAATCAGATTCTTTTTCCAGAAGGAAAGGGACGAAGAAATCGGTTTCTTGGCGGCAGAAAAGGTGTACGACTTTTTCATGGATGAGCTTGGGAAAGAGATCTATAACAAGGCATTAGATGACGCAAGGGCCTGGTTCAGGCATAACATGGATAATTTGGAGTCGGACTTTTATTCGCTGTATAAGGAATGATTTGGCGGGGAGGGTTTCCCAGGCACAGCATTATCCTGATCGGATATATTATATCCCGGAGACAGATTCTTTTGGCGAAAAGGATGGGAGAGAATTTATATAAAAACAGGCAACGAAATTTTCAGAAGGAGTTATATGCCGTACATACAATTTAATGACTTAAATATGTATTATGAGGAATTTGGGAGAGGCGAAACGGTGCTGTTCCTTCACAGCCATTTCAGCCGCAGCCTGCTTGCCTTTTCGGGGCAGATTCTTTCCTTTGGGGGGCGTTACCATTGTCTGTACCCGGATTTCCGTGGACACGGGCGGACGAAATGTGAAAGCCTTGACTGGAACAGCCGTATGATTGCGGATGATATGGCGGATTTCCTGGACGCCATGGGAATAAAGGCGGCTCATTTAGTGGGGTACAGCTGCGGCGCTTATGTGGGGTGCTATATGGCATCCCAATATCCGGACAAAGTGAAGAGCCTGGTGACAATCGGTGGAGGGGCCTTCCCAAGACCCGAAGGGGCGGAGGATTTTCTGCCGGAAAGCCTGATTGCAAAAGGCGACACAGGTTTTATTGAGGATATGAAAGTCCGCCATTTAGATGCCCACAGGGGTGACTGGGAGACGTATCTGAGGACTACGGTTGCCGACTGGAAGTCACATCCCAGCCTTACGGACGGGGAGTGGAAGGCAATAAAGTGCCCTGCCTTCTTTATCAACGGAGAGAAGGACCCTTTTGGGACCTGCAGGGAACTCCAGGAAAAAGTGCCCCACGGGAGGATCTATGAAGTTGAGGGCAGCGGGCACAGGCCCCATTTTGTGGGAGAGCAGGCGGTGGAGTTAAATGCAATGATGCTTGATTTTTTGTCTTCATCAGACGGCAGATGAGTATATCACTCTGATAGGAAAGATATTCTTTGGCGGTAAGACGGGAGTCGGCAGGTGTTTCTGACAGAAGATTGCGGGACGGCTTTGGCAGAAGATAGTCTTGCTGCCCCTGCCGGATGGGTGTATAATATTTTGAAAAGGTATGTAATTTGACTATGCGTTTTGGCCGGACCTGTACGGGAAGGCTTCATGCGGGAAAGGCGAGAGTATATAAATGGACAACAATAACCAACAGCAAAATACCGACCCATATCAGCAGGGAAATCCCTACCGGCAGCAAAATACCGACCCATATCAGCAGGGAAATCCCTACCGGCAGCCTGATCCATATTCCGGCGGCTACGGAGGATATTATGATTACGGCAGCAGCCAGGAGCCACAGAAGGCACCCAATATTTTTCAGCAGTTTGTCCTTTCTTTTATACCGCCCCAATATGACCGGCTGGCAAAGGTTAAGACAGGGAGCATGATTGGATTTGTGATGCTTCTGGCACTGGTTGCCACAATTATTTCATTTGTAAGCCTGATAATGAGCTTTGCACCTGGGGTTGACGGGAAAGTGTGGACAGATTACCTGCCTGATTTTGAGGTTTCCGACGGAAGGCTGTATATCGAAGAAGACTTCGTATATGATGAAAGCGGGGCGTTTATATATCTGACAGACAAGATCAGTGGATTTTCCTATGAGGATGTGTCTGCTATAGCGGAAGAGGGGTACCGGAACCTGATCCTGGCAGGCAGGGACAGGATTTCTGTCTTTCAGAACGGGGAGTACCAGCAGTTCAATTTCAGAAATTTAAGCAGCGACATAGAGCTCAGCAAGGACTGGATCGTCAACACATTTATGCCCGTTATGATGGTATTGATAGCATTGGGATATCTGTTTTTCTTTGTGGGAAGGGTTTTCTGGTATTTCCTGTGTGCTGCCATATACCTGCTGATTGCAATGATCTTTGATGCAATGATGCATAAAAAGCTGCCTTCGGGAACTTTGTTCCGGGTGGCTGTGTATTCCAAAGTATTGATGTTCGTGGTAGCGACGCTTCTTAGCGTAGTCCCTTTTGTAACTTTTTCGGTGAATTTGTTTCTCCGGATAGCTATTACCATAGCGTTTATGGGGTTTGCGATTGCAAAGTTTCCTGGGAATGCCGGCACGGCGTCCGGCAGATAGTGGGATTTGGGCAATGTGATTGCGGTACCATGCTTGGGAGCGTGAAGAGGAACCAGGAGCCTGCCTATGAAAATAACGGATTTGCGTATCCAAAATTTTAAATCCATTCATGACATGTATCTTCCCGATATAGAGAATGCGCTGATCTTAGTAGGGCAGAACAATACCGGTAAAACGACCGTGCTGGATGCCATCCGCGCAGTAGGCGGCGGATATGTGATCCGCCCCGAAGACTTCGGTGAGGCAGGCGCCAAGATCAGGATCCGTGTCACCCTTTCTTTTACGGAGGAGGATATGGAACTGCTGCGGCGGGGCGGAGTGGTCAGCCAGTACCGGAAAAAGGAAGCATGGCTGCAGGACTTCATCCGGAAGCTGCCTTCTTATTCGGATCATTCCCTGACTTTTACCATGACCGTAAACAGGGACGGGCAAACCCGTTATATGGACGGGGTCAACAAGCATAACCCTTATATCCAGGAGGTTTTTCCAAAAATATATCACGTGGACACGGAACGCCGCCTGGAGCAGCTTCAGAGTGATTTGCTGCTTCTGCAGGAAGATGAAATCCTGAAACGGATGCGCTCAAGCTGCTGTATGTTTGACCAGGCGAAGAAGTGTAATTATTGTTTCCACTGTATCGGGTTGATTGAACAGAAGACCCCGGCGCAGCTGGACGTCTTCGAGACCTCAAAGCTGCTGGATTATAAGCTGTACCAGCTGAACCTGGACAGTTTTGCCCGTATGGTCAATGACTGCTTCCACAAGAATGGGGGCAGGGAGAGTATCCATTACTTTATGAACCGTGATGTGGAAAAGATTCTGCAGGTAACTACGGAAATCTGCCATCCGGCCCAGAATGTCCCCCATCCGATCTCAAGGATGGGAAAAGGGATGCGCTCCATTTATCTGTTTTCCCTTTTGGAAGCCTATACGCAGATTAAGGAAAATCTCTCCAGCATCCTTATGATCGAGGATCCGGAGATTTTTCTGCATCCCAGCCTGCAGAAGGTGTGCGGCAAGATCCTTTACCGTCTGTCGGCTAAAAATCAGGTGATTTTCACGACCCATTCCCCGAACCTTCTGCCCAATTTCAACAGCAGGCAGATCCGCCAGGTCATTTTGCGGGAGGACGGCTCCTGCGATATCCGTAAGAAGACGGATATCAGCGCCATATTGGACGACTTGGGTTACACGGCAGGGGATTTGATGAACGTGAACTTTGTATTCATAGTGGAAGGCAAACAGGACAAATCCCGCCTGCCTCTCCTGCTGGGGAAATATTATGCGGAGACCACCGACAGCCAGGGGAACCTTTCCCGCATTGCAATCATTACTACCAACAGCTGTACGAATATTAAGACTTATGCCAACTTAAAATATATGAACCAGATCTATCTGCGGGACCAGTTCCTTATGGTACGTGACAGTGACGGCAAGGACCCGAAGGAGCTGGGCAGGCAGCTTTGCCGTTATTACGAGGAGCGCAACATGGAGGACCTGGATAAGCTGCCCCGGGTACGGCCGGAGAATGTACTGATCCTGAAATACTATTCCTTTGAGAATTATTTCCTGAATCCCTCTGTAATGGCGCAGCTGGGGATCGTGGAATCGGAGGAGGCGTTTTATGAGATTCTTCTGGAAAAATGGAAGGAGTACCTGTACCGCCTTCAGAGCGGGCGCCATCTGACAGAAGTATTGGGCGGCGGACTGGAAAGCGTTGAAGACGTCAGGCAGCACATGGAGGAAATCCGCATTTATCTGCGGGGGCATAATCTGTTTGATATCTTTTACGGAAAATATAAGGATCAGGAAAAGGAACTCCTGGAGCGGTATATTGACCTGGCCCCCAAGGAGGACTTTCAGGATATTTTTACTGCATTGGAGAGGTTCCCCTATTTTGAGAGCAGGAAAGCATAGGTAAAACAGGTAAGGAAGAAGCCACTGTTTCTACCGGGGGATGTCCAGGAATACTTTGGAGCCGGTTGCGCCTCTTTGGTGCTGGTATTTGCCGTTATAGGGATTTAGCGCTACGTCGTCCAACTGGGCAAACACAAGCTGCCCTACTCTGCGGCCGGCCTTTAATTCTATGGCGCATCGATTGGCATTAAACAGCTCCAGCGTAATTTCCCCTTTAAAACCGGGGTCAACCCAGCCGGCGTTTTGTATAAATAACCCCATCCGGCCCAATGAGCTCCTGCCTTCCACAAAGGCGGTCAGATCGTCCGGCAATTCAAAATATTCCATGGTTGTGGCAAGGATAAACTGGTTTGGGAGCAGGATATATGTGTCGGTGGAAATGGTTTTGTAGGATATTTCCTTATCCAGTGTGATAATACCGGTGGAGGAGTCTTCAACGATGCTGAAGGTATTGCCAAGGCGTATGTCTACGCTGGCAGGCTGTATTTGCTCCTTTTCTAATGGGGAGATAGTGAGGGTCCCGTTTTCCAGCATCCTGGCGATGGTTTTATCAGATAAGATCATGATTTGCGTTCCTCCATTAGGTAAAATAGTATCTTGTTTTGTATTTTACATTATTTTAGCATATAATGGCGTATAATTGTAGAGAATATGTGGCATAAATTTGTTCTTTGCCGTTTTTATGTTACAGTTCACACGTCAGTCGTACCCAGATAAATTTATGTTTGCATAAGAAGTTATCTGGGTGCGAATTGTAACGTTTTTATGCAGGCAGGGCGTCAATACATCAAATGACCAATATGCGGAGGATTGCTATGGATTCTGTAAATATGCTGGTATCAGGGATTATGAGTAAGGAGGACAGGCGTTATGCCAGAGTGTCCTTTATCCGTGGAAAGGATGTTGCAGAGGGGATCGTGCCCGATGGGATCGTGGATCATGCGGAAGGGTTCTCGGATGAAGAGGTTTTCAAGCTGGAGCGGTATTTGAGGGAAAACCGCGGCGAAATCATGGAACAGGCACGAAAGGTCAATCCTATCAAAAACTGGCTTGGGCTGTGAATATCCGGGCGCCGTAACAGTTAATGCCCCTTGCATTGCGCAAGGGGCATTGGTATGTGAAATCTTGTGTCAATCATTTGTCTCTGGCAGACAAATGATTTAAAGCGAAAGCGATGCATTGATTGATAAATTCATTGCGGCTGATGCCCGCATGTTCTGCAGAAGAGTCTACCTTTTTTAATACTTCAGAATCAATTCGGATAGAGATAACCTCTTTTTCATGTTTGTAGGGGACGAATTCTTTCATAGGCACGGCCTCCTTTGCGGTTGGTACGTTCATAATATAATTATAAGTGTTTAAATGCAAGAAGAAAATATTCAATAAAGTATTCAAAAAGTAACAATTGCCGCAAAGAATGCACAAAAACCCGTATGCCATATGGAAAATAAGGCCGGACAATGATATAATGGGCGTTAGGGCGTGTTTAAAAAATGTGACGCACATCTGTCAGAAAGCAATTTTCAAACACGTTCCAGCACAACGGATCATTGATTTCTGATACATTGGCGCAGAATGATTATTTTATATGTAAGGTGTCAGTTAATTAATATTCGTTGTTCCGGGAGTAAATGGAGGATTGTTATGGGCATCAAGAAAGATAAAGTGTTTGTGATAGGGCATAAGAATCCGGATACGGATTCCATCTGTTCCGCCATATGCTATGCAAATTTAAAGAGCAAGCTGAGCTCCGACACGGAATACATCGCCGTCCGGGCAGGGCATCTGAACGAAGAGAGCCAGTATGTTATGGAGCGCTTTGGCGTGCATCCTCCCGTATATATCAAGGATGTCCGGACCCAGGTGCGTGACATTGAAATCCGTGAGACGGAGGGAGTATCCCAGGACATATCCCTGAAGAAAGCGTGGAGCCTTATGAGGGATAAAAATGTCGTCACCCTGCCTATCACGGAAGGAAATAAGCTGGCAGGACTGATCACTATCGGGGATATCGCCACTTCTTACATGGATGTTTATGACAGTAAGATCCTGGCGGCTGCCAGGACCAAGTATAAAAATATCCTGGAGACCCTGGACGGATGCATGGTGACGGGGGACTCGGAGGCCCTTTTTGACAAGGGGAAGGTGCTGATCGCGGCGGCAAACCCGGATCTGATGGAAAACTATATCGAGGAACATGACCTGGTCATTCTGGGGAATCGTTATGAGTCCCAGCTCTGCGCCATAGAGATGAAGGCAGACTGCATCATTGTATGCGAGGGGGCCCCTGTCTCCATGACCATCAAGAAACTGGCGGAGGAAAAGGGGTGTACGGTGATCGGCACGCCCCATGATACATATACGGTGGCGCGGCTCATCAACCAGAGTATGCCCATCGCGCATTTTATGCGGAGGGAACGGCTTATCACGTTCCGATTGGATGAATTTACCGAAACGATCAAGGACATAATGGCTAAGAAAAGGCACAGGGACTTTCCCATTTTGGATAAATACGGGAACTATGTGGGAATGATTTCCAGGCGCAACCTCTTGAATATGTCCTCCAAGAAGCTGATCCTTGTGGACCATAATGAAAAGAACCAGGCGGTAAACGGGATAGAAAATGCGGAGATTTTGGAGATTATCGACCATCACCGCCTGGGAAGCCTGGAAACCATTGCACCTGTATTTTTCCGAAACCAGCCGCTGGGCTGTACGGCCACCATCATTTACCAGATGTACCGGGAAAACGGGGTGGAAATTTCGAAAACAATCGCATCCCTGTTATGTGCCGCAATCGTGTCCGATACTTTGATGTACCGTTCCCCCACCTGCACGGAGTATGACAGACAGACGGCGGAGGAGCTGGCATCTATTGCAGGGATCAGGGTGGAGGAGTTTGCACGGGAGATGTTCAAGGCGGGGAGCAATCTGAAGGACAAGACGCCCAAAGAGATTTTCTACCAGGATTACAAAACTTTTTCCAGCAATGACATTTCCTTCGGCGTGGGCCAGATCAACGCCATGACAGAGGAGGAACTGGCGGATATTAAGAAGAAGCTTCTGCCTTATCTGGAGGAGACGGCGGAGTCCATGAAGGCCAATATGGTATTTTTCATGCTCACCAATATAATCAGTGAGTCCACGGAGCTTCTGTATGTGGGAGATAATGCGGAAGAATTGATCCAAAATGCATTTGGGGTTCAGGGGGATGTGGATTCCTTCCGGCTGGAGGGTGTGATCTCCCGGAAAAAGCAGCTGATTCCGGCATTGATGGCGAGTATGCAGCAGTAGGGGCCGCCTGGGTTTCCCAAAGGCTGGGCATGGTATAATATAAATCATGCCTGGAGGCTTGCCTGCACCGGGGCGCCTGGGGGGTTGCGGTGAAAGAACGGGAAGAGATAGGAAAAGTATGGATAATAGGACAAAGAATTTGAAAATCGGCCGTATGGCCAATGTGGCGGAAAACCTGTTTCTTGTGATATTGGTATTTTACCCTTTGCGCCATATCAATTGGGGGTTGGATCTGTGGGATACAGGCTATAATTACGCAAATTTCCAGTATATGGGGACAGAACATATGGATCCCATGTGGCTGTTTTCCACCTATCTGTCCAATGTGGTGGGGAACCTGCTGATGAAGCTCCCCAATGGGGGCAGCCTTATGGGCATGAATCTATACACGGGGTTGACAGTCAGCCTGCTGGCAGTGGCGGGTTACTTTTTCTGCATCCGGAAGCTTCACATCTCCCCCTGGATCGCATTTGTGGGGGAGTTCGTGGCAATCAGCCTCTGCTGGTGCCCCACGGCGGTGTTATATAATTATCTCACATATGTGCTTTTTCTTGCCTGCATGATCCTGCTGTACCGTGGGCTGACCGAGGGGAAGAATATCTGCCTCGTTTTGGCGGGGGCCTGCCTGGGGGCCAATGTGCTGGTGCGTTTTTCCAATCTGCCCGAGGCGGCCATGATCCTGGCAGTGTGGGCATATGACGGGGCGGCATGGGCCCGGGAGAAAAAGGGCGGTACAGTCCGGGGCGAAGGGTTGTGGCGCAAGCTTGGGCAGCACACTTTCTGGTGCTTTGCGGGATATGGGTCTTTCCTGTTAGCGCTTCTTGGCTTTATTCATGTGAAATATGGTTTCGGGAATTATGTGGCAGGCATCCAAAGGCTGTTTGCAATGACGGATACCGCTACGGATTATAAGGCGGACTCCATGCTGAGGGGCATGATCGATATTTATAAGGAAAATATGTACTGGGTAAAAAGAATCGGTGTTATTTTAGCCGCGGGGATCCTGTTTTTTGCCGCCGTGGATTTCCTGCTGCAGAGGCATGGCAAATGGAAGAATACTGTTTGGTGGTGGTGGGGCAGGATTCTTCTGGCATCAACCGGCGCGGTATCGCTGGTATGGCTGTTTTTGAAAGGGTTCCGCATTTCGGAGGGGGCGGCCGGCCGGGTTGCCTTCCTGGGCACACTGCATCCGTCCCTGCTCTTCCTGGCGGCATTGGTTTTGGGGTTGGTACTTTTTGCTGCGGAAGGCTGGCTGCTGCAAAAGCACTGTGGAACGGAAAGGGCGCTTTGGTGGGAGAGCAGGTTTCTCTGGGGGGCGGTCAGTGTAGCTATGCTGATTTGGCTGTATGCCAATCAATTTTGTACCGTGGAATTTTTGTGGCATGGGCCCATAAGTTACGGCCCTATGCTTCGGCCGGGGATCCTGTTTTTGATGCTGTCCATGCTGGTGGGCGCAGTGCGTTTTTTGGACCCTAAAAGTTCCGAGCGGGAAAAATTGATCAGTGCCATGGTGGTATTGGTGGTGCTGCTGACTTCCCTGGGAAGCAATAACAAAGTATATCCCAGCATGAATAACCTTTTTCTGGCAGCGCCTTACACATTGTGGCAATGCTGGCGTTTCTGCCGGAATGTGGGGGAGAAGCATATCGGGCGGATTGCCCTCAGCGCCTTTCCTGCCAAGGGGCTCCTGGCTGCTTTCCTGTGCATGTGCTTGTTCCAATTTGTGGGATTTGGGGCAAGATTTGCTTTTGCGGAAGGAACCGGGGTGTATGATCTTACGGCAACGGTGGAAAACAATGCCGTTTTAAGGAATATCAAGATGGATCCCAATAAGGCCCGATGGCTGACGGAACTCAGCGCCTGTGTGGAAGAACGCGGGCTGCAGGGCCGGGAGGTGATATTGTACGGGTATGTGCCGTCACTTTCTTATTATCTTCAGATGCCCCCGGCGTTTAATTCCTGGAGTGATTTGCTGTCCTACAGTTATGACACCATGGCAGAAAGCCTTGCGGAGGAAGAAAGGCAGATCCGGGAGGGGACTGAGGAAAAGCCGGTGGTGTTGGTGAATTACATGCAGGCCGGGTTGGAAGAAGATGATAAATGGAAGCTGATACAGGAATTTATGGAAAATAACGGATATGTGCGTACCTGGCAGAACAATAGATTTGCCCTGTATGAATGACCGTGGGGAGCGCCCAAAGGGCCCGCAGCTTACAAAAGCTGCAGGCCCTTTTTCTCCGCTTCCTCCATGATACTCTGGGGCCACAGGGAGCTTTGCACTTCCCCGATGTGGGCTTTCCGCAGGAAAAACATACAGATACGGGACTGGCCGATACCGCCGCCGATGGTATAGGGCACTTCCCCGTTAATCACTGCCTGGTGGAAGGGAAGGTCCGCCCGTTCAGGGCATCCTGCTTTCTCCAGCTGTGACAGAAGGGATTCCTTATCCACCCGGATCCCCATGCTGGAGAGTTCCAACGCGATATCCAGGACAGGATAATACACGATGATATCGCTGTTTAGCTGCCAGTCGTCATAATCCGGCGCCCGCCCGTCATGGGGTTCGCCGTTTTCCAGTTTATCCCCGATCTGCATTACACAGACGGCGCCTTTTGCCTTGGCTATGTAATATTCCCGTTCCTTTGGGGTGTAGTCGGGGAACATTTCGGCAAGCTCTGTGGTGGTAATAAAGAAAATATCGTGGGGCAGGATCTCTTCGATGTAATCGAAATGGATCGCCATGTATTTTTCCGTCTTGCGCAGCACCTTGTAAATGGTGCGGACGGTGTCTTTCAGCGTATCCAGAGTGCGTTCCTCCCTGCCGATGATCTTCTCCCAGTCCCATTGGTCCACGTAGATGGAATGGATATTATCCACTTCCTCGTCCCGGCGGATGGCGCTCATATCCGTGTAGAGTCCTTCGCCTGCGGAGAAGCCATACTTTTTCAGGGCATAACGTTTCCACTTTGCCAGGGAATGCACGATCTCTCCCTCCCTGCCGTCCTGATACTTGATGTCGAAGGAGACGGGGCGCTCTACGCCGTTTAAGTTGTCGTTCAGGCCGGAAGCCGGATCCACGAACAAAGGAGCGGAAACACGCAGGAGGTTCAGGCGCTCTGCCAGCAGTGTCTGGAAGAAATCTTTCACGGTCTTGATGGCCACCTGTGTGTCATGGAGATTTAATTCGGACTGATAATCTTTGGGTAATTTCAAATTTGACATGTTTTTGTTTCCCTCATTTTTTATGTTGTATTATATACATATATTATTTAACCGCTTTTTTTCCTGTTTTGCAACAACTTTTTGCAAGAAACGGTGTATTCCCGCGAGCAACGAGCCAAGTGGCTGCTTGCAGACATTTGGCGACTGCCGCGAGGGTCAAATACCCCGCTGCTCTGCAGCGCTGCAAGTTTGATACCCCATTGCTTGCAGCGGGGCCTTTGATTTGGCTGTGGCAGGAAATGGTTGTTTTGGTACAGACATTTATGGATGTGTGACTGGAATTGCAATGCCATACTGTACGGTGAGGATAATTTTACGGTAATATTCCGGCAGGAGGCAGGGAATTATATGGGAACCTGTTTTAATTGGCATAAAATACTTGCATAACCAGAACATATGTGCTATATTCTAATAAGGAACAAATGTTCGCGGCACTGCATGCATATATTTGCCATGTGTGATGGCCTTTGAAGGACAGGGAGGTAGCAAGGTGGAATTTCTGGCGGTGGGGCAGGAGATGCCTCTGATGGAAAAATTGGGTATTCTGGCAAATTCTGCGAAGTATGATGTGGCATGTACCTCCAGCGGCGTGGACCGTAAGGGTAACGGCGTGGATATGGGAAACTGTGTGGCAGCAGGCATATGCCACAGCTTCAGCAGCGACGGAAGGTGTATTTCCCTTTTGAAAATATTGCTGACAAACGAGTGTATTTATGACTGTAAATACTGCCTGAACCGCTGCTCAAATGATGTGCCGCGGGCCACGTTTACACCGGATGAGGTCTGTACGCTGACGGTAGAATTTTACCGTAGAAATTATATAGAAGGGTTGTTTCTGAGCTCGGGTATCTTGAACAACCCTACTTTTACTATGGAGCTGATCTTTCGAACCATCTGGCTTCTGCGCAAGAAGTACCGCTTTAACGGTTACGTACACGTAAAGGCCATTCCCGGGGCCGACCCGGAGCTGATCCGGCGCACGGGGTTTCTGGTGGACAGGATGAGCATTAACCTGGAGCTGCCTACGGCGGAGGGACTGCGCACATTGGCGCCGAATAAGCACAGGAAAAGTATCCTGACACCCATGCGGCAGATCCAGAACGGTATTACGGCAAACAAAAATGACCTGGTTCTTTATCGCAATGCGCCTACTTTCGTGGGCGGGGGACAGGCAACACAGATGATCATAGGGGCAACGCCTGAAAACGATTACCAAATCTTAAATGTGGCGGAAAGCCTGTATCAGAAATTTGACTTAAAAAGGGTCTTCTATTCCGCATTTGTCAATGTGACGGGAGACAAGCAGCTTCCTGCACTGCCGGGAGGGCCGCCGCTCCTTCGGGAACACAGGCTGTACCAGGCGGACTGGCTGCTGCGGTTTTACGGCTTTAAGGCCAGTGAGCTGTTGGATGAAAAACGCCCGTTTTTTAATGTGATGCTGGATCCCAAGGAAGACTGGGCGGTGAGGCATTTGGACCAATTTCCTGTGGAAATCAACCGGGCGCCCCTGGAGCAGCTTTTGCGGATTCCCGGGGTGGGAGTGAAGAGCGCGCAGAGGATTGTGGCTGCCCGCAGAAGTGCGAATCTGACATTTGCCGATTTAAAAAAGATTGGCGTGGTGCTGAAACGTGCCTTATACTTTATTACCTGTGGCGGGAGAATGATGTATCCGGTCAAGCTGGAGGAAGATTACATTGTGCGGAACCTTACGGAAAAGCAGGAAAGGATCCGGTTTGGGAGCGACGGTATGAGCTATCGGCAGATGTCGTTGTTTGACGTGGGAAATTTCGGGCAGCCAGTGACGGTTACCGACAGGATCCAGGCGGCCGCAGGGCAGCTATGAGAACCCTGGAGCGTGTTTGAAGGGAGTACAGGGACAGCAGAGAGGCGGAAGGGCATGACGGTATATAGATGTAAGGATTCTTTGGAGAGCATATTTACGGCAATTTATCTGGCTTATGAGGAAAAACGGAATCATTGGGACACTTGCATCAATTTGACGGACGAGCCGGTTTTGTTTGCGGAAGATGTATATGTGGAGCCGGATCAGGTTAAAATGAATAAAGTAATGCGTTCCCTGCACCGCATGTTCGGAGAGAAAGATTATCTGTCGTTGTGTATGGCGCTGGCTTCCCGGGATGAGGGAAAAGCCCAGGCGGTATACCGGACTGTGGTGGACGGACTTGCCATGAAACGGAAAGCTGGCCATCTGTTTGATAACCTTGCCAATGACGAGGTACACCATGCATTTGCCCTTGCCAGGCTGGTAGGCAGGGAAATCGGGCACTTGCGGGAATTTGTGCGGTTCCGGGAATTGGAAAACGGCGTGCTTTGTTCCGACATAGAGCCGGAGAATAACGTTGTCGCTTTTTTAATGCCTCATTTCTCAGACAGGCTGCCCCAGGAAAACTTTATGATCTGCGACGGGAGGAGAGGGATTTTTGCCATTCATCCTGCAGGACGGCAGTGGTACTTATTTTATGGGGAAGAAGGACAGGGGCCTCTTCCTTTTAAGGAATCCGCGCAGGAGCAGGCTTATCAGGAACTTTTTAAATATTTCTGCCATAAAATAGCCATTGAGGAACGAAAGAATCCAAAACTGCAGCGGAACATGCTTCCTCTGCGGTTTCGGAAAAATATGACAGAATTCTTGCAGAATGAGTAAAATGCACAAAAAAACAGGTTCCTTTGCCAATTTTTTTGAAAAGAAAGCGGCTTTACAATTTGATATTTAGGGATATAATGTTTAAATATAGGAGCAGGAAATATATAGCAATGTCAGGGACTTCCCAATAAATAACTCGTGAAATTATATTTCGGGTTGTTTAGGGCAGCTCTCTAGTATTCGGAAAGGATGGTTAATATGGTAAAAACAATTCGTTTGACACCTGATAACGTACAGCACTTTGTGGATGTAACTTCCAAATGTGATTTTGACATTGATATCTCCTACAACAGATATGTAGTGGATGCCAAGTCATTTTTAGGAGTGTACGGGTTGAACTTCAATCATTTGTTGAAGGTTTCCTACGACGGTTATGACGCAAAGCTGGAAGAATTGCTGAACCAGTTGACTGTAGCCTGCTGACACAGCGGGTATAAGCATGGACGACCGGCGGGCCTGCCGGTTAAGAGAAAATGGATCCCCTGCGGTTCCGCAGGGGGATTCATTTTCGGTTTGGCGTAACAGGAAAGCGAGAAAAGAAAATTGACTCCCTATGCAGGATAGAGTACTATCTTCATAGGGAGTTTTCTGTATTTTATAAACTGTGCCAAAATGAGCTTTTTTGCTCCTTTTGTGTGCATCGGCCAAACTCCCGGATTTTAATGCATGATGGCGCAGCCGGTTGCATGGGAGTTTCGTTTGGAAAGGGGCAGGAAGGTAGATATGGGAACGGGAATCACTCGCAGGAAACCGGATAACGGCCCGGTGGAAACAGTTCTTCCACCGATGGAAATTCGGGTTTCGGGCAGGACCCGTGTAGAGTTTATACTGCGTCACGGGGATATTGATAACAGGCGCCAGGCATCCCCTGACAATGCCATGCAGGAAGGCGGGCGTATCCACCGCATGATCCAACGCAGGATGGGGGCGGAGTATGAGGCAGAGGTATCCCTGCGGTATACATTGCCAACGGATCATTACATCCTGGTAGTGGAGGGGAGGGCCGACGGAATTATCCACCATGAGGGCCAGGTCATTATTGACGAGATCAAAGGCACTTACCGCGACCTGGAGAAAATGAAGGGCCCCGCGCCTTTACATATAGCCCAGGCAAAATGCTATGCCTATATTTGTGCTTTGAAGGAGCAGCTGAAGGAAATAAGGGTGCGCATGACCTACTGCAATATGGAGACGGAGCAATTACGCTATTTCCATGAAGATTTTACATTCCCGCAGCTGGAAGGGTGGTTTGGCAGCTTGATAGAGGCTTATCGGAAATGGGCGGACTATTCCTGTAAATGGCAGTACACCCGGCAGGAATCTATTATAGGGTTGCAATTTCCCTTTCCGTACAGAGAGGGACAGAAGGAGCTGGTGTCCAATGTCTACCGGACTATATATCATAAGAAGAAACTGTTTTTGGAAGCGCCTACCGGAGTGGGTAAAACCATCTCCACCATCTATCCTGCTGTCCAGGCCATGGGCCAGGGAATGGCTGAGAAGCTCTTTTACCTGACTGCCAAGACCATCACCAGGACGGTTGCGGATGAGACGTTTAGCCTGCTTCGGGAAAGGGGACTTCACTTCAAGAGTGTGATCCTGACGGCAAAGGAAAAAAGCTGCTTTATGGAGCGGACGGAATGCAACCCTGAATATTGCCCATATGCAAAGGGCCATTTTGACAGGATCAACGACGCACTGTTTGAACTGCTGACCTCGGAGGAAAGTTTCAGCAGAGAGTGTATTGCGGAATATGCGCAAAAGTATCAGGTATGCCCCTTTGAAATGTGCCTTGACATGACCCTTTTTTCGGATGCCGTTATTTGTGACTATAATTACCTCTTTGATCCTCATGTATATTTAAAGAGGTTTTTTGCAGAGGGAAACAGTGGAAAATATATTTTTTTGATTGATGAGGCACATAATTTATTGGAGCGGGGGAGGGAGATGTACAGTGCGGCTCTCTATAAGAATTCTTTTCTGGAATTGTCCAGGGAACTGAAACAGACAATGATGTCAGAAACATCAAAACCCTCTAAAAATAAGGAAATATCAGGACAAATGACACTAGATATGACAGAGACGTCAGGGTGTCGGACGGCAATTGACCAGATTGGTACCAACAGGCTCCATGGAGGCAAAAGCGTTCTGGTACGTGAGGGGTATGCTTCTAAGATGGTCTATCATATGGAGAAATGTAACGAAGAGCTGTTGGCGCTGAAACGGGAGTGCGACGGATGGCGTACTGTGGAGGAAATAGATGGTTTTATAAAACCTATTATGCGTCTCCATGCCGTTATGGACGAATATCTGTCTGAGCAGGAGGAAGAGCAGCCGCCGGTGAGGGAACAGTTGTTGGATTTCTATTTTGACGTCGGCCATTTCCTGGAGATTTATGAGCTTTTGGACGAGAATTATGTCAAGTACACTCAGCTGGGGGAGGAGGGGGATTTTCTGCTGAAGCTGTTCTGCGTCAACCCGTCGGAAAACCTGAAAAACTGTATGCTGAAGGGGCGCAGCACTATTTTGTTCTCCGCTACCTTCCTGCCTATCCAGTATTATAAAAAGCTGTTGGGCGGGGAGGAGGAGGATTTTGAGGTTTATGCAAAATCCGTTTTCAACCCTGAGAAACGTGCATTGTTCCTGGCAAACGATGTGACCAGTAAGTATACAAGGCGTTCCGACGCGGAATATTATAATATCGCCCGTTATATTGATGAGATTGTTAAGAACAGGCATGGGAATTATATGGTCTTCTGCCCTTCATACGCCTTTTTACACACCATATATGACAGATATACGGAGTATTTTGCCGACGGCAGGAAGGAATGCATCCTCCAGGGGGAGTACATGAGTGAGAGCGACAGGGAGGTTTTCCTCTCCCGGTTCCGTGGAAACGCCGGATGTGACCTGCAGGCTTTGGTAGGGATGGAAATCGAGGAGGAAGAGGATACCATCCTGATAGGGTTTTGCGTGTTGGGCGGCATTTTCAGCGAAGGCATTGACTTAAAGAACGACAGCCTCATCGGAGCCATTATTGTGGGCACGGGACTTCCCCAGGTTTGCAGTGAGCGGGAGATATTAAAAGGGTATTTTGACCTGGAGGGGGAAAGCGGCTTTGACTATTCTTATCGGTATCCTGGCATGAATAAAGTACTGCAGGCTGCGGGGCGGGTGATCCGCACCGTGGAGGATGTGGGGATCATAGCTCTGCTGGATGAACGTTTTCTGCAGGCGTCTTACCGCAGGCTGTTTCCCAGAGAATGGGAACGGTTTGAGACGGTAACGGTGGACACAGTGGCGAAAAGAGTGGAGCGGTTCTGGGATTCATGGCTGTGATGAAGTGGCCTGATAAATAAAACTATGGAACTGACATCCGAAGTGTGGTAAAATGACAGAGGTGTAATTGTGGATAACTTTGTGGATTTGGTGGATTTTTTCTTAAATAATTCTAAAAAAATGACACTGATATCCAATTTATCCACAAGGGGAACCTGCAGGAGATCTTTTGCGGTACTGAACTGGTCAATGAAGAACCTGCACCCTTAATCATGAAAACAAGGTATGAGAGGAGAACTATTATGTGGGCATATGAAAGTGTTTTTTATCAAATTTATCCGTTGGGGTTCTGCGGGGCGCCCTTTGAGAACGACGGGGTGCCGGAGCACCGGATCTTAAAGGTGCTGGACTGGATACCCCATATGAAGAAGCTGGGCGTGGACGGGATATATTTTTCCCCTGTCTTTGAATCGGATACCCACGGCTATAACACCAGGGATTACCGTTTGCTTGACACCCGCCTCGGCACAAATGAGGATTTCAAAGAGGTTTGTGGAAAACTTCATGAAAATGGTATCAAAGTTGTATTGGACGGTGTGTTTAACCATGTGGGAAGAGGCTTTGGCCCTTTTCAGGATGTAGTGAAAAACAGGGAAAGCTCTCCCTATACGAACTGGTTTTACCGTATAGACTTCGGGGGGAATTCCAACTACAATGACGGGCTCTGGTATGAGGGCTGGGAGGGGAACTATGACCTGGTGAAGCTGAACCTACGCAATGAGGCAGTGATCGATTATCTGCTGGGCAGCGTAAGATTCTGG
>ERZ808040.1267-NODE-1267-length-17590-cov-7.142237_pt1 | contig 17590 bp, 12 predicted proteins | sample MGYA00380191_ERZ808040 | MGnify/ENA primary metagenome ERZ808040 (study PRJEB31490, sample SAMN06133395) | mouse gut metagenome | isolation source: J6 | host: mice | place: China: Chengdu | collected 2015-05 ...
GAAAGAGTAAACTCCACTTATGCAGAGGTAAATTCCACTGAATTGTCTAAGGGTGGAATTTAAAATTTCAATTTTCGATTTTCCATCTCCTCTACATACATAATTGCTTAATTCCCAAATCTATGATATATTGACTACATTATTACTTATACTATTTTATATGTCCTTAAAATTTTGCGAGGTATAAAATGAAATACATTTATTATCCAGAATACGAATTAGAATACACAAATTTATTAAATAGAAAATCTACAGAAGAGCATATTTTAAACATAAAGCTTTTAATGTTTTTATGTGATCATATTATTTTACCTCCCTCACATTTACTCTATACGAGTAATGAAAATATTCTTAGTCTGATTAAAAATTTGCGTAATTTTTTTAGTGCTGGCAAAATCGTAACAACATACTATCAGAATGGAATTGATGATTATTTTACTTCGAGAATTGAGCGTATGCCAAATCCCCAATTAAAACGCACAATGGAATTGCAGGCAAAGCTAATAAGGAAAGAACTCCTCTTTGATAAAAATATCGAACACAACAAAAGTGATGAGAAAATACAGCTTAGTCTTTTTGATACCAGACTAAAAGAATTAATTCAATCATCCACCGTGCATAAAAAGCCCTCTCGTATTCTGTTAGAAGAAATGGATCGACTTTCTTATAAAACAGGAGAAGCGGTTCATAGCAATCAGTTTTCAAGCATCGTTACTGACATGTTCGAAAACCATAATATCAAGAAATCACAACAAACCTATTTTATGAATCTTATGAGCAACGCCTATTATTATAGCGGAACTTATACTATGAATACACTTGTTTCCTATAACAGTTATTTTGAAAAAATAAATTTGCATAACAGCTTAATAAACACACATGTAAACGCAACAAATTTAATTGTAGATCCCTATTTTCTAAAAAACCTGTTTCAGATTATTGGCATTGATATGCAGGATATCTTGCAGCTAGATGTCCGCGACTATGGAGAAATTATGTCCCATAAATATTGGAGCCAATTTATGGAGATATTTAATCACATATACTCTAATGCTAAAAACCTCAATGAATTATTAAACCAGAAGAAGAACTTAGTTACCATTTATAAAAATAGAAAAGATAATCTTTTTAAGGCCTTAGATATACTTACTAACGACTTATTACTAGGTATTCTTCTCATTCCTGTCCATCCTGTCATTGGAATCGGAATACCTTTGGTCATTTCCTCCTTAAAGGCATTCTTTCCACTGACAAAATTTGAATCATTTATACAAGCGAAAACCAGCGACAAAATTATCGACCGCATAATACGAAACACCGATCCTCTTTATGAATTTAGCTACAGACTTAATGCTGCTGTCAATGCGTTAAGATAGGAGGCAGACACGTGAAAGTATTACTCTATAACACAGGAGACGTCAGAGGAGAATTAAACGAGCCAATCGGAATTGAATTGATTGGTGCACATATATTAAAAGCGTTAAAAGGTCAAGTTACTTTAGATATAAAATGGTTCAATTTTGATCAGTATTCTTTTGATCCTCTGCAATATGACATCATTGGGATAAGTATACACATCAATGGCCTCCATGTCTTTGAAAACATATACCGACTTTGTCAAGAATGTGGATTCAAGGGGCTGATTATTGCCGGAAATTCCATCGCGACTTTTGGTTATACGCAGTTATTGGAAAAGTATCCAGATGTAATATGCAGTATTGGAGAAGGCGAATATACGATTACAGAAATTGTACACGGATACCTGAACGGTTGTCTTGATCTTACCCGTATTCCTAATTTAGCTTATAAGGATAAGGAAAAATTAATTACTACAGAACGTGTTGCTTTTGATTTAAAGCAATATCTTCCGCCACTACGTGTATTTAATAAACAGATAAAAGAAAATATGGGTATTTCAAGAATCGAAGCAAGCCGCGGCTGTTCATGGAATAAATGCAGTTTTTGCGGTGCTTCCCATAAATACAATAACACGAATTGGCGTCCAATAGATATTGAAATCATACTCGGACAATTAGTTGATCTGAGTGGTTCAGAGCTGACCACTGTCTACTTTTGTGACGAAGATTTTATTGGCAATGACAGTGAACGGTTTGCACTACTGGTAGAAAAAATACAGGAAAAAATGAAAAACTCTGAAATATCTCCAAAAATGAAATTTTTTATATCCGTCAAACCCATCGATATTATCAATCCTACGAATTTGGAGATCATCAGACGCTTTATGAACTGCGGTTTAAATGATTTATTCATTGGCTTAGAATCAGGGTGTGAAAGTCAGTTAAGAAGATACAATAAATGCACAAATGTCGATACTAACCTGAGAACCATTGATAAAATCAGACTTTTGGAAGAAGCCGGACTTTCCATAGATATTGGTTTCATATTTTTTGATTACTACATGACACCAGATAATATCAAAGAAAATATCAGATTCATAGAAGACAACAAGCTTTATACACTGGCTTCAAGCCTGATAAAACCTATGAGAATTCAGCCTTATACAAAAACATTCGCAGATTCTTCTGACATCCATACGAATGAATTTTTGTTGGACGATCTGATGTATAGCTACCATTTTGCCAATGATATTGTCGAACAAATTTATGGCGCTTATTGCAATCTCGATCTTGAAAGTATCGCACATAAAATTCAAAGTATGTATCGGAGAGAAATGTCATTCATTGATGAGCGCAAACTGATTACTCAAAAACTTGTACAGCTAAGATATTTTGAATTTTTGTCAATTAAAACGATTTCCAAGTATTATATTGACAAGGAAATAGATGAATTACAGTTGAAAAGTGAACTCAGCAATATTTGTCTATACGCAGGCAATCTTCTCACCCAGCGCTAATAATACAAATAATTACTGCACAGGGTTATAAGAATTTTTCAAAATCAATAAGATGTGTTTTCAAGTAAGTTTGAACGGTTAAAAAATCCGAACCATTGTTATACATAAATTTATTACCAGAATAGAGATAAATAATCTCATCCAGACTTGCCCATTTAATTTCACTTACCTCGGATAAGTTCAGCGTCACTTTATCAATTTGAAAATCACCAATCGCAATATAATCATCAAACAACATGTTTGTACCAGCACTTCGATACAGGAAACTGATATCATGATCACAAAGACTTAATCCTATTTCTTCCTCCACTTCGCGCAGGCATGCTGTAATGCTGGATTCACCCGCCCACACCTTACCGCCCGTAATAGACCAAAAATTCGGATAAACTTTCTTGGATGCTGCGCGTTTTTGAATCAACAACCCTTCTCGAGGATTTACAATCCATAAAGATGCCCCGATGTGATATTCTCCTTCATGGAATTTTTCATCTGATCGTTTGGTATAACCCAATTTCACTCCATTGATATCATAAACATCCCAATACTCTTCCAGATTTACAATCTCCATACTATCAATCAGTCATACCATTATTTAAAGGCTACTGAGGGTTCACTGAACCGCTTTTGTACTTCAGTATACTTTCCACATGACATTTTCCCTTCCGGACATCTTCCAAATAAATAGCAACTAGGTCCAAAATGTTTAAAGAGTACTGGCGAAACACCTCTTAGCAAATTCAATATATTAATTGCAATATTACGCGTTTCCCATTGAGTCCGGTTGCAGGAACGCAGCGCAATAAAGGTCAATAACTCCCTGCCGTTCATTGTTGTTGTAATATCGATCACATTTCCGCTCAAATAAAGATAAGATATTTCGTATTTATTCAAGCCGCTCGCACGAAATTTCTCATATAATTCTTTGGTCTTCGCGTAAGCAGCATGATATCTCTGCAAAATTTCCGCATTCGCTTCTATCGTAGCTGGAACGACATACCGCTCGCATCTGCAAACATCCTGAAAAGGCGGAATGATTATCGATTGCATTCTATGTCTCGTAAGATGAGTGATCGCTGCCAAAGTGACGCTGTTTATGCGAAAAGTAAAATTAATCTGTTCTAACTCGCGGGGACGTCGGTCTGAAAGTACCAATTCAAAGATTCGCTCTACATACTTTTGATCCTTCAATCTATTCTCAATTTGACTGGTCGGCAGGTTTGTATGTCCTATCAGTGCTGCCCTGGCGACTACCATCTCCGGATTCTCTGTATGGTTTAATAATTCTACGGAATTATCAAAGTGCCAATCCCGCTCCTCTTTCATATCCATTATCTCAGCTATTCTGTCATACTTATTTTCATAACCGCACTCCATCTTCATCAAATCATCAAAAATAAACGGACATATCTCTGCCGCCTGTTTCTGTAAACCCTCACCTAATTCATGTATCTCAGAGTTTTCTCTCCCTCTGCCATAAAGCATGGAATAAAGGATTTTGCATAATTCCCTCGCATTTACTGTACAGTAAAAATTGCTTTTGTAAGAATATGGCAACAAAAATCTTGCATCCTCTTTCGGGATACCCGCTTCGACAAACTCTCCATATTCTTTAAAAAGAAAAGTCATGTGCTCACTGTAAATTTTCTTAAGCTTGTCTGCATTGCTTAAAGGTTCTCCATTGGCATCCATAAAAGCCGGAGTAACAAACCCCATTTTGCTAAAATCCACATAGCGTCTTGATTTAACCGTGAAAGATGCAAGCCTGAACTCAAGCATAAATTGCTCCACATAAGCTGACACATTAACAAATGCCAGATTAAAAGCAATATGCTCAATGATCGTCTTATGTCCTGACTTGAGTACCTTTTTAACTAATCTCTGATTATTTTCGGCATTTGTTGCATTGTTAAAAATTGCCAGGGAATCTCCCGCTGTTGTCGAAATACGTGCTCCAGATGCAGGAATCCTTTCAGGTTCGTTTGGATATCCAATTATTTGAACTGTCCCATTCATAGTACCGTTTACTCCCTCTAAACATATTTAGAAACTACATACTCAAAGGCATATACCCCTTCATAATATTCAAAAATACATACTCCCAGCTAACCCTATTGCAAATTTTCATGATTTCTAAGATAAATTTGCCGGAATAACTCTTTCGCTTTACAACAAATCCGGATCGCGTTTACATGCATCTCCTGTTGATCATTAACTATCCTTTGCCCCATTAAGCATATCGCATATGTTTCAATTTCTGACGCAAATGCATCAACAGCTTGTTGATTACTAAATTCCTTTTCAAAGATCAAAACTAATATTTACTTTGAACCATATATAGTCCTTCTTAATTATTTAAAAATATTGCTTCCTTGGGCAAATGCAAAAGCAATTTGTTATATATGTTTTTCTGTATATCTATTAAATTTTTCTTGACATATTTCAGCCTAAACATGGATAAAGTCTAGCATAATTTAGTCTAAAAATCAACCACAGTAATAACAAATACCCCACTATTTTTTAATCATAATGCCTCATACAATTTCTATATTTAGATAGAAATTACATTTCATCATACTCTAAGATTGTGTTCAACCTGCTTATTCGCTCTATCACATCTGTATAGTTATTCTTTATATGCGATTTCATTTTTTAATCCGCGACATGCATGAAACTATCCGCAATACTTCCGAAGTTATAGCATAGACGGAGACGCAGTCAGCAGCCGCCTTAACCCTTCATCATGGAGAACATCGTGCCAGTTTTTTCCCGCGATATTTTAGTGCATGCCATGTGGCCACTCCGGCACTGCTTTATCGTGGCTCATGTATATGACGAACTCCTCATCGAGTCCAGCCCGGATGTCAATCATAATGTCATCTGCAGGCAGATGGGCTGAACCCCGGAATGGGCCAAAGGCTTACAGCTTCGTACCGATGGGTATGAGACAGAATTTTACAAAAAGAAATTAATAAAAAGAACCGGTAGCGTTAAGTTGTTCCTCCCACTACCGGCTTCTTTCTTATTACTTTTTTGTGAATAATTCAAATAGCTCCGATGCAAGCATTGACATAAACATTGTATATTTTTTCTTATCTATATCACTGAAAAGCGATTCGTATGTCTCCTGACTTTCCATGTATGATTCCATTGCCACTTCCTCAAAGCGTTTAGGGAAGATGTTATTTTCAAACATCTGCCGTCCATCCTGTTTTGCAGATTTGTTTAACGCTTTGTCCCTGGACAGCTTATCCCATAAGTTTTTCATAATAACTCTGTCGCCTTCTGTGAAATCACCTCCAAGAGCTTCATTAATTCTTTCGAGAACCTCATCCAGGGTTTCTTTCTTTTGTTCCATCGTCCCACTGCTTTTGACTTTGGCCGGCTCATACTGACCACTCACATTTTTATCAAGTTCTATCGATCCTGTATAGGTGTGCTGTAGTTTGTAGTATTCCAACCGAACACGGTCATCCAGACTCCAATCCTTCTTCGGCTCTGGAGGTATCAAATGGATGAGGTAACTGCAGAAAATATACTCATCATGCAGTCCGCCTATATTGAAAAGCCGGATAATGGTTGTGATATAGTTGTACCACTTTACAAAACATCTGACCTTTCTTCTAAACTGATATCTCTGCTGCTGTTCAAGTTCATTATATGCGTTTGAAACACCTAAAAGTGCGTTTGTAACCTGTCCCTGCACAGCATCCGCTTTTTTACCGCCGGATGCATTGAATTTGATATTGTGAATCCGTTCTACATCCTCATCCCCGTATACCTTGAATTCACGGAGTTCCATCTGTGTCTTATAAATCAAATCGATGTTAATCTCTGCCTCAAGACTTGTTTCTGTATAGAACGGCTGGAAAGCCCCGAGTATCTCTTCTTTTGTATTAACAAAATCAATCACAAAAGTATCGTCCTTATCCGGGTGAATCCGGTTTAGTCTGCTGATAGTCTGAACTGCTTTTACATCTCGGAGCTTCTTATCAATTATCATCGTGTGAAGCAGAGGCTCGTCAAATCCTGTCTGGTATTTTTCTGCAACAATCAGAATGCTGCCCTGATCATGGAATACAGCCTTTGTCTGCCCTTCTGTTACATGGTTTCCGTCCTTATCAACATTCAGACTGCTCTCCGTGTATTCCACTCCGCTATCTTCACTTGGATCTTTCAAACTCCCCGAAAAAGCAATCATAACAAGGATGTTCGGATTTTTCATTGTGGCCAGGCGTCTGACTTCTTTAAAATATCTGACCGCAGCAAGACGGGATTCTGTAACAACCATCATCTTGCCTTTTCCTTTTACTGACTGGCTCGTCACGGATTCAAAAGTGTCCACAATAACCTGCGACTTCTGTGCAATATTATATGGATGCTCAATTGCAAATCTTCGGATTGCCTTTGAAGCTTGTGAAGCGGGAACTTCCTCCTGATCTTCTTCATTAGCCTTCGCAAGATTATAACAAGTTTTATATGTTGTGTAGTTAGAAAGGACATCCATAATGAATCCTTCTTCTATCGCCTGTTTCATGCTGTAAATATGAAACGGATGGAATGAACCATCATTATGCTCATCACCAAATATCTCCAGGGTTTTGTCCTTGGGAGTCGCTGTAAATGCAAAGAAACTCAGATTTTTGTGTCTTCCGGCACTGACAAGTTCCTGGAGAAATTTATCATTTTTTAAATCAATTTCATCCTCTGCCAACCCCTCCATCTCAGCGTACTCTTTCAAAGCATCCTGAGTATCTGCTAACGCCATCTTTAGTTTTAATGCACTCTGCCCTGTCTGGCTTGAATGTGCCTCATCCACGATGACAGCATAACTTTTCCCGCCAGCATCTCCGACCAAATCAAATATTATCGGAAACTTCTGCAGTGTAGTAACAATAATTCTTTTGCCATCGTTGATTGCCTGCAATAGATCCTTTGAACTCTTTTTGTAGTCAATGAGAACCACGCTTCCCAAAGTATGGTCAAAACTGCCGATTGTTTCCTGTAACTGCGAATCCAAAACTCTCCTGTCGGTAACAATCACAACTGAATTATAAACAGGTTTATTATTCCTGTGCATACTTGCAAGACGATATGCAGTCCATGCAATACTATTTGATTTTCCGGAACCCGCACTGTGCTGAATCAGATAATTCCTTCCCGGACCATTATCGTATACATTCTGAATCAATTTCCTAACCACATCAAGTTGATGGTATCGCGGGAAAATAATCTTATCATTTTTCTTTGTTTTACCTTTTTGCAAACTGATAAACTTTTGGAGTATGTCCATTAATTTATCTTTCTGAAATACATTTTTCCAAATATATGAAGTCACATAGCTGCCATCCTCTGCGGGTGGATTCCCGGCACCACCATCATTTCCTGCTCCGGCGCTACCTTGATTGAATGGCAGGAAATATGTCTTTCCCCCTTCTAGTTTCGTTGCCATAGCAGCACTATACAAGTCAACTGCAAAGTAAGCCAGTATACGATGATTGAATTGGAACGCAGGCTCATTGCTATCTCGATCATGCATCCATTGATTCATGGCATTATCAACGTTCTGTCCTGTAAGCTGATTTTTTAGTTCGATGGCAATTAGCGGAATGCCATTGATGGCAAGCAGCATATCCACACTGTTATTGTTATGCTCACTGTAGTGCCATTGACGGATACACTGACACACGTTCTGTCTATACCGGGTATTGGACAACTGGTTTAATTCTGATTCCGGCTTGAAATAGCACACCTTAAACTCTTGGCCACGATATTTGAATCCATGCCTCAACACACTAACCATTCCATCGGAAGCAACGGCATCTTCAAAGGCTTTATAAAATTTCCTCTTTGGGTCGCTGTTGCATCTCTTTTCAAATTGCACCCATGCCAGTTTCTGCGTGTCCTGCACAAACTTAACAAGAGTCCCGATATCTAACGCCATGCCTTTACTTTCGATACTACGATAGCCAGAATCGGCAGCTTTCTCCCATCCACCTTCTTTTGAGATGAGATAGGATTCAATATCCGATTCAAATTGCTTTTCTGTATCAGCCACCAATTACACCACCTTTCTTTTCCCTGTAACACAATCATATATGAGTGTTTTCTTAAAAATGTCTAATTCTTTAATTAACTGCTCCCTGCACGCAATAATAGTATCAATTTGCGCACATTTTTCATCGAGATGCTTTACTATTAACTCTTGCTCTTTAGCACCAGGAAGAACAATTGTTGTTTCTTTAAGTATTTTCTGAGTAACGCTATACAGCTTAATCCCCGCCACTCTTGAGCGTATTTGCTTTCTCCACAAATCGGATTGAAACAGGTATGCAAGATACTTATTATCTCTTTTTTCACGAGGACGCAGAATAATAGAATGATATCCTGCAAAAAGCGGATAATCAACATCCACATAAACACAATTGCCACATCCGGCTAAGTCCTCCGAAGTATCAGCAAAAATAAAATTACCTTTCTCTACTAAAGAAGAAGGATTACTTTCCAAAAAAGAATCATTCACATATCGAAGCAAATCATCACTTACCGAAACCCCTGAATTACTCTTTGCGTGGATTTGTCCATAACTGATAACAGCAACTCCCTCTTCAAGCAAATCCTCCTTAGTTATAGGCAGCCCCTTCCCAAAATCAAAATAATACTTTAATCTTTCAATTTCCCAACCATCCGGTAGCTCATCAAGCCATTCAGAATTACACTCCTTATATGAATGTTCCAGAATTCCCTTTGTGACCGCATTCGATATAATAATCTGTCTTATTTTTTTATACTCATCTATTGATTCCTGTGTGCTATTGTACAGTTTATCTATTTCCGTACATTGTTCTTCTAAAAAATCTGCTATTTTTTCTTGTTCAGCAGGGGATGGAACAGGTATTATTATCCTTTTCATATCCTGCCATCCAGTTGTCCACAAATCATCTACAATCCCATGCCCCCATTTAAAGTATTCATCCGAAAATTTTGACGTATGAAAAACCCAATTGTAATATCGAGGATCCATACTTTTTCGAGGCGCTAAAACAGTGTTAATAAGAGAAACCGAACCCTCATACTCTGATATTCCGCAAGACCCCCGTCTATCAGAACGACTGTTAATTGCAAAATCACCTTTACATACCTTTTTTCTGTTATTATGATCATCCGATTTTGCGGCCGAACTTAACTGTGGTACTATTCCTTTCATAGTTACCGATAAAGGAGGAAAATCTTCATCGCTCACTTTCTCCCGTCGTTCTTTATATAGTTGACCTATTTTCCCTGTTTCCCAATTATCTGGTATCATTCCTATCCATTCAGCACCCGAATCTTTCATTCCAGCTTTCACAGATTAACCCTCCTTCGGAAAAAGTTTGGCAAAAGATGCCGATATCTTTTCTTCCAATTCAGAGATTCTACTTTGGATTATTTCCATATCTTCCAGTTTTTGATATTTATAAAAAATCCTGGTGAATGGAATTTCGTATCCTACCTTGCTTTTTTCTATCCACGCTCCAGGATTAGATGGTAATATTTCAGTTTCAAAATAATCCTGTACATCTTCGGATAGTGGAATATTCTCCGTATCCCTTTTTGAAACGTCCGCAACCGGCTTTCCTTTTTTCATAATCCGGTTACCCTTGTTATCCAGTTTAGGAGTTTCAATTGTAATTTTTGTATACCCAAACTCAATGCTATCAATTACCTTGCTCTCGCAACTAACCATTTCTCCACTCGGCAGGGTCGTTTTAAATACGCCAGATTTATAGTTTTTATATACCTCAATAATAACATCCCTACACTCATCAGTAATATCTACTCGTTTGCTTCCTATCGGCTTTCTTCTGGCTTCACTGCAACTACTTGCATCAATTAGTTGTATTTTGCCCGGACTACGAAACGGCTTTGTCTTATCTATAAGCCAGACATATGTAGGAATTCCAGTATTATAAAAACTATCGTTTGGTAATTGCACGATAGCATCCAGCCAATCATTTTCAATTATATATTTTCTGATTTCACTTTGACCTGAACCCGCATCCCCGGTAAACAAGGAGGAACCATTTTGTATAATCGCCATTTTACCGCTTTGTTTTAGCTTAGATATTCCATTAAGCAAAAACAGCATTTGTCCATCACTCTTTACTGGCAATCCCGGAGCAAATCTTCCAGCTTCTCCCAGTTTATGCTCCTTTTCTATAACATCTGCTTCTCGTTTCCAATCGATTCCAAACGGAGGATTGCTTATACAAAAATCAAATTCATATCCGACAAATCGGTCATCTGACAGAGTATTTCCAAATTTCATGTTATTTGGATCACCACCATGAATAAGTGTATCTGCCGCTGCAATACCCATAGTAAAAGGGTTTATTTCCTGTCCAAAAGTTGTCACATCAGCCCTTTCATCTATTTGTTTAAGTCTTTCCTCCATACAGGTAAGCATCTGGCTTGTACCCATTGTCATATCATAAACCGTGCAATGAAAACCATCAGCATCATTCAATGCATTACTATTTGTTACAAGCAGGTCGCACATCAGATATATAATATCTCTACTTGTGAAATGCGTCCCCGCATCCTCATCATATGATTCTGAAAATCTTTGAATCAGGTTCTCAAATATGTATCCCATGTCAACGGTAGAAATCCGCACAGGACTCATATCAAGGTTTTCAGTGCTAAAGTCACATATCACCTGATATAACACCTTTGCTTCTTTCATCCTATCCACTTGAGCAAAAAAATTCATCCTGGTTAAGATTTCCATAACATTATCAGAAAAGCCATGTAGAAAATCATCAAAGTTCTCCTCTATTTCATCTGGGAGAGACTTTAGTTTTTCAAAAGTAAATGTACTCGTATTATAAAACTGATACCCGGACGCCTTTCTTAAAAATCCGGCTTTCAAAGGTCCGGCACTTGCAAATTTTTTATTTGCTTCTATCACAGCTTCATGGGTCGGCAGTAAACAATCATGAAATCGCTTGATAACACACATTGGAAGAATAACCAACCCGTACTCATGTGGTTTGAATGCTCCGAATAGTGAATTAGCAGCATTCCATATAAGATTTGCGTTTTCTTGTGCCCGTTTCCCAACTTCCTTTAGATCTGCTTCATTGACACTCATTTTTCATTCTCTCCTTTTTTTGTATAAGTTCATCCATAGAACTAATTATCCTTTCCAGTGGTATCCCTCGCCACTTTTGAGGCATATCCCTTTCAGTAAACGGAAGATACAAAACCCGTGCGGGCAGTATCTCATAGGAATATGCTTTAAACTTATTTATAAGTTCATCCAGTTTTTTTAGCTTTTCATATGTTCCGGAAGTTATTTCATGCCTTCGCTTATAATAATTCAAAAGCTCATCCCAAAACTCATCAATATAAGCAGCCGAAATTTGGAACTCGTTTTTACATGTTATTGGTATCTTATACTGCCAATCTCGTAGTTCTGTCGGATCCCAATCTCTCGAAAGTATAATCCGCAGCATATTTACATGGTCATAGGCAACGCTTACCCTTGCATAACGCTTTGTTATATCACGGATTCTGGTATCATCACCTTCCCTCAAATTTGTGTTGTCCTTCTTGAGCCGTTTTTTATCAACATTTGCTATATGCGGTGCATCCGCCCGGATGAGTTCATCAAACTCATGCAGAACTTCTAAAAACAGCGCATCTGTGTTTACGAGGACGTCTGCTCCCGGAATCTCTGACTTAACGGCATCTACAATCGTCTGATTGCAGTCACACACCACTGCCCGGATATGCGTCCTATCCATTCTATTTATCAGATTTATTATATTGTCCGAAGTGACCTCCGGCAGTATGTCTATAATATGTATATCTCTGTCTGCAGCATCATAAGCAAGGGCATAAGGTTTCTTATCCCACCAAAAGGAGACAATGCCAAGAATCCTTGGTGTAAAAAACGGCCCCCTCTTATTAATTTTATCCCTCGTCCATCTTTTTACAATATCGCCCACAGCCTGCTTTGAAACATAACTCAGCAATTTGTTCTCCACTTGGCTGTATGACATATAAACTGCCAATTTAACAACGAGATCTTCAAAACGGTTCGTTACCTTTGCATTCTCTTTTGCAAAGGTAGTTTCCTTCACTGTCATAGTTCTTGTTATCTTACATTTTTTTGCTTTCTCGTTCCCCTGCCCCAAGCATCTGTATTTGTAAAATTCATACTTAATTGTCCGAAAATCATACGATCCATCTTCTCTGACAAGAACATCCAGATAATCTTTGGAAAACTTCCCGTGATTTTTCACCGGCCCAAAACACTCACGACAACAGGGCATCGATGTGTCATTACTCATTGCCACTATCTTATCGTCTTCCATGCCCACCGCACTCAAACCGTCCAAGTCTAATTGTCGTGTCAAGATTTCATCTATATTCTTCAGTTTTCTCTGATTCGGCAAGACAATCCCCCTCTCGATAAATCTATCGTTACAAAATCAGTATAACATATTCAATTTAAAACACCCACCATTTCCTTTATGTAAGTAGTAATAAGATTTCGCTTAACATTTTACCCACTATTTTCTTTACAACTTATTTTATAATTTATTTTTTTCATTTAAAACCCACCTTTTTCTTTACAAATTCCAATTTACAAATAATTTAGCATTTAATATAATGTACCAAGATAACAAAAGCAGCCACTATTATAAGGGTAATACATAGCACTTCTGAAAAAGGACTTGTATGGAAAGGAGGCAGGCAGCAAGTGAATATACCTGTTAATGACCTTAACGACCACCGTGCCTTCGACATCAGCGAAGACGGAAAAGTAATCACAATCGTAAAGAAAGGATGCATAACTCATATTACAGCAAACCCCGACGGAACGCTACATTACGAATTTGAGTTGGCTCCCGCCGCTTGACAACTGAATATCGGATAGACGCCTGAACGCTCTGACGGCCGTGCGGAATCAATGACAATCTGCTCTTGCAGAATGCCAGATTCTCACGACCGTCTTTTTTTATAAAAACGGTGGGGCATTAGGAATGTTCATAAAGCCATCAGTACTTTCCGGTTTGATCTTTCCGTCAATATCATCCGTCCAATCGATAACATTCTGTCTGCCGTATTGCTTCAAGATATCTTTTAGCCAGATATCATAAATATTCCGACTATCGCCATTATACCTGAGACGATTGCCTGGAAAATAACGAAGGATCTGGTCTTTAACCCGGATGATGCCCGGATCGGGACCGCCATTGTATCCCTCAGGCTCGTAACTGCAGACTACCTTTCTGGTACAGAATCCCCAGTACAACCATTGCATCTGCGTAAGTCAGATTGTCGGTTGTCAAATTATGCGATTGAGCATTACATTGGTCTTAATTTTCCATTTTATTATGGAACACCAGCAAGGAGGGAGGTTCAAAGAACAAACAACAATGCCAAATCGTCCGGCTTGGGACTCATGACCCCACACCGATAGAAGGCGGTCGAAGCGGCAAAATAACCTGCTGACTTTATCGGTTCAGCTTAACCAAATTTGAGGAGGAATCCTGATTTTGGATAAGTTTGTGTACCCATTTTTAAGGCTGGCTTTCCATGGGATTTCTCCTCTCCAAATGTAAAAAGGAGAAAAAGTATGGATTATAAGAAAATCAAAGAACTTATTGCGACTTTAGGCGTAAATTATGATGGAAGGCACCTTGAACCCCATGAAGTTCTGGTGCTCTCCCACCAGGACAAGCTGTTTATAAGTGAAAATGTGACAAATCCCGACAGCATCGTCCCTGTGACGATTCCAAATACCGGAAAGACTGTTACGGCTGTCCTCATGGCTGTTGACAGGCAGTTCGCAGATATTGCAAGAGCACAGTTTAACTCTTGGGTTAATGATTACGTCGGCCATAGCTTTGGCAAAACGACTACCGAATCAATCGAGGCCAGGCTGGAACGTGAGCTCCCAGAGCGCGGTCAGTCCTGTAGTGCCGAGGATATCGTTGTCAGTAAAAGAACATTTGAGGACAGCATCCGAACCCTGATTCAATGCGACCCTCAGTCCGCCTGCGCAGCCCTGCTTAAGGTAATGGGATATAAAGGATCCGAGTTCGATAAAGAGATGCAGCTTGGACACAGTGCATCCAACAAGGCTACAAGAAAGATGAAACATCTGCTCACTGAGCTTCTTGCCGGCAAGGATATCGAAATCAGAGCCAACAACACCCAGCGCACCATGGATTACCGCGAGAAAGCGGAAAAGATTCTCGATGAACTTATTGAGTTTATCTGATTTTGCCTGTTAATGACACACCTTTATGGACAGAAATCCGAAATTCTCATGCCAGCCTTAAAGAGAATATGCATACCCACATAGTACTGAATCTATAAAGGGAACCGGCCGATCTCTGCCAGTTCCCTTTTATCGTTTATGCTTTATTATTTTCCCCCTGCTTCCCGATTTCCCAATCAACCAGAAGGCTTGGGATGCCTGCTCCCACATTCTCAGATTACTTCTGCGTTTTCTTTCTGATAAACATGGAAATCAGCATAGCCATTTCCCCCAAAGTGAGATAAACCACCGCATATAAAACAAATGCCATTTCTCCCATGTCAAAAAATATCCATGTGCCCATGAGGAACAGCACAGCCGAAATAACCGGAAGGCTCCATAAATGCCGGATGTCTTTTCCCGCAAATGCTCCGGTTATCACAAAATACAATGGATCAACTGCAAAAAATAAAAGAGAGCATACCGCCATTCCTGCATCACCATTTACGAAATTGGCCGCAAGCCACGGAAACACCAGCATAACTACCGCTGAAGCCGCCAGCCATAAAATAATGTTCTGCTTCATGTTATACTCCTCAAAATCCGGTTCTATATCTCTATAATTTTTGTTTCCTGCTATGCTTTTGCATCAAAACGATTTTGCATATCTTCCGCATTCACCGTTTCTTCGCCTGCCAGCGGAATCCCTCTCTTGGCATTCCCCCATGCCTCGTTATAGATCATGCACATTTCCGTCTGCCTGGAAGCCTCCGCATTGGTGGTATACATCGTCCACCCATTATTGGAATAGGTCGCCACCATTTCCCCGCTCTTATCATAAAACTCTATGTAATCGCTGCTGCCCGACGGCAGTTTCTGATATTTCACTTTTCCTTCAAGCAGCGTTGCCACAAAATCTATCGGTTTCGACACATTCTTCCCATTCTTTGAAACAGCCTTCAAGCCGGAAGTGATGATTCCTTTTCTGTCTGGAGACACTTCCGATGTGTAGTTTTTCATCAGTCTGTTAAACCCTTCGGATTTATTCTGGAACTGTCCTTTTGCGAAATCCTCATACGCCTGTTCCCTGATCTGCCTCCGGTATTCTTCCTCACTGATGCCGCTTTTCTTTTTGGAGAAAACATAATTTTGCAAAGCAAGCGGCTTCCCAGTCTGCCTGCTTTCCCGGTACAGCTTCATATAAGCATCCTTTGCCTGATAAAAGCTGTCTTCCAATTCCTCAATCTCTTTTGTTGGCATTTCAGTAATATTTCCCTGAATAACCTCTCCCTGCGCTGCTATTCTGGCACAGGACTTCTGCCACTCTGCTTCCTGCTCATACTGTACATCCAGCCACGCAATTTCTTCTTCCTTTGTCAATGACGTCCCATCTGCCTTATAATACGCTTCACTTTCATGACGCTGTTCGATTTCAGCATAGAGCCTTACATAACTCAGGCCACAGGCATTCACTACATCGCAATAACCATACTGCCCTTTTTCTTCCCTGATTTCTTTTAAGATTTCAGCTCTTGTATCGCTGAATGATGTTACTGAATGCATAACCGTATGTTTCATTTTTTCCATTAAGATTTCTCTGTTTTTTGATAATTGGGAAACTTCTAAAGAATCCCTGTGAAATACTTTCAGATCATCCTTTTGACTTTCCTGAGATTTCAAACATTCTCTATCAGGTTTAAGGCCATCCTGTAAATGAACAGGATAATTTGAAATACCAATTGGCATACTTTCTTTCTCCTTTATGCTCTTCCCTTCCAATGTCACAGAACCTTCTTGAACTGATATTTATACATATCGGAATACATATTTCCAGAGGACTGCGGTGTCAGCCGGCCATCCAATGCGTCTATATTCACCGCAAAACCACTGTCCGCCACGAAAAACGCACCGTTACTGAACTGAAACTGTGAAGTGAAATCGGGGATCCCAAGGTCGCCGCTTATTCTGATATTCCCTATGATATTTTTCAGCGCATCCTTCACCCGCTCTATCCTGGCATTGTTCTTTGTCCTGTTGATCAGATCAGCCGCCTTGTCCGGCAGCCCTCCGATCTTCCCATCGGGCATCAGATAAAGATTTTCCAGGGAAATATCCTCTCCCGTAACCCCTTTCAGGTAACGCCGGACTTCCTGCACGTCCGCAGCATACTGGTATACACCTCCGGGCAGATTTCCCACGCTGTCCGCTATCCCTATGTAATACTGATACATCCGGTCACCGTATTTTTTATCTATCAGCTTCTGCACCTGTTCCCGAACGGTCTCGTCCTCTATCCCGTCCACGGACACATCCCCGCTGCTCCCAATCCTTATGCGCATACCCTCTATGTCGTCACAGGAAATGCCCATCCCCTCCAAATCCTTAACGAAATCATCTGAAAAGCTGTTTTTCAGCTCCGCTTTATTCTGCGCCTTTTCCATGTCTTTCAGGTTGGCAAAAAT
>ERZ808040.1269-NODE-1269-length-17586-cov-5.369524_pt1 | contig 17586 bp, 18 predicted proteins | sample MGYA00380191_ERZ808040 | MGnify/ENA primary metagenome ERZ808040 (study PRJEB31490, sample SAMN06133395) | mouse gut metagenome | isolation source: J6 | host: mice | place: China: Chengdu | collected 2015-05 ...
GATTCTTGTCATGAGCGCAGCGACTTCCGGCAGACATTTGGTCGTCGCCGAATTGTCAAGATAAACTTCCATCATATCCACACCTTCAAACGTATATTACCTGAAATAGTACTCATATTTATATAAATATGCGGTTTCGGGTCTTTTTGTGATTCAAAACCGCACCGAAAGCACGCTAAAACAAATCACTATGTGTTCCTGTTCTGGTAAGATACAAAACAATACTCTCATGATCCATTTCATAAATCAGCAGCCAATCTGGTGTAATATGACATTCTCTACATCCATCAAAATCACCTACAAGAGCATGGTCTTTATTTTTCTGAGGCAACTCCTCACCATCTGCCAATTTTTTAATAACATCTGCCAGAAGCGAGATATCATATCCCCTTTTTTGCACTCTTTTTAAATCTTTTACAAACCTTGATGTCGGTCGTATTGTGTACTTCATTTGAGTAACTCCTCCATCATTTCATCCACATCGGTATAAGATTTTCCCATAGAGGGGTTCTGTTTCATCTGCCGTACTTCTTCCATTGCCTCTAACGTTTCTTCATTTATGACTGCCCTCGAAATTCTGAACGGAATACACTGCTCTCTGACTGCCTGTTTAACAAACACTGTAAAAGCAGATGTCATATTCAGCCCTAAATCTGCAAACAGCTCTTCTGCCTGCGCTTTTAATTCCTCATCCATTCTCATTGTTACATTTGTCGTTGCCATAATTCTCATCCACCTTTCCAATCCTATCATTGTACCAATCTCATGTAGAGTATAGTGCATATTTTATACTATGTCAATACATTGTTCTTGCAACCTCAAAGTGTATGATAGGAATTATTACTGTTCACAGGTCAGGAATGTGCTGAACTGCGCATTCCGTGAGAAAACGTATAGCTTGTTAAGTCAAAATCCATTTGCGAAGCAAATTTTGCATGGATTTTGACCTGTTACTGGAACGGAGTGAACAGTAATTTTCCAAATGAATCATATACGATTGCTTTTATGGATAGATTGTGATAGAGTATAATACTGTAAAAGAACGCTTTTGGGAATATGAATAAAGATGCAAAGGAATTTTCAGGAAATGAACACTCAGTTAAACACTCAATTCAACAAACCATTTACTATTAAAACGATTAGAATTTTTTCGGCAGCAATGCTTGGCGCGGCAGTTCTCTCAGGATGCGGCGATACGAACGCAGAGGAAGAGGCGCTTGCAAGCTTTTCCTCCTCCGTTTCGGACTTTACGGACTACATACAAGATGCGGATGAGAAGCTGAATAATCTGGATATTTATCAAGCAACGTCCGCCGATGAGCTTTTGGAAATCTTGGATGAAATGGATGCCAGATTTGCAGAATTTGCCAGCATTGATATGCCTGCCCAATACGAGGGCGTGAAGGGACTGGCAGCACAGGCAAGCGAAGAGATGTCCCTCGCCGTATCACACTATCACACGGCATTTGAATCCGAGCCATTTAATGAAAACTATGCCGACGCTGCATACCAGTGTTATAAAAACTCCTATGAATATGTCCAATATATGGGATACCTTATTGCCGGTGAGAAGATTCCTGAAAATGATCATGTCAAAGTATATGAAGAAACCAATGACAAAAATATCCTAGACAAATGGCTGTCAGATGACGAGAGCGAAACAAATACGGCTTCCGATCAGATTTCAGAAGCCGCAGAATAAATAGCACTATTCATTTCCTTTAAATTCACGCAGTCTCCGATCGGTATCGCGCTGTGCCAGATAAGAAAAGAGTAAAAGCGCCAGATCGGACCCGCCATCATAGAGCATGGCGATTCCCAGAAGAACCATCGTAATCTCATATGCTGTAAATGGATTAAACACCAGCAGCAATCCCACAACCAGCGTAAGAATTGCAGCAATCAATGCAATCCACCATTTCGTACTTCCAGCCTTCTTGATATCCAGTGTATACTGGATGTCCATCAGACCATGAATCAGCACGATAATTCCCACCACTACCGGAATAATTGAGAGTACGATATGCGGCTGGGTACATATCCAGATTCCCAGCAGTACCAGCACAATTCCCATCATCATGACAAACTTGTTGTAAAAACCAAGCCGCTCTCCGCGCAGAAAGCTGATGAGCTGGAAAACACCCATCACGATCAGTGCGCCGCCAAGCAGATAACACAGCAAGACACCAAGAATGTGCGGCCAGATCACAAGAACAAGTCCCAGCAAGACCATAATGACTGCATTGACAAAGTAATTGTGCTTCATATCCTGTATGATTGATTTCATAGACACGACCTCCTTCAATGATATAAATGTCTGAATTCTATTTTATCATAGAAGTATTGTAGCATACTCATGAAAAAAATAATACTAAAAATTTCCTAAAACACCCATTCATATAAGATCGCAAGCAATTCGCGGGCATAGTACGTCGGAAGCAGCCACAGCGCAGTATCCCCGGAGACGGCGCCATATTCCAGTCCAAGCCCCTCTGCAACCTTTCCGGCGCGGTACTCATGATAATTATTCGTCGCGATCGCAATCTTTTCATTCAGCCCCTGCTCTTTGATAATCTCATAGGAGAAGGCAAGATTTTCGCGCGTTGTAGTAGACTGGTCCTCTTTGTAGATACGCTTGGATGCAATGCCGTTCTTGACCAGATAGAGATACATACACTCCGCCTCAGAGATTGTCTCATCGGCGCCCTGACCGCCAGACACAATACACGCCGAGTCAGGATTGACATTGAGGTATGTTAATGCCGCCTTCAGCCGCTCCTCCAAGGCGATACTGGGCCGTTCTCCATAGACCTTACAGCCCAGCACGATCACAGTCGCATTCGGCGCAGCAGGTGTGCGCGCAGCCTTGATCATCAGCGCAGTCATCACGATTACTAGAATCACTCCTAAAGCCACGCCTGCTGCCAGAATACTCAATAAAACCTTTCCAATCCGCCGCTGCCAGAATGTACACAGCATTCTGTGTACAGCCGGCATAAACAACGCATAGAGTACGACACAGACACAGAGTATGATTCCTGCCGCATTGCCGGCATTCAATATGCGCCTTCTCACAACAGGCATAAAAAATCCGCCAAATCCTGCCATTCCAAATAAAAGCAGACATAGTCTTATGATGATTTTTAATAGTTTCATTTAAACTGTATCTTTCCTTTCTGTGCGCGTGTACAAACAGCGGCAGAAAAGCTCTGCCGCTGTTGTGTTTCCATTTTTATTTAATTAAATTTTTGATTGCTATGTAACGAGGTTCTTACAATTATAACTCCTGAAGATATAATTCTGTACCATCGCTGAGTCTGTAAGACATCTGTACCGTCAGGGAATCATCGCCTACATCCCCTCTGAGCTGGTCGCGAACAGGCACAAACTGATCTGCTACGCTTGCAAACTCCTCTTCCAATTTCGCATGGATTAATTCCATATCATCATCTGATAAAGAATCAGCACTGTCTATACCAACCATCTCTTCTGACATAACAACAACCAGAACCAATGCATCCCCATTGACCTCAAATCCAGTAGTTACCTGTCCGCCAAACATCATATCCAGTGCTTCTACATAAGTAGAAGCCATCTCTGAATTAACCCAGTCCTCTACATTGCCATTTCCAGCAGCTACTTCATCATCTGCTGCGTCTGTGTCTGCAACGGAACTTTCATCTGCTGCGTCTGTATCTGCAACGGAACTCTCATCTGCTGCATCTGTGTCTGCAACAGTACTCTCATCTGCTGCGTCTGTATCTGCAACGGAACTCTCATTTGTTGCTACCGTATTTGTCACTGCCGCATCCTCTGCCGGAGCTGGTGTTGTATCTTTTGCACCGCAAGCTGTCACGCCAAACATCATGGATGTGACAATTGTTGCTGATAATAATACATTCACAATTTTCTTTTTCATTTTAATTTCTCTCCTCATAAAATCATAAATACTTGTTGACTACCTATCTTAATGTCTTAATGTCTTAACAATTTAGCAGTTTATCACGAATCAAATAGCCTGTCAACTTCGCGAACAAATTTTTGTAGGATTAGACATATTTACTTAAATATGGTACTAATAATCATAAATATTGCACAATGCATTATAAACAATTGTTTAATATGAGCCAATTTATGGTTCATCCGGCGTCAGTGGAATCATATTGATTCCCATTTTATGCGGATACACAAGATTTCCTCCTGCCTTATTTTCAGCCTTTTCCGCCTCCTGCTGTGCCATTGCCTGCGCATCGCAGCTATCCAGCAGGAAAAAGTGTCTGGCGGACCAGGTGTTATCCTTCTCCAGCCGAAGCTCTGTAATGACATACCCGAGCGTATCTACATGCCCCAAAAAGCCTGATACATAAGTTTTCAGCAATAATACCGGCGTCTCCTCTCCGCTGTATGTGACGATATTGCACCCGCTGACAGCGTCCGCGAGAATCCTTTCATTTGGTTTTTGATCTTGATCTTTATTTTGAAGAACTTTTTTCAGTTCAGCAAGCATATGATTCTGTTTATAAATCTTCATCAGCGCATCCATTTTAAGGACTGCTACCGTCTGGCAGCGTTTCTCTTCTCCAAGCTGTATCAAAAGCTGCGGTTCTTCCCCTTCCGGCGCCATGTACGCTGAAAACACCGGAAAACCATTTTCTTCACTGTAGCCGTCTGGCAGAGGTATCTGTCTGCCTGTCTTTGCGTCTGTCACCCGGAGCGCATACCCGCCGTCTCCTCCATTGTAGCCTAAGTTTATAAGCTCCACCTGCTCCATGACGCCATCGCCATTGAGATCTATTTCCTGCGGAAACGTTGTCGTTGAAGTCTGCTCATGGTGATCTGGAAACAGCGCTTCGAGCTGTATCGCATCTTCCCGCACTCTCTCCTGCACATTCTCCCCGCTGATGACATACGGTGCAGTATTCATTTCGGGCATTTCCGATATTTCTGAGTTCTGTTCAGAAATATCCGGTGCCGTAGATGGAACCCAGATGCCGTCTGAACCATACGGACGCAGCATCTGCACTGTCACACTGCTGCCATCTTCATAAAAATCAAATGTCACGATGCACACATTCTCGTCCGTTACCGATTCCCGGACGCGCGTCCCGACTTTGTTCGGATTATTTAATATATTCAGCAGATACACAGCGGCAGTGTCCGGCGCAAACAGCTTTTTGTAAAAATCACTGTTTCGATTTTCTACTGCATTCTGGTTTAATGCCTCCCCTGCCCCGTTAAACGAATAATAATCCATCATTGTTTCTGTGATGCCGTTCGGATACGCCTGATAAAATTCTGCTGCGACGCAGATGCTGTCCATATACTGCAAGGATTCCGACGTAATGACACAAGCGTCATCCGCCATGTCATACGTAAGCAGTTCCCGCCATACTGTGACATGCGGGTCAGATACCCATGCATAATACAATATTTCCGCATTGTGTTCGGTCGCGCTGAGGATATGGTAATTTAATGCTCTTCCATTTTCATTATATGCAGCCCCCCACGGCCACGGACTTGACCAGCCAAAGGAAGCAGATTCATTTCCGCCGTCTTCGTCCAGAAATAGCAGCTCCTGCTCCACAAACTGCTGAATCACCGCTTCATCGGCAAAATCCAAAATTGTCTTAGCATCCCGATCGCAGAACGCAATCGCCCACTTTTCGATTGTCTTTGCCGCAACAGTAAGCTTATGCCCCTTGAGCTCATCCATCTGCTCCTGTGACTGTGCACTGATTTTTACAAAAATTGAGCCATCCGCTATATCAGGCACTATGTCTGTATTTGCTTTGTGCAGTTCAGAGGACTCCTCTGCGTCAAATCGCAGCATCCCATTTCCAACACTCGTAAACTGATAGTGATACTTCCCGTCATAGGTCACTGCCTTCACGCAATCTGACACAATGTCATACTCCCCAAAATTCAAATAAGAACTGAATGGATCATAGCCAAAAGAAAATGTGCCGTCTTTGCCCAGACTCAGCCCGGGTATATATACACCCCCATTTTCATACATGGCATTATATTCATCTAATGTTAAAAATTCTTCCTGTTCAGATTCAGGCAAAATCATCCTGTATTCGCCGGCAATCTTATCTATGGAATCTATCTGTATTGTTTTGTCTGACGCCACCAAATCTTCCTGCGCCGGCGCATCCGGCTTTTTCTGTATCTCGTCTGTCGCCACCATATCCGTCTTTTTCTGTGTCATAAAGCACACCGGGACGACAATACATGCCAACACTGCTGCCACCAGCAGCCAGAACGCCGGCTTTTTGTAATGCAGCACATTTTTCACGCGCTCTTTCACACTGACCTCGCCAAAAGCAATCGGGCAGGCTGCGATCATGCGGTGATTTACAGCGCTGTCAAGCAGTGCCTGTGAGTACGCCTTTTTATACGCTGTGCCGTGCTCGCGGACCACATACTCATCACAGATCAGTTCGATATCCTTACAGAGCATGATATAAGCCGCCCACACGCAGGGATTGAACCAATAGACTGATAAAATCAGAAACCCCAAAGGCTTTATCAGGTAATCCTTTCTCTTTCTGTGAATCTGTTCATGGCAGAGTACATAGGGAAGCGCATCCTGCGTAATACCGCATGGAATATAGATGCGCGGATGCACAATGCCAAATAAAAACGGGCTTTCAATCGCATCGCTCTGATAATATTTTACAGCACCGTCGGCATACACCGCCTCTGTCGGCACAGACATTCTAATGCGATTTTTCAGACGCAGATAGCTATAAAACATATAGCAAAGCATACCTGCCAGACCCACTGCCCAGATCTTCGCGCAAAACATCCACTTTACCGCTGATTTCGTTTTGTTTGTTTCCGTAAATTCCGTGAAAGGAACATATGTATTCTGAACGGGCTGACTGACAGGCTTTTTCAAGTCTGTATCTGATGCGGTATTGTCTCCGGGCTGTTCCATTTCCAGCTCATACAAATATGCATTCACCGCCCTGGTATCTGGTATCAGACTGAATACGGATTCAACGGAAAACGGAAAAATCAGCCGAATGCCAACCAGAAGCCACAGAAAACTGCGCATTTTTTTCGGCGCCTTCCGCAGCAAAAACCGCACAAGCAATACTGCCAGAATCAGATAACTTGCGGAAATGCTCATCTGAAAGAGCTGCTGAAATAACTTTATAAACACCATAGTATCCCCCTTTCCAACAATATACTACTCTTTATAAGTATCTATAATTTTCTGAATTTCATCGACTTCCTGTTTGGAAAGGTTCTTTTTTCGTGCAAAAGCTGCGATAAAACTAGGCAGCGACCCGGAAAAAGTGCGTTCTACAACCTCGGCACTCTCCGCCGACTGTACATCCTCCCGTGAAATCAGCGAGGTTACAACAGCGCCCTCGGACTTTAACACGCCCCGCTCAGAGAGTCTTCGTATCACAGTGTATGTGGTGGATTTCTTCCACTCCAATGCTTCATTGCACAGGCGAACCAGTTCACTGCTTGTCACAGGTTCATGCTCCCACAAGATTTCGCAGAAACGATATTCACTCTCAAATATTTTTGGTACTTCCATTTTTATCTTCCACCTTTCTGATTTTTTCTACGGTTTCTTATCGTATGGTTTCTTATCGTATGGTTTCTTACCGTATGGTTCCTTATCGCTCGATCTCTATACCTAATGATTGCAGCGTTTCCAACGCGTCCTCATGCTCCAAACGGCACAGAGACAAATCAACTTTTTTCAGTTTCGGCAGTTTTAGCAGCAAGCGGCAGTCAGAAAAATTGGTATTGCATAAAGAGAGCGTCTCAACATTTTTGCATTCCGCCAGAAAAGAAAAATCCTCTATACAGAGATGTTCGATCACCAGTCTCTCTAAATTCTGCATCCGCCCGATCAAAGACCAGTCACCAAGCGCATAATAATAAGGCTTTTTCAATGGAATGTTCTTATTTGGCGGAACAATATAAGTCCAGTGAGTACTGCCGTCAACGCAAAGATGCCAGTTTTTGATTTCCAGTATCAGCGTCTTGATCTCCAAAAGTGTCTGATCCCACTCCTGCGGCGTAGCGGGCAAGCCGCCAAAACATTCTTGAATCACCAGCGCGATAAAAGGATGAACCGCAATGCCGCCTGTCTCATGCTTCTCGTTCACTTTCAAATTGATCTCATCATCTATTTGCAAAAAGATACGCCGAGGACGCATAATCCCCAGTAATTGGGGATTGATAAATTCGTCTCTCACATGCTCTGCCATAGCGCGCGCATTTCGGAAAACCAAATCATAACTTCTCCGTAATTCCTCGTCCAGTTCTTCGCAGACCCGCTCCAACGCTGCCAGAAGCGTTTCATCTTTAACTACCGGCACTGCAAGCAGCGCTGCATTCAAAAGTTCAAGATTCTCCCGCTCTTCCAGTTCTTTCAGAAACACATCTAAATTCGCCACTGCATCTGGGAATGTCCCAAAGGTGCGCAGCAATGTTGGCTTCTCCTTTTCACCCACAATATCCAAAAGTCCTGCTACATCCCGCAGTTTCAGCCATGGACGTTTTTTGAACATCTCAAATGCAATGTACCAGTGTTCCTGTGAAATCTGGGGCAGTACCTTCATAATCCGTTTTCCCCAATGATCTAGGAAAGCCCATGTCTCTTCCTCACTACCCCTGTAACGATTACGGACATCATAAATTTCCCAGATAATTCCATCATACAAGCCCAGCGCCCAGCGCTGTTCCAGAAAAGCATCCAGCTCTTTCGTAGGCAAGAATCCCAGCAACCATCTGGTATTTGATTCGTGTATATACTCCTGTGCCGCTTCTACAATCCACGCTTTCGATGCTGCTGACAGGACTGGGAATTTCTCCATGCTGGAAAGAATCAGTCGTTTCTCCTCCTTATCTGTAGTATTTTGATAACGCTCCCGAAGTTCGTCTTCATCGCCGTCTAAATTTGTTCCAAACCAAAAAATATGATATCCGCCGCTGACTTCACGCAGCCATCTTTTGTACCATGCAAGAAAGCCCTGTTCCCTTGGAAAGAAAACGTATGTCAGTTCGCTTTCCACATACACAACCCGCCCCTCGTTTGGACCTGACAGCAATAAATACATAAAATAAGAATCTCCCTGACTGCCAATCGGTATACAGCCCTGTAGATAGTCCTCTCCTTCTGTCTCAGAATCGTTTTCCTGTTCCTCGTCATCAATCATATGCGCACAGTCATATTCCTCATCATCAAGTTCTTCATCTTCATCTTCATAGTATTCCTGTGGGATCTCGATTCCCGGATATAACACAGGTTCTTTTTTGAAGTCAATGTCATCTTCCAGCCAGTACAAAATCTTCTGCAAAGAAAACAGGCCATAATAAGGTCCTGCACCGCCATTGCCTGCCAATAACAAAAAATCGCGGTACTCCTCTGGCAGCCTGACACCGATTTTCTGTTCAAACTCCTCCACTTCCTCGACAGACGCCGGCGGATTCCACTGGTACTGATGCGATTTCGCCCCAAACTGGTAGCAGTATTTATCCACTGCTTTTGCTTTGTTCAACAACGCTCTTAATTCCTCCAACGGAAAACTCTCTGACATACTTAGTCCTCCTCGTTTTATCCATATTTCTTGAAGTCCATCTATGACGGTTTGCTGGTTTGCTATATCCCGCATGTACAAACAGGGTCTAATGCATTAAACCCATTGTCAGTTTAACACATTAGACCCCAAGTGTCAATCTATATTTTGTTGGATACCGCTTGGAACAAATTCTTTGTTACTGCATCATTTTCTTCATAATATAGCACGATAACAAAGAACAAAGAATCCCTTCCAGCACAACACATATCAGCATTTTTGCCAGCATCTCATAAAATGCTTCAACAGTCGCAAGATTTCCAAGAATACGCAGAAACCCAGATGCCAGTGCTGCGCTTGTCAGTGTCAGTCCATAGATGGCTTTGTGTAGTTTATATCCGCGAAACCGAAGCAGATTCGCCGCGGTAAAAATACCAAGCTGCAAGGCGGCGACCCAACAAAGCCACCGATGTAAATAGTATCCGATTTCGCTGATTGGTATGTGCAAAACATGCGCACCGCTGCCAATAGGCAGGCTCACAATAACAATCATAAAATACACGATAAGCAGCGCGATGCTCATCACCATGAGGACACTCGGAAGTCTCGACGCCTTTGATGGCTCTACATGATGCGGCGCCAGACTGTAGGCGGCAAAGACAGACAGTGCAAAAGACAGATATAAACTATTCAGTCCCAGTGTTGTATGATAATTCTGCATCAGCAAAAATCCGCCTAGGATTGCAGAGATCAGCAATATGATACTGATCAACTCTTTTTTCATATAATGACTTTTTAATTTTTTGAGATATGAAATCTTCTCAGCCTCCCCCCGCTCATCTGTCAGTGCCGTATGTTTTAACAAGTCTATCCGTGTACGGCATTGCGCACAGCTTATCAAATGCGCGTCAACAAGCCGTCTGCTCTCCTCCGAACAGATTTCATCCAGATATGACGGCATCAAATCCCGTATGACATTACAATCCAAATCTCTTGCTGGCTCTTTCATTCACACGTCCACTCCTTTCTTTTGATTAGCAATTGTTCCTTTCCGCGGTAAAAGGTTACTCTTGCCCAGTTTTCGCTTTTTCCTACAATCTCGCCGATTTCCTGAAAAGAGAGCTGCCCCATCACACGCAGATAAATGACCTCCCGCATCTGCGGCGAAAGCTTCTGCATCTCCTTTAAGACATCTATAAGCTCAAGCTTTGCGATGGCGGCCTGCTCTGGATTGTCTGCGGCTTTGCTCTCTGGAAGCTGGCTTTGCGCTGTCGGCACTTCACGGCCTGTTTTTCTAAGATGCTGATAGTACAGATGTTTGGCGATCTGGCACAGCCACACAGATAGTTTGCAGCTTCCGTCAAAACGTTCAAGAGACAAGAAAGCTTGCAAAAATGTTTCCTGTGTCAACTCCTCTGCGAGCATCGCATCACGGCATAATGAGCAGAGGAAATGATATACAATTTTGGAATATTCCTCATACAGCTCCTCCAAACGGCACCTCCTCTCTAAGTATATCTTTATATCCGTTTCGGGGAGGATTTGTTACAAAAAATTTCTTCCATCTTCCATTTCTTTGCCGGGAGAATAACTGCTTTCTCACCAATAATGTCTCTTATAATGCGCAGCTCCAACTGTTGCCGATGCCTGAAATGCACGATCATATCCTCAAACCTACGATATCCGTATTTTTCTCCATATGGAGAGTGAACCAGATATTCCAGCATCAATGAATACCACAATTCATTCCCCTGAGCATCGCTGCGTTCTTCTTTTATGATTTTTATCGCTTCTTCCACTTCATCGCTGTATAAATACAACAGGAGAAATTGTTCTTTTTTTACCTTGGCATACAATTCACGGTAAAACTCTACAATTTCGTCGTTACTTAACTGATGGAACAATATCAAATCTTCGATGATATTCTGAAAAAATGAGCATTCGAATAGATAGCCTGTTTCAGAAAAATTGGAATATCTGGAAAAAATAATAGCTTTCAAATCCTGCAATGATTTTCTCCCATTGTAAATTTCAAATTTCTCCAATTCCTTATGAAAATTCGGAACGTCCGTAATAATTTTCGTGTAGGAAACGACAAAGTGTTCTCGCTCCCGAACGGTATTCTTTATGATTTCATCCCGAAGCGGCTCATAGCGTTTTAGCACTTGCTCGTATTCATCCTGCGTCATCCATGCACACCACGCCAATTCAACCGGTGAATAGTCGCCCTCTCTGCAAACATGAAATTCTGGGACAGCAGCGTGGATACGATTTAGCAGTGTGGATTTTCCCATCCCCTGAATTCCTTCTATAAAAACATTTTTCATATACTCTTCTCCCCAAGGTGTCAGTCTATCATACTTTATTACCTCTTTTTACCAAATTAACCACTTGTTCAAGACGCATTTCTCCCATGTCCTGTTTATCAAGTTCTGCGTCTCTTTGTCTTACGGATACAGACATATTATTTTTCTCGTTTTCGCCTACGATAATCATATATGGCACCTTATCCATTCGTGCTTCACGAATTTTATATCCAAGTTTCTCACTTCGAACATCCACTTCTGCCCGGATATCATTTTCTTCCAAAAATTCCTCAACTTTCTTAGCATAATCATTATATTTATCTGAAACTGGAAGAACTTTAACCTGTACAGGTGCAATCCACGCAGGAAATTTTCCCGCATAATGTTCTAATAAAATGCCAATAAAACGTTCTATCGATCCAAATATAACTCTATGCAGCATAATCGGACGATGTTTCTCTCCATCTGCCCCAATATAGTCAATATCAAATCTTTGCGGAAGCTGGAAATCAAGCTGTATTGTTCCGCATTGCCACGTTCTGCCTATGGAATCTTTTAGATGAAAATCAAGTTTCGGTCCATAGAATGCACCATCTCCTTCATTTACGACATAAGATTTACCCATTCCCTGCACTGCTTTTTCTAAAGCTTCCGTAGCAAGCTGCCAATCTTCATCACTGCCTATGGAATGCTCTGGTCTCGTTGACAATTCAATTTCATATGAAAAACCAAACTTTCGGTAAACCTCATCAATAAGACGCATAACACCTTGTATCTCATCCAATACCTGATCTTCTCTCATAAAAATGTGAGCGTCATCCTGTGTAAATGAACGTACTCTCATGAGACCGTGTAAAGTTCCAGACTTTTCATTGCGATGCACAAGCCCTAATTCTCCCATTCGCATAGGAAGCTCCTTATATGACCTTGGTTCCAGTTTATACACGAGCATTCCACCCGGGCAGCTCATTGGTTTGATTGCATAATCATCATCTTCAACCTTGAGAGCGTACATGCTATCTCTATAATAATCCCAATGGCCAGATGTCTCCCAAAGACTTCGTTCCAACATAATAGGCGTAGAAATTTCAACATATCCTTCTCTGCGATGGATTTTCCGCCAATAATCAATCAGCAGGTTCTTCAATATCATTCCTTTTGGCAGGAATACCGGTAATCCCGGTCCCTCATTGAAAATTGTAAATATTCCGAGTTCCTTTCCCAATTTTCTGTGGTCTCTTGCTTTAGCTTCTTCAACCATATGCAGATATTCATCTAATTGTGCCGCTTTGGGAAAAGATATACCATAGATTCTCGTAAGCATTTGATTTTTTTCGCTGCCTCTCCAATAGGCTCCAGCCACTGACAATAGTTTGATTGCTTTAATCTGACACACATTAGAAATATGTGGTCCTGCACAAAATTCCTCATATTCTCCCTGCTTATAGAAGCTAATTTGCTCTGTATCATTCAGTTCTTGAATCAGTTCAACCTTATACTTTTCATCTGCATTCTCCATAAAGCGAAGCGCTTCTTCTTTTGACTTCTCATAAACCTGCAAGGATAGAGACTCCTTTACGATCTTTCGCATTTCTGCTTCGATTGTCTTTAAATGATCTTCTGTAAATGAAAATTCAAACTGAAAATCATAATAAAATCCATTATCGATTGCCGGACCAATGGCACACTTTGTTTTCGGATATAAACGTTTTACAGCCTGTGCAAGCACATGTGCACTCGTATGCCAAAATGCCTTTTTTCCCTCCTGTTCTTCAAAGTTTACTTCTGCAATTTCTCCATTTTTTCGTAGAACCTTCATAATGTGTTGCTCCTTTCTCTTTTCAGTTCCTAACTATTTGGCAACAACATAAGAAAAGCACCCATAAGACCATAATCACATCGTCTCAAGGGTGCACTTAGCACGGTTCCACCTTAACTTTTCACTTCAGATTCCATCAAATCCTATCCTTTAACGCAGGCATACGGTAACACTTACTCATTTCAGCATTACAGCTCTGGAATGGTTTTCGTCTAATTTCCACATAAATAGCTTCCACCAAGTACTATTCTCTCTGGATGTTTCCAACTAAACTACTTTTTTCCGTCTTCGCTTTTCTTATGTTATTGATGGTACTTTATCACAACTTCTTTATTTTGTCAATGCTCATGTTGACCAAAACGGCATGATATTATCAAGCCAGTTCAATCCAATATCTTTGTTCCACAACCCCATCAACAACAATCTCGTTTTCCAGTACACCGCCATTATTTTGAATACTCTTAGCTGAACCAACGTTATCTTTATCACAAACCATTAAAACCTTCGGTATTCCCAATTTCCTGCATTCGTCTAAAGCCAGCGATATCATTTTGGTCGCAATCCCTTTTCTTCTCTCAGATGGACGCACACCATCTCCTATATGACCACCGTTTAATAATAATGCTTCGTTCAAATAGTGTCGAATATTTACAGCACCTACAACAATGTTTCGATCTTCGTCTAAACAAAAAAATGTAGAATCCGGTACCAAACCTTTACTGGTATCTTTTACTTCAAGATTGTTGCAATAGCACTCAAAATCATGGTAGTCTGAGTGGCGGATTGCATGGGGAATGATTTCTTCGCCAGAAGCATTCCACTCGTCCAACATATCTCTAATTTGATTACAATATTCGTTTGTTGCTTTTACTAACTTTAGTTTCATGACAATACCCCCATAAATTCCGATTGTGATTTGATGATTTTTAAGGGAAATATCAGCTGTTATAATTTGTTATTAAAATCTCCGCTAACCCTTGAAAACACTAAGTTTATCGCAGGTGAACTTTCCCTTATCATTTCCCTTGTGTTATATCTTCCCACAGGGTATTACAAACCCTGATAAGGGAAAAAATGAGGGAAACAAAATCACATAAAACATTATAACACAAAATATACGGGAATTGGTAAACTGATTGAAATGCTTTCAAAAAATCTATAAAAAGAGGACAGATAAAAATGAATATGATTTATGCAACATATAATATCCACCATAACAGCATTGACGTATACACCTATGCAGGCTATTTCTTGCGGATAGACTGCAATAAAGCAGAAGAAGGCTTGAAAACCACTCCCTGTTCGGAATGTGCCTTAAATGCTTTGGCAATAGATGAACCGTTCGAATATGCCTGCTTGTACCTTGACGGAAATATGCAGATGTGGATAGATGCGGAAGATTCACTGGAATTGTGGTAAAAATATCACTTAATATAACCTTTCCCGCAGCATAACTGTGGGGAAGGTTATCAATCGACAATTACTTGTTGAAAATTTTTTGTCCAATCAATAATTATGCGTTTATCGTATTTATTAATATTATCGGGCAGATTTGATTTATCAAAAAATCTATGCTCCAGTGCCTCTTCTGTATTATTTTGGATTTCCCCACTATATGCAGTCGTCCTAAAAATGATACCCGTACCACAGCAGATATCTCCGTTCGGATAAGTGATAATTCTGTCCTCACCTGAATAAATACCAAATAATGTAAGGTCGTTTATTTCAATTCCGGCTTCCTCAAATGCTTCTCTTTTTACCGTCTCTATAAATTTTTCCCCAATCTCCATAGAACCGCCGATGATTGCCCAAAGTCCATTATCACGCCGCTTTTGAAGTAATATTTCCCCTTTGTCGTTTTCGATAATAACTCCGCACCCTATTGTCCTTAGCGGCGCATGTCCTACTATTTTACGCATCTCAGCTATATAATTTCCTCTATATTTTTCTATAATATCCTTCATATCAATAACCATTCCTTTACGTTATTCAAAAATCCCACATCATAAAATCACCTGCCACATCCAATTATACGGATTGAATCAAGTCGTCCATTTCTTTAATATATAAGCCGACATTTTGTGGTGAGTGTGCATCTGATGCTGTCAGAATTGGCACATTATATTCTACCATACACTCCAACATATCCACATTCATTCCCAACTGCTTATCACCATAATTAATCGCCAGTCCGCTGCTTTCCTCAATATACATACTATGTTTCCGAAGCGCTTGTGCAAGCTGTAAATAAATATGTCTATATTTTTTTTGTGGATATGCTCCAAAACATTGTAATGACTGCGGGTGTGCCAAGCCTGAAAATAAGTCGCTGTTAATTAACGATAGCATAAGAGTATAATACTTGTCATATAGTTTATCCACATCGTAATCATGCTTATCCCAACGCTGTTTCCGATGACTGAATGCCCACCCGTCAATAAAATGAATGGAACCTACTAAAAAATCAAAAGGATACATTTGTTTCATTTGGGCAATGTCAATTTCATGCTCAGGAGAATAACATACTTCCAAACCAAATTTTAAATGTATTGGAAAATTAATCTGTTTTAATTTTTCTATGTAATCTATATAATCCTTTAGAGGACGTGCTTGTTCCCATTTTTTCTGATACCAATTTTTCTGATATTCATTATACACAGACATTTCATTATATAGATTACGGCATTCCTTGAAGATATGGGTATGTTCTAGAAAGAAAATCTCGTCTATATTTCTTTTTACGGCATACTCAATAAACTGTTCTATCCATTCTACTGAATAATCGCCTTTTTCCAAATGAACATGCGCGTCAATCATGCAGGATTTCCTCCTTCCATGCCTCAATCTGTGAAAATAACTCTTCCATATTAATTTCTGAAAAATCTGTTGTGTCAACTTTGATTTGTCTGCCATCAGCGCAAAAGGCATCAAATCCCCTTTTTTCTATTCCACGAACAAAGTTTTCATAAGTAATTGTTTTTGGTTTTAAAGTTTCCTGATTATTCTCTTTCCTTTCCGGATAACAGTCATTTACAACATGCCCCCTGTGCCTGTCAGGACTGTTTTCCCGTTCCAAAAACCGCTGGTAAATCACTTTATAATCGCCTGTTAAGGTAATGGTCAATGCGGAATACTGATATTTTTCTAAAAGCGTTTTCATTCCATGCTCTGACGAATATTCAAAATTATTCTCCAAGATAAAAGGCTGTCCTGCTTTCATAAGCTGACCTGCGGCATAATACATGATTTCCATACTGGCAATTCCAAGTTTTACTTTTTCTGCTCTCGACTGAAAGCCAACATTGTCAAACAGCAATTCTTTTATGGTATCCTTTGAAATAACCGGCAGTTTCAACTTTTTTGACATAACTTCTGCCATAGTGCTTTTTCCTGCTGCCGGAATACCTGTCACTAATATGCAATACATTTTTCATACTCCTTTCAGATTAATCGTTTCTATAGCCACTCCAAGTTCCCTTACCTGTATGAGAAAATCCTCAGATACATTATCATCTGTAATGAGTAAATCATAATCTGTTACCTCACATACAGAATGAATCGAATTTTTTCCTATCTTCTTAGACGGATACAGCCCGATATTAAGTCCGCTGTTCTCCATAACAGCTTTTCCAAATTCCACGCCGGCGGAATCGTGAATGGAGGCTCCAAAATCCAAAGACAATGCTGCGTGCGATAAAAACGCTTTATCCATACGAATATTTTTTACCATTTGAATAGTATAAAAATCATGGCAGTGACCTCGGTGGGACATTTCTCCACCCAATAATATAACGGATATATTTATTTTTTTCCGCAGCACCTCCGCAATGGTAACGGAATTTGTCAATACTGTAATGGTAACATCTTCCGGCAGGTTTTCAGCCATATAATATCCGACTAAAGATGTGGT
>ERZ808040.1270-NODE-1270-length-17584-cov-4.097504_pt1 | contig 17584 bp, 15 predicted proteins | sample MGYA00380191_ERZ808040 | MGnify/ENA primary metagenome ERZ808040 (study PRJEB31490, sample SAMN06133395) | mouse gut metagenome | isolation source: J6 | host: mice | place: China: Chengdu | collected 2015-05 ...
TTTTTTTAAATATTTCTTTTCTTCCCCTATAAGTTCACAAACTTCTGCTTGCTTAATTGTAAGATGATCCTGATCCTCAAGAACCTTACGCATTGCACGACTATATTCTGCTTTGTCTGCCTGAGCGCGAAGAGAATGCACAGCAGGACCTTTAGAAACATTGAGCATCTTAGACTGAATGAATGTCTTATCAATATTTTTTCCCATCTCTCCACCAAGAGCATCTAACTCTCTTACAAGATGACCCTTTGAAGAACCCCCAATATTAGGGTTACAAGGCATAAGAGCAATGCTGTCTACACTCACAGTAAAAATAACTGTATCAAGACCAAGCCGTGCACAGGCTAAAGCTGCTTCACATCCTGCATGACCAGCACCTACAACACATACATCTACTTTTTCAATCAAATCATTTTTTTTATTAAACATATTTCACATCCTATTTTCCCATACAGAATTTAGAAAAAATTTCATTAACAAGATCGTCAGAAACTTCTTCACCTATAATTTTTCCAAGACTACTGTATGCATTCATCAGATCAATAGAATAAAAATCTTCCGGCATTCCTGCTTTCAAGCTATTATCAACCAATTTTAAACTTTCAAGTGTTTCCTGAAGAGCTTCCTTATGTCTTAAGTTTGTAATTATAATTTCATCATCGGAATATATTTTCCCTTTAAAAAAGAGTTTCTTTATTGCATCCTCAAAATCCTCTATTCCTGTATTTTCTTTTGTAGAAGTTCTAATTATTATAACATCTTTGTCTAAAATATTCTTCAATTCTTCTAAAGATACTTTTGAAATCAAATCAGATTTATTAAATAGAACAATACTTTTTTTATCTTGAATCATTTTCATGATATCATAATCATTTTCATCCAAGGGAACAGAAGAATCTATCACATAAATAATTAAATCAGCATCCTGCGAATATTTTTTTGCTTTCTCAACTCCTATTTTTTCAATTAAATCTTCTGTTGAACGGATACCTGCCGTATCAATTATATGAAGATTCACACCATGAAGCATAATATTCTCTTCAATAATATCTCTGGTAGTACCCGCAATATCTGTTACAATTGCTCTTTCTTCCCCAGTTAATAAATTTAATAAAGAAGATTTTCCTGCATTTGGTTTTCCTACAATTACCGTATTTATTCCCTGTGTTATTATTTTTCCATTTTCAGATGTTGATAATAAGTTATCCACATCCTTTATCAACCCTGCTATTTTTATACCTAATTTTTCAGTATAACCCTCAAGGCTAATATGTTCAGGATCATCTAATGCTGATTCAATATAGGCAATGTCATAAATAATTATTTTTCTAAGTTCACTTATTTTATCGTAAACAGATCCTCTAAGCTGCTTAACAGAACTTTTAAGAGCAGTATCATTTTTTGAAGAAATAATATCCATCACCGCTTCTGCCTTTGATAAATCAATTCTTCCATTTAAGAATGCACGTTTTGTAAACTCACCAGGTTCTGCCAGCCTTGCACCGCTCTTAATTACAAGCTCCAATATCCGGTTCATAACCAAAATACCACCGTGACAATTAATTTCAACAGTGTCTTCTGTGGTGAAGCTATTTGGGCTTTTCATAACAGAAACCATAACCTCATCCAAAAGGTTATCACCATCAAAAATAAAACCATAATGAATGGTATTTGTATCAAAGTTCTTCAGGCATGTTTTATAATTTTTATTTTTATAAATAGAATTAACAATATTTATGGAATCTTCTCCACTAACTCTAATGATTCCTATTCCCGAATGACTCACAGCAGTTGCAATAGCAGCTATCGTATCAGTTTTCATATTAACCTCTAAAAATAAATTTTTTTTATTTAAAAAATGCTGGAGGATTATTTCCTCCAACATTTTCATTTACATCATAAAAACTATCTTTTCAATGTTACAACAACTCTTCTAAAAGGTTCTTCCCCTTCACTATGGGTTGTTACAAATCTGTCATTTTGCAATGCAGAATGAATAATTCTTCTTTCATACGGATTCATAGGCTCTAAGGATACAGGACGTTTTGTTCTCTTTACCTTATATGCAATATTCTTTGCAAGATTTTCTAAGGTTTCTTTTCTTCTCTCTCTATAATCTTCTGTATCTACTTTTACTCTAATATACTCTTCAGAATCTTTATTCACCACTAAAGATACTAAATATTGGAGAGAATCAAGTGTTTGTCCTCTTTTTCCTATGAGAACACCCATTTCATCACCGCTTAATTCAATATTCATATTTCTGTTATCTTCATTATATTTTACTTCGATAACTACCACCATGTTCATGGCGCTAAAAACTTCATTTAAAAAATCCTTTGCTTTATCTGCAATCGTGCCTTTTACTCTTGCTTTAATTACAGCAGGTTTTGAACCAATTCCAAGAAAACCTGAGGAACCTTCCTCAACAACAATATAATCCAATTTATCACTGGTAACAACAAATTTTTGACATGCTTCCGTAATTGCATCATTTACCGTCTTGGCTGTAAAATCAATGTACTCCATAATAATACCCCCTATTTATTATTCTTTTCATTATATTGTCTTACCATATTTGCTTTTGCTGCAATGCTTCCAGGTTTTGCATTTTTATTGTAATACTCAGTAGCATTTTTCATTGCTTCATTCTTCTCTTCCTGCGTCATGGCATTTATATTAGCTTTAGATGCCATAGAAGATTTATAAGCATTTACATTTTTTGTATTCAAAGTAGCATTTTTATTTACTGTTCTTGGATCAATTCCAGCTTTTTCAAGCTTTTTAATTCTCTTTTCCTCATTACTCTTAATAAGCTCGTCTACATCAATCTTGTCAATATGTTTATTGATAATGATCTGCTGAATACTTCTTACGACAGAACCGGATATCCAATAAAGTCCCATACCTGCTGGAAGTGTAAAACAAAAAAATGCTGACATAAGAGGCATCATGGTATTCATCATCTTCATGGACTGTGCCATTGAATTCTGTTGATCATTTTGACCATTTGAAGCATCAACCTGAGGCATCAACTTCGTATTAATCCATTGTGTAGTAGCTGAAAGGACAGGAATGATCAAAGCAGCTATAATAAGCAGCCATTGTATTCCGTCAGGAGAATTCCACGCCTGGCTTACCATATAAGAAGGAGAATTACCTATATTAATTCCAAGAAAATTATTATAAGTATCGATTAATCCACGAGTCGTATCATTACTTAAAATCAATTGTCCTTCATAGGTAAGCTGTGAAAGATCATAATGATTAGAAATCACGCTCATATCGGAAGAAGATACCTTATTTAAAACATCTATTACACCATTTACTAAATTGGATTCAAAATTCTTACTGTACATTCTCACAGCACTTACAACGCTGCTAAGTTCAGAACTCTGCAAAAATGCAGCATTATCAACAGAAATAATCTTTTCAGCCAATACTCTAAAAGTATCACCTATCTTTGTAACATAAGCAGGCATAGCCTGAATAACTCTATATAGAGCGAACAAAATAGGCATCTGTATTAAAAGTTGAATACAACTACCGCTGGGAGATACGCCATACTTTGCATATACAGCCTGTGTCTCAGCATTCATTGCCATCATGGAATCATTGTCTTTTTTATTTTTATACTTTGCCTGAATAGCTTGAAGCTCTGGATTCATTTTGGCAGAAAGCTTAGAAAACTTCTGCTGTTTAATGGTTAAGGGCATCAATAATAAATAAATAACGATTGTAAATAATATAATAGATAATCCTACATTAGGTATTCCTATTAAATCTAAAAGAGAGAAGATTCCTTCCATAAGATAACCGAGAACCTTAGCAATAGGACCTAATATCAAACCATCATCCTGAGTTAAAATAATCCCTGTCAATTTATTTCCTCCTGTTTTTGATTCTATCAATTAATCCTACGGTACAGGATCATAACCTCCCTTTGAAAAAGGATTACATCTGATTATTCTCCACAAAGCCAAGAAACCTCCCTTTAAAGCTCCATATTTTTCAACAGCTTCAAGTCCATATTCTGAACAGGTAGGAAAATAAGGACATTTGGTATGTTTCATTGGAGAAATATATTTTCTATAAAATTTAATCAATAAAATCAATAAATTTTTCATTTTATTTTCTGATTTCCTCATCACACCCATTTTTTGAGATATGATGAAGTTTTGCAAGATGTAATAAAGCGCTTTCTATTTCCCAATATGAAAGAGAAGAAGCAGCGTTTCTGGCTATGACTACTATATCTAAACCACTATTAAATATATTTTCATGTAGTCTGTAACTTTCTCTTATCAATCTTGTTACTCTATGTCTTACAATGCTGTTACCTACTTTTTTACTTACACTTATTCCCAGTCTGTTCTTGTCCATATTATTTTTCAGAATATACATTACTAAATATTTGTTGGCATAAGATTTGCCTTTTTTATAAACAAACTGAAAATCCATATTTCTTTTTAAGGATTCCGAAAATTTATAACCCATGATTTATACCTGCATAGAAAAAAAGGCCACATAACGCGGCCTATGCTGATAATCTTTTTCTTCCTTTTGCTCTTCTGGCTGCTAAAACTTTTCTTCCGCCGGGAGTACTCATTCTGGCTCTAAAACCATGAACTTTAGATCTCTGTCTTCTTTTAGGCTGGAAAGTCATTTTCATGTCTGATGCACCTCCTTTACTGAACCTTAATGTATGATAAGGTAAACAAATATTTAACATCCTTATTCTGAAAATATCATATCGATTATATAAGATTAGAACATTTACGTCAAGTAAAATTAAATAAAATTAATATGAAAAAAATACAGAAAAAACAGCATAAAAAACGTGATTTTCTCTACATCAATATCTAGTGATATTATTTATATTTATACCACTAAATATAGAAAAATTATTTTTTATTAATTTACATAATTATATCCACAACTTGTGGATAAATTGTGGATAACTTTGTTTTTTTCAACATTTTTAAATATATAACTTCTTATTTTCTAGGTTTTAAGGATGTGTAAACTGTTTATTTCTTTTTATAAGTTATTAACAAATAAAAAAACTCATTAATAAATTATGTAAACTAAAAATGATTTGAAATTTTAAATCATTTATATTAATATATAGTAGAGGAAATTTGTTTTTTACTAATTAAGTGTTTGGGGGTAATAATGGATTTTATTAAAGAAAATTGGGAATTGATCAAAGAAACTCTAAGAACAGAATATGATCTGTCAGACATTTCTTATAATACATGGGTAAAGCCCTTGAATTATCACAGTGAAAAAGATGATATTATAACAATCATGATTCCATCTGATCAGGCTCATGCCCTTAAATATATTTCTTCCAAATACAAAAGTTATTTTCAAGTAACGATATCTGAAATGATGGATCACACTTATGATATCTCTTTTATTTTAGAAAAAGATGCAGAAAATGAAATGCTTTCTTCTCCCGGAGCTGTATACAATATCAACTATGAAAATGCAAACCTCAACTCAAAATACAGATTTGATACCTTTGTGGTAGGAGGAAATAATAAATTTGCCCATTCTGCCTCCTTAGCAGTAGCAGAATCTCCCGGTGTAGCATACAATCCTCTCTATTTATATGGAGGAGCAGGACTTGGCAAGACACACCTAATGCATTCAATCGGTCATTTCATACTAAATCAAAATCCAGATATGAAAGTCCTATATGTTACTTCTGAACAATTTACCAACGAAGTAATAGAATCAATAAGAAGTGGTAATGCCGCAAAAATGAACAAATTAAGAGAAAAATATAGGACGGTAGACGTACTGCTTATAGATGATGTTCAGTTTATAATAGGTAAGGAAAGTACACAGGAAGAATTTTTCCACACCTTTAATGTACTTCATTCTGCCGGCAAACAAATTATCCTTTCGTCTGACAAGCCTCCAAAAGAAATGGAAACTTTAGAAGAAAGATTTAGATCCCGGTTTGAGTGGGGACTTACAGCTGATATACAACCGCCTGACTATGAAACAAGAATGGCAATCCTTAAGAAAAATGCTGAAAATTACAATAAAGAAATAAAAGAAGAAGTTTTCCAATATATAGCCACCAATGTTAAATCAAACATAAGAGAACTTGAAGGAGCCTTTAACAAAGTAATTGCTTTTTCAAAATTAAACAAAGTTGAAATTACTCTTGAAAACGTAGAAGAAACCTTAAAAGATATTATATCTCCCGATGTGGTAAGGCAAGTAACTCCTCAGCTTATCATTGATATTGTAGCAGAACATTTTGGAATCACTCCAGAAGATATTGTATCCAAAAGGCGTAATTCAGAATTTGTTCTTCCAAGGCAGATCTGTATGTATCTTTGCAGGCATCTCACTGAAGAATCTTTACAAAGTATAGGTAAAGCACTTGGAAAAAAAGATCATACCACAGTTATCCACGGCATTGAAAAAATAACCAATGAATTACCGGAAAATGAAGAATTAAAAAACAAGATTGATATCATTAAAAAGAAAATTAATCCTGCCTGACATAAGCAAATTGTGAATAAGTTAAAGGTTATTCTTAAATAAAAATGAATTATCCACACGTTTTACATTTATTTTTTTACTTAGAAATAGTATAATAAAAGAGTTATACACATATTAACATCCATTATGAATGATATTACTACATTCATTATATATAAATACAGCGCAAAAGACAGATACCGATTCATTAGCTGCACACAAAAAGGAAAGGAAGTTATACACAGATGAAATTAGTATGTAAAAAAGCAAACCTGTTAAACGGAGTACAGATTGTATCAAAAGCTGTTCCAAACAAAACAACTATGTCTATTCTTGAATGTATTTTAATAGATGCTACTGGAGAAAAAATCAAACTAATTGCTAATGATATGGAACTTGGTATTGAAACAACCATAGAAGGTGAGATAATAGAAAAAGGACAGATCGCGCTTGATGCAAAAATACTTCTTGATATCGTAAGAAAACTTCCTGACAACGAAGTCACACTTGAAACAGATAAATCGTTTAAGACAAATATAACCTGTGAGAAAGCAAAGTTTACTATTATAGGAAAATCAGGAGAAGATTTTTCTTATCTTCCTTCCATAGAAAAAATTGATTATATTACAGTTTCCCAGTTTACCTTGAAGGAAGTAGTGAGGCAGACTATTTTTTCAATTTCAGACAATGATACGAATAAACTTATGGGAGGAGAATTGTTTGATATCAGTGGCGATGCTCTAAAGGTGGTTTCTCTTGATGGTCATAGAATATCGATTCGAAAAATCAGATTAAAAGACAATTATTCTTCCAGGAAAGTTGTGGTTCCGGGAAAAACATTAAATGAAGTGAGTAAAATTCTTTCAGGAGATACAGATAAAGATGTAAATATATTCTTTACAGGAAAACATATTTTATTTGAATTTGACAATACGACAGTAGTTTCAAGACTGATTGAAGGGGAGTATTTTAAGATAGATCAAATGCTTTCTAGTGATTATGAAACGAAAGTTACTATCAAAAAAAGAGAATTATTAGAATGTATTGACAGGGCTACCCTCCTTGTAAAAGAAGGAGATAAGAAGCCAATCATTATTAATATTACAGATGGGATGATGGAACTTAAAATTAATTCTACAGTAGGAAGCATGAATGAAGAAATTGATATTACGAAGCAGGGAAAGGATCTTATGATTGGATTTAATCCTAAATTCATGATTGATGCTCTTCGTGTAATTGATGATGAGCAGGTTGATATTTATCTTGTAAATCCAAAAGCCCCTTGTTTCATTAGAGATACTGCAGAAAATTATATTTATCTGATTCTTCCTGTTAATTTTACCACTGTGAATTAAAGTATAAATGAGGAAAAAAATGGAAAAAATATATTTAAGGGATGATTATATCAAATTGGGTCAGGCATTAAAAGCTGCTGGTCTGGTGGAATCCGGAGTTGATGCAAAATTTGTAATTCAGGATGGTCTGGTAAAAGTAAATGGTCAGATAGAAATGCAGAGAGGGAAAAAATTGCATCATGGAGATATTTTGGAATTTGAAGGAAATCAAATTGAGATTGTTTCAGGTTCGTAAATAGAAAGGTGAAAACTTAAGATGATTATAAAATCTCTTGAATTGGCAAATTTCAGAAATTATGAAACATTAGATATTCATTTTGATAAAGGTACAAATATTCTTTATGGTGATAATGCTCAGGGAAAAACGAATATTTTAGAAGCGATTTATGTTTCAGCGACTACAAAATCTCATAAGGGAAGCAAAGACAAAGAAATTATTCACTTTGATAAAGAAGAAGCGCATATAAGAACATATCTTGAAAAAGAGGATATTGAATATAAAGTGGATATGCATCTTCGCAAAAATAAATCAAAAGGTATAGCAATAGATGGAAAGAAAATAAAAAAAGCGGCGGATTTAATGGGTCTTTTGAATATTGTCTTTTTTTCACCTGAAGATCTTGCCATTATCAAAAATGGACCTTCAGAGAGAAGAAGATTTGCGGATATGGAATTGTGTCAGTTAGACAGTTTTTATCTTTATAATTTAAATCATTATAATAAAATTATTAATCAAAGAAATAAACTTCTAAAAGATATGTATTTTAACCCTGGATTAAAAGAAACTTTGAATATATGGGATTCCCAGTTGGTTTCTTATGGAAGTAAAATTATTGAAAGACGCTCTATTTTTACAGGACAGCTTTGTGATATTATAAATGAAATACATAGCAAATTATCTGGAGGAAAAGAAAAGCTCACTGTAAAATACGAGCCTGATGTATCTATTGAAAATTTTGAAGAAAAAATGAAAGAAAATCAAGAAAAAGATATAAAATCTAAAATGACTTCTACAGGACCGCACAGAGATGATTTTTCTTTTATCGTAAATGACATTGATATTCGCAAATACGGTTCACAGGGACAACAAAGAACAGCTGCCCTTTCTTTAAAACTATCAGAAATAGAATTAGTAAAAAAAATTACAAAAGATACGCCTGTACTTCTGTTAGATGATGTTCTGTCAGAGTTAGACAGCAACAGGCAAAATTATCTTTTAAACAGTATAGGTGATATTCAGACAATTATTACGTGTACAGGTTTGGATGAATTTGTGAACAATCGATTTGAAATAAATAGAATTTTTGAAGTTGCAGATGGTGTTGTAGAAAGGAAATGATGAAAGAATGAGTAATAATGATTATGGAGCAGATCAAATTCAGATATTGGAGGGACTTGAAGCAGTTAGAAAAAGACCCGGTATGTATATTGGCTCTACGTCCAGCAGAGGTCTCCATCATCTTGTGTATGAAATAGTGGATAATTCTGTTGATGAAGCTCTTGCAGGCTACTGTGATACCATTACAGTTATCATTAATAAGGATAATTCTGTTACTGTGACGGATAATGGAAGAGGAATTCCTGTGGGAATTAATCATAAGGCAGGTCTTCCGGCTGTGGAAGTGGTATTTACGATTCTTCATGCAGGTGGTAAATTCGGCGGTGGTGGATATAAGGTTTCCGGTGGTCTTCATGGAGTAGGTGCGTCTGTTGTAAATGCTTTGTCTGACTGGCTTGTAGTAGAGATTCGTATAGATGGTAAAATATATGAGCAGAGATATGAAAAAGGACATGTATGTTATCCCTTAAAAGTAATAGGTGAATGTGAGAAAGAAGAAACTGGAACAAAAGTAACATTTAAACCAGATGCATCTATTTTTCAAGAAACAATAGAATTTGAATTTGATATTTTAAAACAAAGATTGCGTGAAATGGCTTTTTTGACCAAAGGTCTTCATATCATTTTAAAAGATATGAGGGTAGAGGAAAATGCAAAGCCTGTAGAAAGGGAATTTCATTATGAGGGAGGAATTAAGGAATTTGTAACATATCTGAATAGAAGTAAAACTGCTTTGTATGATGATATCATGTATTTTGAAGGCAGCAAAAATAATGTTTATGTTGAAGTTGCCATGCAGCACAATGATTCTTATACAGAAAGTTCTTACAGTTTTGTAAATAATATCAATACCCCTGAAGGAGGTACTCATTTAGTAGGGTTCCGCAATGCGCTTACTAAGACATTTAATGATTATGCTAAAACAAATAAATTATTAAAGGAAAATGAACCTAATCTATCAGGGGAAGATATAAGAGAAGGTCTTACTGCAATTGTAAGTGTAAAAATAGAAGATCCTCAGTTTGAGGGACAGACGAAACAAAAGTTAGGTAATTCAGAAGCAAGAAATGCAGTAGATAGTATTGTAAGTGAACAGCTTACCTATTTCCTTGAACAAAATCCTGCTGTCGCAAAGTTGATTTGTGAGAAATCTATTCTTGCCCAGAGAGCAAGGGATGCTGCAAGAAAAGCAAGAGATTTAACCAGAAGGAAAACAGCTCTTGAGAGTGCTGCATTGCCAGGAAAGCTTGCAGACTGTTCAGATAAAAATCCTGAAAATTGCGAAATTTATATTGTTGAGGGAGACAGTGCAGGGGGAAGTGCTAAAACAGCACGAAGCCGTGCAACTCAGGCAATATTACCTCTTAGAGGAAAAATATTAAATGTTGAGAAAGCAAGGCTTGATAAAATCTATGCAAATAATGAAATAAAAGCAATGATTACAGCATTTGGTACAGGTATTCATGAAGATTTTGATATTTCAAAACTGAGGTATCATAAGATTATTTTAATGACAGATGCAGACGTTGACGGCGCACACATTTCAACTCTTCTTCTTACATTTATTTACCGTTTTATGCCCGAATTAATTAAGCAAGGTTATGTATATTTGGCACAACCACCTCTGTATAAATTAGAAAAAAATAAGAATGTGTGGTATGCCTACAACGATGAAGAGTTAGATAATATACTTTCAGAAGTGGGACGTGATCAGAATAATAAAATACAGCGTTATAAGGGACTTGGCGAGATGGATCCTGAACAGCTCTGGGAAACTACCATGGACCCTGAAAGAAGAATTCTTTTACGTGTAACAATGAATGAAGAAGCTGAATCTGAAATTGATCTTACCTTTACAACACTTATGGGCGATAAGGTTGAACCAAGACGTGAGTTTATAGAAGAGAATGCTAAATTTGTAAAAAATCTTGACATTTAATATCAAAAAGTAAGGAGCAAAAATGGAAGATAATATTTTTGATAAAATCCATGATGTCGATCTTCAAAAAACAATGGAAACCTCTTATATTGACTATGCCATGAGTGTTATTGCTTCCAGGGCATTGCCAGATGTGAGAGACGGGCTTAAGCCCGTACAGAGAAGAGTTCTTTATTCTATGATAGAATTGAATAATGGACCGGATAAACCACATAGAAAAAGTGCACGTATCGTAGGTGATACCATGGGTAAATATCATCCCCACGGAGACAGTTCTATTTATGGTGCATTAGTTAATATGGCACAGCCTTGGTCTTTTCGTTATCCTTTAGTTGATGGTCATGGAAATTTTGGTTCTGTAGACGGTGATGGTGCGGCAGCTATGCGTTATACAGAGGCAAGATTGAGTAAAATTTCTATGGAACTTTTGGCCGATATTAATAAAGATACGGTAGATTTTGTGCCTAACTTTGATGAAACGGAAAAAGAACCTTCTGTACTTCCCAGCCGCTATCCAAATCTTTTGGTAAATGGAACAACAGGTATTGCAGTAGGAATGGCAACAAATATTCCTCCTCATAATTTAAGAGAAGTGATAAATGCCATTGTTAAAATTATTGATAACAGAATTATTGATGATAAAGAAACGGAAATAGATGAAATTATTTCGATTGTAAAGGCTCCTGATTTTCCTACTGGAGGTATCATTTTAGGTACAAGGGGAAGCGAGGAAGCTTACAGAACAGGACGTGGTAAAGTAAGAGTTCGTGCAGTCACAGATATCGAGACCATGGCAAATGGAAAGACAAGAATTATTGTGACAGAGCTACCTTACATGGTAAATAAAGCAAATTTGATTCAAAAGATAGCAGAACTTGTAAAATTAAAGAAGATTGATGGAATCACAGATCTCCGTGATGAATCTGACAGAGAAGGCATGCGGATTGTCATAGAGCTTCGCCGTGATGTGAATGCGAATATTATATTGAATCTTCTTTTTAAACATACACAAATGCAGGATACTTTTGGAATCATCATGCTTGCACTTGTAAACAATGAACCTAAAATCCTAAACATTCTCGATATGCTCAAGGCTTACATAGCACATCAAGAAGAAGTAGTTACAAGAAGGACAAAATATGATTTAAATAAGGCAGAAGAAAGAGATCATATTTTACAGGGGTTATTGATTGCTCTTGATAATATTGATGAAGTAATAAGAATTATCAGAGGAAGTCGTAGTACACAGATTGCAAAAGAAAGTTTGATGGAACGTTTTGCCCTTACAGAAATTCAGGCACAGGCAATCGTAGACATGAGACTTCGTGCTCTGACAGGTTTGGAACGAGAAAAGCTTGAAAATGAGCATCAGGAACTTCTTGCAAAAATTGCAAGATTAAAAGAGATTCTTGCGGATGAAAAGGTGCTGCTGGGTGTGATCAGAACAGAAATAAAGGAGATTTCTGATAAATTTGGAGATGACAGAAAAAGCAAAATAGGTTACGATGCATTTGATATTTCTATGGAAGATATGATTCCAAATGAAAATACGATTATAGCAATGTCGAACTTGGGGTACATCAAACGTATGACGATTGATAATTTTAAGTCCCAACATAGAGGTGGCAAAGGGATTAAAGGAATGCAGACGATAGAAGATGATTTTATTGCCGATCTTTTGATGACCACTACGCACCATTATATTATGTTTTTTACCAATTATGGAAGAGTATATAGATTAAAAACCTATGAGATTCCTGAGGGAAGCCGTACTTCAAGGGGAGTGGCAATTGTTAATATTTTACAGTTAAATCCCGGTGAAAAGATAAGTGCAATCATACCAATTAAAGATTATGAAGAAAATAAAAATCTTTTTATGGTTACCAAAAATGGTATTGTAAAGAAGACAAATATTGTAGAATACAGCAATGTGCGTAAAAATGGTCTTGCTGCTATCAATTTAAGGGATGATGATGAATTAATAGAGGTAAAAATTACTGATAAAAATACAGAAATATTCCTTGTCACGAAGTATGGTATGTGTATCAGATTTAAAGAGACAGATGTACGTGCAACAGGAAGGGCATCTATGGGTGTAATTGGTATGAGCTTCGGAGACGGTGATGAAATTGTAGGAATGCAGTTAGATCATCAAGGAGATTCTCTTCTTATTGTTTCAGAAAATGGCATGGGTAAACGTACGTATTTGGATGAATTTACCGTCCAAAAGAGAGGCGGAAAAGGTGTTAAGTGCTATAAGATTACCGAAAAAACTGGATATCTGGTTGGTGTCAAGGCAGTAAATGATGAACACGAAATTATGATGATCACTACAGGCGGTATTATTATTCAAATACCTATGGAAGATGTCTCCACACTTGGTCGTATCACTTCCGGCGTGAAATTGATTAATCTTGATAAAGGAGTAACGGTTGCACAAATTGCAAAAGTAAGAGAAAAGGTTTCTGATGGAGATCATGAATTTGAAAATATTGATGATGCTTTGGAAGAAATTCCCAAAAATGACAGTGATTCTTTATAATTGTTATCAACGAACGCCGCCACGCTTTGCGAGTCGGCTTATCGTAATTAAAATCCCCATTGGATATTCTGATGGGGATTTTTAGGAGGATATTTTTGAAAAAACAGATAGAAGGACAAATAAATTTTTTTGATTTCATTGCAGAAACAAAATTTTTTGACGAATTTCCACAATTTATTGAATGTAACGATTGTTGGTGTTATGATTGTAAGCACAATGAGAAGAATGAGGCTATTCCAAGAGATTTCACAGGAGAAAAAAAACCTTGTCCTGCATGTAGATTTTGTATGGATCAGAAAAAGGCTGAAAAGTGTGAGATTGGTTCTTATAAGAATGGCTGCAGACTTCGGGCTGTGGAGGGAGGAATCAGCCCTGAATAAAATAATATGATAAATTATATTATGAGGAGAGAGTGAAAAATGGAAACTTATTTGGTGTTAAAGGATCTTGCAATTATTGTAATTGCAGCAAAGTTATTTGGTATTGTGGCAAGAAAATTGAAAGCGCCTCAGGTAGTGGGAGAAATCGTAGCAGGACTTATTATTGGACCTAGTATCTTAGGATGGGTCAATCAAACAGATTTTCTTATGCAGATGGCAGAAATAGGCGTTATTCTGCTGATGTTCTCCGCTGGACTTGAAACAGATTTAAAAGAACTTATGAAGACAGGACCTATTGCGACTTTGATTGCCTGTGCAGGTGTTTTTATTCCCCTTTTATTAGGAGCAGCGTATTATATGTTGTTTTATGGAATTTCACCTTGGGGATCAGAAGAATTTTATAAAGCAGTTTTTGTAGGAACGATTCTTACGGCGACTTCAGTCAGTATCACAGTACAATCTTTAAAAGAAATGGGCAAATTGAAGGGAAAAGTGGGAACGACTATATTGAGCGCTGCTATTATTGATGATGTAATAGGAATTATTGTTCTTACTTTTGTTATTGGTTTTAAAAACCCTAATTCCAAGCCCTCAACTGTAATCATAAATACTGCTTTGTTCTTTGCGCTTGCATTGGTAGTTGGATTTATTTCTTACAAATTATTCAAATATTTAGATAAAAGATATCCTCATACAAGGAGGATTCCAATTGCAGGTCTGGCATACTGCTTTTTGTTAGCTTATGTAGCAGAAAGATATTTTGGAATTGCAGATATTACAGGCGCTTATGTAGCAGGAATTATTTTATGTTCTATTAATGATTCAAGTTACATAGAAAGAAAAGTAGATGTAAATTCTTATATGCTGTTTGGTCCTGTATTTTTTGCCAGTATCGGTTTGAAGACAAATATAGACAGTGTGACAGGAGGTATTCTTCTGTTCTCATTGGGATTTGTATTGGTTGGACTTGTAAGTAAAATAATAGGCTGCGGATTGATGGCAAAAATATGTAAGTTTAACGGAAATGATTCTTTTAAGATTGGCGTAGGTATGATGACGAGAGGAGAAGTTGCTCTTATTGTTTCGCAAAAGGGTCTTTCCGCTGGACTTTTAGAGCCTGTTTACTTTACGTCTGTTATTTTATTGATTATTGTATCTTCGATAGCAACACCGATTATTTTAAAAATTTTGTATTCAAGGGATAAAGGGGAAAATGAGGTTCAAGCAGCGTAAAGCTGATCAAATAGAACAATTCATTTACTACAAAGGAGGTATAGCATGTTAGGGTTTATTATTGCAGTTATTGTTGCTATTTTTGTTTTAGTCATTTTGGTGACAGGGTACAAAAAAGCGCCGCCGGATACAGCATTTATTATATCCGGTCTTCGTAAAAAGGTAATTATAGGAAAATCAAGTATTAAAATTCCATACTTTGAGAGGATGGATAAGCTGAGTCTTAAACTGATTCCCATCGATGTAAAGACATCTAATGCAGTTCCAACTGCTGATTATATCAATATTCAGGTGGATGCAGCAGTAAACATTAAGATCAGCAGTGAAAAAGAAAAGCTATCCCTTGCAGCAGAAAACTTTTTGAATCAGAATACCCAGTATATTGCCGGTATAGCGAGAGAAGTTCTTGAAGGTAATATGAGAGAAATTGTGGGTCGCATGAGATTGGAAGAGATGGTAAGTGATCGTCAAAAATTTGCAAATCTTGTAAAAGAAAATGCAGAGCCTGATTTAGCTGCCATGGGACTTGATATCGTAAGTTTCAATGTTCAGAATTTTGCAGACGGCAATGGTGTCATTGATGATTTAGGTATTGATAATATTTCCCAGATTAAGAAAAAAGCAGCCATTGCCAAAGCAGAGGCTGAAAAAGAAATTGCAGTTGCCAAAGCGGAAGCTGACAAACAAGCAAATGATGCAAGAATCAATGCAGAACGTGAAATTGCAAAGAAAAACAATGAACTTGCTCTTCAGAAGGCAGAACTTCAAAAACTAGAAGATACCAAGCGCGCCGAAGCAGATGCTGCCTACAGCATTCAGGAACAGGAACAGCGCAAGACCATTGAAATTGCCACACAGGAGGCAAGCATTGCAAAACAGGAAAAGGAAGTCATTTTAAAGCAGAGAGAGGCAGAAGTAAAAGAAAAGGCTTTAGATGCAGAAATCAAGAAAAAGGCAGAAGCAGATAAATTTGCCCGCCAGCAGCAGTCAGAAGCAGAACTATACGAGAGAATGAAAAATGCCGAAGCAGATAAGTTTGAACGTGAAAAAGAAGCGGAAGCATTAAAGGCAACGGCGGAAGCACAGAAATTTGCCAAAGAACAGGAAGCAGAAGGTATCAGAATGGTGGGTGAAGCCGAGGCGGAAGCTATCCGTGCAAAGGGTATCGCCGAAGCGGAAGCCATGGAAAAGAAAGCAATCGCTTACCAGAAGTATAACAATGCAGCTATGGCAGAAATGTTGATTCAGGTATTGCCTGAAATCGCCGGAAAGATTGCGGAACCTCTTACCCAGATTGATAAGATTACGATTATCGGCGGTGATAACAGCAATGGAGTCAGCGCGGTGGCAGACAATGTTCCCGGGGTTATGACGAAACTGTTTGAAACTATGAAAGATACGGTTGGAATTGATTTGGCTGAAATCGTGAAGGCTGGTACATATGATGCGAAGGTAAATAGGAATATTAATTTTACGGGACTTTCAGATGAAGAAAAGAATGAGGCGGTAGCGGCTGTTTCAGGGGCTATTGCTGGGGAAGCGCTTAACCAATCTGATTCGATTTGATTTGACTTTGGCGTGTAAAATAGTTGTGAGTTAATAATAAGGGTGTCCTTTTTTATGAATGGTGGTTCATGAAAAGGGGCATCTTTTTTATATTGGGTTTTATTAGATCAGGTAGGATTAGATTGGGTTGTGGCAGGCAGGGGGAGTTCAGGTTAGCAGTAAGGGACAGGATCTGCCGAGAGCAGGAAGGGGATGGAGCTCTGGGCATAGCATATATAATCCTTTCCAGTCTCGTCTTCAAATCGGATTTCACTAACAGAATGTGTGTAGGTGTTTCAAGTCGACCGGGTCGGATCCATGGCGGCATCCGTGCCGCTTGGCTCCTAAAATCGCCATCCATGGCGATTTTGCCCTAGGTGGCTCAACATTCTGTAAGTGAAATTAACCGATTTTCGCCAGAGTCTGGAAAGGATTATATCTTTTTAGGAATACCAAATTATTTTTCCGTCCGCTGCCTCTTGCTATCTCTTAAAAACCTTCCGGCAATAGTAGCCTATCCCACTTACAGCGCCGGAACGGTAGCGCTGGTATGCCTGGCAGGAACCTTCCTTTTCCATGAAAGACTGAGTTCCAAGCAGAAAAAAGGGATCATTTTTATACTGACGGCATGTATCTGCCTTAACATTTAAAGAATCAGATGTCCTAAAGTTGTTTAACTTATAGGGCATCTTTTTTTACGATAAGCCGGCTCGCAAAGCGTGGCGGTGTTCGTTGAAATATGGTATG